>Ga0307509_10001638_pt1 | contig 37524 bp, 49 predicted proteins | sample 10_EM_MG_FD_202245 | JGI IMG/M metagenome (GOLD analysis project Ga0307509, IMG submission 202245) | Populus trichocarpa ectomycorrhiza microbial communities from riparian zone in the Pacific Northwest, United States - 10_EM | ecosystem: Host-associated > Plants > Roots > Unclassified | place...
CCCCCCCGCTACACCTTTACATCCCCATTGGGATCGGGAGTGTTTTTTATACTGGCCTGGTTAAGGGTGGCTGGGGCGGAGTTGTGGGAGGTTACAGCACTGTATTGGTCTGTGTGTAATATGCTGGGGAGCTATCCATTCAAACTCGTAAATCTTTTAGACGGGCGATGTCTGTGATGGCTTGGAGAGTAGGGGAGGGGGCGGCGACCATCAGGCACCCCTCTCAGAGATAGTAGCGTCCAGGCGTAGCAGTGTGTGCGAGCCGACAAAAGCAGACACGAGTCCTTTTTTGTATGAACCTGCCGGCCTTAGAATCCTATTTCTCTTTTAGGGCAGAGCTTAGTGCTAAGTTGAGAGGGTGGGTTAGTTTTTAAGTGTTCAGAATGGGAAGAGCTGGTAATCCGGTTATGCTAGGGTAGAACCAATCCATCCGCAGGTACTCGGTCGTGGTGGAAATGAACATAAAAATGGCTAGGTATGCTAAGGGTATTGTCCCGATGGCCTCTCTTTTGGAGATTGGCGGGAGTTTACCGACTGGCTTGGGTTAGTTATTTGAGCGACAGATGCTAGTTCCCGAGCTAATACCTGTACCATACTCCAGGTGGATAGGCGTTTACTCATTAGATTCAACGACTCTCGGGTTTACTGAGATGCTTAGGTTATCCATTGGGAGGTACTTAGTTTTGACGAAATTGCCCCATGGCCGTTGGAGATATGGTGTATATTGCCGTAGACCCGTAGATGTATTGTGCTTGCAACAACGGCGGCAGCACGGGGATCGTGATGAAACAGGTGATACGATCGTGTGCCCGTGTGTTGAGGGGAGGAGAGGTTCTGGTGCGTATTCTCTATAGAAGCTGCTAGCTACGGTTCACCTTAAGTAGTAGAAAGCTGTGCTAGTACATGTGTAGCCCTATTTTCCGCACATGCCGTATGGATCAGTTCATACCATAGAACTTTCGCTTGTCCACAGTTCAGTGTTCCTCCATACTACCGGTATGTGCGCTTCCCTTTGCCTGCGCTCATCCCTGCTCCTATTGTGGTTTTCCGAAAGGTTGCGAAAGGAGCCCACAGCTTTCCCAGCTTTTTTTTCAGAGCTTGATTGCGCAATAGTATCCACCATGGGCCGTACTAAGAACTTCGCTCTGAAGAATCAGATATACTATGGATTCTCGGGCTCAGTGGCTTGCCAAGTTCTAATTAAACAGAGAGCTCTGGAAAAAAAAAGGATTCGCAACCTTTTGTCCAGCGAGTTTTTCGCAACCTTTACGAAAAGCACAATAATACGGTAGTCGACTGCGGCTCCTTCTGCTGGGTGGGTTTGCCGTCGGATGGTGTGCTTGGTTTTGGCAGGTTTACGCTTCGGACAGGGGGTGGGAGCCGGGGTTGTTGACAAAACCGTGGGGGCCATGCGGTGTTCATGAGGCTCCACAAAGACACCTCTTTTCTTCAGCTCCCAGCGATTCCCTCAACCGACAACTTTCATCACCCATTTTCTACCCAGTTTCCGAACGGTGAAGATACAAAAGTCTCCTTAGAATATCAACTCCTTCAATAATACCAACTCTCTCAACAATACAAACTCCTTCAATGTTACCGACTCCTATAATAAAGTGTTGAACAACTGTACCGTGGTCGATGACCGACCTCAAATCCTGAGCTGGTTATCGCCACTGGAGCCAAGGCTACGACACAAGGACATCTAAGACGGCCGGATCGATAATGTCGGGGAATGGGTTTTGGAGACGGAGGAGTTTAAAATCTGGTACGCTAGCAGTGGGGGAAATGGATCGGATAACGCGGTCTTGTTTTGCTATGGGGGTCCAGGTGTTGGAAAGACTTTTATTAGGTAATGAACCATCCCGAACGGAAGAAGAAGGGCAAGTACTGACAAGCCTTGTGATAGCTCGGTGGTGGTAGACTGGTTGGGCGATCGAGCCAGAGGCCAAGGGGCCACGGTTGCATGCTTTTACTTTGACTTCGCGGCTCAAACGGGGCAATCACCGGCGGGTATGCTGGGCGCCGTGCTTAGGCAGGTCGTAGGTGGGCTGGAAGAGGTACCCGAGGAAATAGTGCAAGCATACAAAGACCAGAAGCAGGTGATTGATGGACGGGGACCGCGGCTTGCAGATATTGTGAAGATGCTGCAGAATACTGCTTCCATGAAGCGCACATTCATATGTATTGATGCACTAGATGAATGCGTGGCGCGACATCGAGTCGAGATTCTTGATTCGTTGAACCAAATTCAGCCAGTGTCGCCGGGCACTCGGATATTCGTGACGGGAAGACCACACATTGAAACTGAGGTCGGGAAGCGACTTTCTGGAAGAGGCACGGTATTACGCATTACTCCACGGAGACATGATATCATTAGCTATCTTCATCGCAGACTGGACCGAGACATAAGGCCAGACGCGATGGATAGTCGTCTGAAGGCGGACATCCTGAAGAAAATTCCGGAAGATGTTTCAGAAATGTAGGTAAAATCAATAACACCGGAGGGGCTGACTCATGTTATCCACAGATTCCTACTGGTCTCGTTGAACATCGATGCGATCCTTCAAGGAACCACAATCGGTCTTAGGCGACGAAACCTTAATGCAATGACGGACGGATTGGGGTTAGAGGGCGTTTATGGCGAGATATTGAGTCGGATAAAGGGACAAAGTGAGGAGGAGTCGAGGCTGGGAATGGCCACTTCGATGCGGACCCCTCACTCAGAGCGGCCTTTGGAGGTCGGCGAATTGTGTTACGCCCTAGGAGTCGAAATTGGATCGGCGGATTTTGATGGCGACAATGCTCCTTCAATTGGGACATTATTAGCCTGTTGTCAAGGACTTGTTACCGTAGACAAGGAGGCTTCTACGGTCCGGTTAATTCACTTTACGCTTCAAGAGTACCTCGAGGCTCACACTGAGCTTTTTGATAGCCCTCACGCGACAATGGCGGAGATCTGCCTGAGCTATTTGAATTCTCATCAGGTCAACGCTCTTTCGCGAAATGACTCCTACGATTTCCCAGGAACACCATTTCTGGAATGTTCTTCTCTATTTTGGGGAGTGCACGCAAAAGAGATCTTTCAGATTGTGCGAAACAGCTTGCGTTGAAGCTATTTGACGACTATAGCAACCATATTTCCACGGAAATCCTCTTGAACGAACGGGAAGGCTATTATTTAGCTTATGGCTCTGATGAATCTTACCTGTTTACCGGCCTACACTGCGCGTCTTTTTTTGGGATTGTTGAGGTTGTAGCCTTTTTGGTGGAGGTGGAAGCTTGTGATATCAACCAACTGGACCTCGCAGGGGCGACACCGCTCATGTGGGCTGCTAGGAATGGGCATGAGGGAGTGGTGGAAATACTACTCGGACGAGACGACGTCGAACCCGACAAGCCAGATAACTACGGCCAGGCGCCGCTCTTGCAGGCTGCTAGGAATGGCCACGAGGGAGTGGTGAAACTACTGCTCGGATGAGACGACGTCAACCCCGACAAGCCAGATAACTACGGCCTGACACCGTTCTGGCAGGCTAGTATGAATGGTCACGAAGGAGTGGTGAAACTACTGCTCGGACGAGACGACGTTAACCCTGACAAGCCAACAACGGCATAACACCGCTCTCGCGGGCTGCTTTTCAAGGGCACGAGGGAGTGGTGGAAATACTGCTCGGACGAGACGACGTTAACCCCGACAAGCCAGATAACAACGGCGAAACACTGCTCTGGTGAGCTACCAGGAGTGGGCACGAGGGAGTGGCGAAACTACTGCTCGGACGAGACGGCGTCAACCCCGACAAGCCAGGTAACGACGGCAAAACGCCGCTCTGGTGAGCTGCTAGGAATGGGTGGGGGTGGAGGGTGCCATAGCACTAACTTATTGGATTGTGAATGTCATATTATGCTGGGTGAGCTTGCCATAACCCGTAAATCCCAGACGAGTGACGGTCTGTGATGGCTTGAAATGCAGCGGAGGTGGGGGTGGTGATTATTAAATTTCCTTCCCAGAGATAGCTAGCAGGTTAGCGTCCAAGTGTAGCAGTGTGTCAGAGTGGACGAAAGCGAATTCGAATTCCTTATTTGCATGAACCTACCGGCCTTAGGAATCTCGTTTATATTTTGGGGCAGAGCTCACTACTAAGTTGATAGGGTAGGGGATTTTTTAAGCGTTTGGAATGGGAAAGACCTATTAATCCGGTTATGCTAGCATGGAACCAATGCATCCGTGGGCACTTAATTTATTATACTGGAAATGACCATAAAAGTAGCCGGGTACACTGAGGGTGTCGACCTGATGGCTCTCTTTTGTATTTTGGCGGAGACTTACCCTATGGTCTTGGGCCGTTATTTCAGTGGTAGAGGCTAGTTCGTGAGCTAATACCCTAGGCTAATAGGAGATTATACATCATATTCGACGACGCTTGAGCTTACTTCTTAGGTTACCTGTTGAAGGGGATTTGGTTTTGACGAATCTACGACATAACACCATAGTCATTAGAAATATGGGGCAATATTGTTGTGATATTATGATAGTATATGGATTATGCTGGCAGCAACAGAGGCGAAGCGGAGATCACATTAGAAAAATTAATTCGGTCGAGGATGAATACATGAGGAGTAACGGGAGTCTGAGAGGTCTTACGGGGGAGCGGGGCTCACAATTATATTATGTTCCTGCGAGTATCATAGCAGCTTGTTGCAACGGGGCGCGACTCACCGCCGCCGGAAATGCTACTACCACTACCCGGCTTGGCCGGCGGTGGTGGAGAGGTGGGCGCGCACCCTGGCCCCTCACATGCGGGCAAAAACGCGATGTTGCCAACAAAAGCTAGTTTCGAGGACGTGGGGCTTACCCGGCGACTGCTATCAGAGAAGTGGGAGTAGGAATGGGAAGAGCACTGTGGATAGTAGCTAAGTTATGCCAGTGCCGTGGGCTTCCGATTGGAGATTGTGAGGTGTAAGAGATGGGAATGGGAATGGGAATTGGGGTAAGGAAGGGGTGGGGGTTTCCTGTTGCTACTTCTTCTGTGTACTCGAGTACCGTAGAATCTGGTCTTATACAGACCGTTGCCAATGTAGGTGACTCGCATGACTATACCATCTTGGGCAGCACAGCCCGGCTCTCTAGCCAATTAGCAAGAGAAATCAGTATTGATTGCACTTTCTCTTTGATGTTTTTTCGCTATTTCTCCCACATATAGTATAGTCCAACACTAATTTTACCTACTTCCAACTTGGCAACGGTCTATAAGACCAGATTCTACGGTAGTTGTGGTGTGGGGTTGGCGCGGAAGGCACAGGGTGCGGAAGGGGTAGGTGGAGGGGCATCCCTTAGAGAGGTGAAACAACGAAATTCAGTGCCCCCGAGAAATTGCGCCATATCAGGGAATACGAACGGGGGTTGAGTACTAAACCGACTAAATGATACTACCGATACCGGTACTCGAGTAGCTGAAGCCACTTTTTAAGTTGATCTCAGTTATGATGAGGCTGAGAACTGCTTATTCATCCTTTGCTTTAGACTCCACTGTTGCGCAATTCTCGGGTACACTGAATTTCGCTGCTTCACCTCTCTAAGGGAGAGGGAGCGCTGGAATAAACGACTTTCTTCTCTACTTTCCTGTTTTGTGTATGGGGGCAAAGTGCTAGGATTTGGCTACAATTACTCGAGTAGGATCTTTATTTATCCTTACTTTGCCACACTCGCGGCGAGAAGAAGTGCTCAGAGAACAGGCGCAAATAGATTTGATACCAGACACATACTATCTCAGTTCTCCAAGCATCCTGGTCAGCAGACCACCCTCCACAGTCAGCAGACTACCCTCCCCAGTCAGTGGACTACCAATACGCCCCAATACTACACTCTTCTATACACTCTTTACCTCGTACGCAATGGCAGCCGGCCAGCTCAAGTACAAGGGAGAGAAAAGGTTTACGAAAGAATACTCTGACAACTCAGTCACAGAGGCAATCTTAGGTATAGGCCAATTTGGTGCACGAATTGGTTTTGAAGGTGTCAGAAGTTCAATTCCTATTCATCCAAACTTGTCATCAGCATTTGAGTACCCTGACGTGGTCACAGCCGAAATTGAGGCTAAGCGAAAGAGAAACCGTCTCAGGAATTATTGTTCCTACAATACAGTGCCAGGATACTTCATAGCTTCACCCTTAGGCCTTACCGATAATATCAGCAGAAAAAACATTTGTGTGGGACGGATAGGCAGTATGTCCGGATGCACGGAATTCGTCTGGATCGTCCAGTCCGCCCAGTCCGCACTGTGAGGACCCCAGCACAGGCGTTACATCCTACTCCGTTGGGTGCAACTCAACAGACATCCTGTCCGCCTGGTGCACTCGGATGGTCAATTTCTCACAATCATTGTCTGAAGTACCCCCAGGGAAGACCCCCGTGAGAGGCTGCATCCGGGACCTATCCGTGCCCCTGATGGCGTCTACTCACGACAGACTACTTCACTGTCTGGTAAAGGTTTTTCAGACAAAAAAGGATCTTCACATAGGATGACTAACCAGCTATTGTCCCGGTAACCACACCCAACATACCCCTTTTATCATCACAGGTAACACCTCTGGCAAAAGTTTCCTAAGTTTGTTTGCCTCACATCTACATCAACTTAGTGGAACTATCTAACATTATCAAGGCACACCGAGCAACAGGCATGCCTTTCTATTCAGCTGGACCCTATTCAATCTATATTTGCAAGCAGATACCACGAGGCATATCTCGACGCTGCAGACTATAGGCCATTCAATCCACGTTGGCTAGCGGATTCCAATCAGACCCTTCCCCAGCCTAGTGAACATCTGCCTTTTACTCCCTGCTGACATCTATAGCCATGAGGACTCTGCGAAACCTATACCATTCGATTACTCTCGCCAGGCGGGTTGCAACGCATCCTGTCCCGACGCTGTCCGACAACCGGTTGATGGGCTATCAATACTTTTGTACTTTAGTTCCGTGGGGAAGTACATTGAGATTGATGGCTCCAGAGTGCTACAGGCATGCGGACACTTCGAGACCTATAGCGTTCAATTCCCTGCGCCAAGCAGATTCCACATCAGCAAAAATTATTATATGTGTCCTGAGCGTCCCGTGCATCAGACACTCAGGATGCTCAGAACATTAACCATTACTCTGGACGCGACGTCGGTCGGACGTCACCTCCCGACGCCATTCCCCATCTACCGGTGCGTCCTTGACGTCCCGACGACGTCCACCACCTAGAGCATGCGTCCAGATGCCCTCAGACCCTAAGCTCTCCTGTATCCCGACGACCTCCTTCCTGTGCCTCCCTCGTCATGGCGGAATCCAACTCCACTCTAGCATCGGGAAGACTATCCGGATGCTCAGCCTTCCGGATGCTACATAGCGATATTTGAACCCCCTCTGCATCAATTGCCATGTCTGGCTATAGGCTCCCAATGTCTTGCAAATAGCTCACATGTTCGTCACGACGGGATCGTGATGGCTCACTTGCATACTCTCGACGGCGTCCATCAGCAAAAATTAATCCTGCGTCTGAGGCGCAGGCGCCGCGTCCGGACGCATCCGACATTGTTTTTCCGTCCTCTGCGTCCCCAGCGTCTGGACGCCATTCCCAACGCCGATTGCGTCCTGACGTGACGTCGGACCTTACCCACATCCCGCCACCACCCCATATCTCCTGCTCTTCTCCCCCCGCTTATCTCACGTCCTGACGTCTCTTTTCCTGCCTCGCATCGCCGCAGCATCCGGACGCCTCCCCAAGGTACCCCCTTTTCCTTCTGCTTCCGGGCGTGCTCATAACAACTTGCCGCCGATATCACCCTAGTCTTTCCTGCCGGTGTGCCTCCTACTACTACTATCGTGCATAATTTGTTTGTTTCTAGATGTTTCTATTCCTCTATGTTTATATCTCTACTATATACTTGTCCATTATACACGTTTATCGTCTAGTCGTGATCGTGACGCAACATCTCCGTGGGGGAGCGATGTAGCCCTCATCTAGGCTAGGTCGCTCCGCGAGTTTATTTTATTATACAAGCCCCCTCTATGCTCCTAATAGATCTCGTTAAACGTGCGTAAATCGATCCAACTGTTGACAAGCTAGCGCCGCTCTGTCTCCGGTATCAGATGCGACAGGCCTAAGATCGTCCTGATATCCACAATTGTGAGCTCTCGGGTAATGTCTCTGAGCTGAACGGTTACCAGACCGTGTACGTCCGAAGGTCGTCCGGAGGCTACCAGGCTCATGAATTGAACCCCGGCGAGGCGATAGACCGTATCCTGCTGCATATAGCCCGACCGGATTTTGAACAGAGCTATGAGCCTTCCCGGGAGACGACCCGTGCGTGCACCATACAGATTCTCCCCACCACCCTGTATCCAAACGCAATCGTTCCTACCAGTCTGGTTACGGAAGAGTCGAGCACCCGTGAATCGGGCCCTGTGTATGTCGTAAACACCTGACTCCTGGAACGCAAGAACCGGGATCTCCAGTTGCTTCAATAGTTCCACAAGCAAAGCTCGAAGTATAGCCGGATTTTCCGGCGGTTGGCGCTCTGGAGGCAGGCACAGTCGGCTATATTGTATCATTCCCGACAATTCGTCTCCGGGGATGTATCGCATGGTCTGCCAAAATCAACGACGTCGTCGATATTATCACGACGTCCCTTCAGAAACCTCCGACGGGCTGGTTGGGTTGGCCGGGGCCTGGTCTTCTCTAAATGTTCTACTACCTGAGTTGGTAAATCAGCTCCTGCACGTTGAAGGAATTCCAAGTTCGAAATTCTCATGGGGATCGCATGTTGTCGACCGTAGCTGCTTAGTATCTGTCGTGCTGCGTCGATTTTATTTGAGGGTCGCAATCCATCCTTGATTTGCTCCTTATGTGCGAGCTCTCCATACTCTGTAGAATACATGGGAATATTGCCGAACATGTAGATGTGATCGCGAAACTGACTTATTAGATGCATCTTAACAAAGTTGAAATTAGATTTGGAATGTATCAATTCCATACCTTAGTCGTGCTCTTCTTCACGATCGTTGTCAGGGATCCGCCGGCGTTGGGATGTGGGCACTCGCTCCCTCATCTGGGCTCTCTGACGACACAGCTCCTTGCGCAACTCATCAGCCTTCTCTTGCGTCCGTTTGGATATGCGAAACTCCAAGAAGATGTCCTTCGTCTCGTGGAACTGCGTGGCATATTCTTCCATATAAGATATAGTCTCGGGTGTGTGACTTAGGTATTGAGCCATCATGGTGAAGTCAAGCAGTGACCTGACACAGGTGAGCGCATGTCTGAAGGGTTGCACCTGCGTACTATCAGGCTGTCTCAACGCCACAGTGAGAACTCCCAACAAACAACCCACGAGATTCCTCATCTCTTTTTCTTGCCACTGCGTAACCTCCCAGCGGGTCTTTTTGGGGACAATGAATCCCGGGTAAGGGGGCAAAGCTTGCAAGGCGTTGTCGAAGGCCTGCTGTCGCGATGTTTTTTGAGAAATTCCTGAATCCAGTCCATCATAGGCTTGAAGAGTCCTAGATATATTGTATCGAGCATACACGGCTTGTGCAGATCAGGCGTCCAAACTCACACGAGTCCTTGAAAAACGTTTTGCCCCCTCTTGATACCCTGAGTTTCATTCGTGTGGCAAGCGTGAGCAGCGTCGTGGGTCACGGAATCTAGAGACGCGTTTTCGCGTTCGTAGCGTTCGTATGTTGCGTAATCTCTAGCACCATGGTGGCCGGCCGGCTTCCTAATTCCTCTGGAGGCACCTCACATTTAGGACAGGCGTTGGATTTGATCCCGTGTAGGGTAACGTTTTCCATATGGTCCGCAATCCACCCTGACATTATCGGGAAGCATCTCGCGATCATGCCGTCAGCACAATCAATAGGGGCGCCCTCCTGCGCCGCATGGTTCAATGGCGCAAAAAGGAGTTCGAATACGCCACGGAGTGTGTCGGCATTTATCAGTCTCGGGAGTTTGTCCGCTGAAGAGGACTTTGCGAGCTTGGGCGGAATGGGCAATAGCCCAAGAAGCAGAATCGCCATTGCTCCAGGTCTATTACGTATTGTCGACGGAAGATTTCAAACCTGATATAAACCGGGCATGCTTTCTTGTCTCCGGAGAAGTTCGTGAGATTCGTCTGATCTGACATCCCGATGATTGGAACCACAGTCGCCCCTTCCGGGAGTGTTTCCTGTGATCTATGAGTATGCTTTCACATAAAAGAGACTACGCGGCAGTACTTGGACCTCCCACCACCAGTCAGCCGTATGCATTTCTGCATAAATTCTCTGTCCGCTCTGGTTGTATTCACGGCATGCCACATAGACCAAGTCATCATGATAGGTTATCTGGCGAAGAAGATATCTCAGGCAGTCTAGGACGTACCGATAGAAGAATGGTAATGTTCTCTGACCGTCCTCTGGGTGTCCCTCCAACCATTGCGGATACGGGCTATACGGATCCCAGTGTCGGAGAAGATTCTCCAACGTGTGCATAGAGCTATAGCTGACGGATGTCGAGTTTCCGATACCATTCGAAAAGTAATGGTTAATCTGCATCTTTGAGACTTTGCTCTCAATGAACCAAGATCCAAGTTTGAAACCTTGTGCAGAAGCAAACGGAGCCCATGGGTTCTCACACAAATCCCTGCTTTCTTCCATATAATCTTTAACCTCTCAAATGGCTTCGCCGGCGCCGGGATAATCCTCCTGTTCCGCAGCGACTGGGTACGTGTTGTCCTCGAGTACTTCTGTTTCGGGTTCCCGCGTAAGCGTATCATCAGGTGCGTCGCGCTCACTACCTGCTGTTTCTCTGGCAGGATCTGATTCGTAGTCTCAATCGGAGTGTTCGATGGGTTCGTTGGCGTCAGATAGGTTGGTCCCCCGGTCGGTAAGGACGTCCGTAGGTGGATTCCGTATGGTGGATGCGACTACGATATCGAGATTTGAATGCGCACTTCGCAAGTGTGTCTCGTATGCGCGTGCACGCTCGTCTCTTTTGCGACAAAATGAACATTGGACCGGCATAATGGAATTCGGCCACGCCCATTTCGGAAGTCGACTGTGGGTGATAGTAGTGTGATGTTGTTGTCGTCTCGATGTTAACGCGTCCGGATGACTGGAGATGCTGGGCCTAGCCCTGTGCACACGGATCTATCACCAGCCGTCGAACAGGTTTACAGTTGTGTGTCGCGACGTCACGTGGTATTAGCTGGTTATCATCTTCCGTTTACAGGAAACGACTGGAACACTAATGGACGCCCGAGGTGTCAGTTGTTGATGCATCTTGACTCTTGAAAACAATTCAAACAATTCATCATTCTTTCAAACCATCTTGAATGTCTGACAGTTGTATATATAATGTGGGTTGATCACTACAGCAGCAAGTTCATACCAAGGATAATCCGACATTCACAACATCCACAACATCCACAACATCCTCTATTTCACAAGAGTAGAATCTCCAAATCAACTATCAATATAAACAAACTCTCAATGGACATGGCGCAAACTATCAACAAGCAGGACGTATTCATGCAAAATGCCGGAGTCCTTGCACCGGGACAGACAGATCAACTCCCGCCTAGCTCGCTTCAAGGGGCAATCAGCATGCATCGCACCAACCCAGGCGGTCGAGCGATTAGCGATCATAAGCTAAACAAGGGCTTCACACAAGGCCAGACTCAAAAGATAATATACACAGAGTGGCGGAACTGTGCGAATAATCAGATGATAGCAAGGGGCTTTGCGCCAGCAGGGCGAACGGCCAAAGGTTTCCCTGACGCCTACTTCCTGCCAATATGCACATGCATGAGGACCTTGAGTCCTGCCTGCAATCTCATCGTCTCAGCAGTGGCAGCCAATGATATGCATCGTCTAGAGGATATCGAGGAAGCAGTTGTGGAACTGGTTAAGGACAGTTGCCGGAAGTTGAATGACACAAATACTAAAGGCACAATGGTAGTGCCAAATCCCGCAATCCTCCCTGGACAGGTCATCGTGCACGCATCGTTACTACCGCCAGGGGCCCCAAATCAGTGGGGGGGCTGTGACAACTATAGGGAACCCAGGTCAACTTGCTCCAAATCCTCCACCAGTCTACGTCCCCGCAGGCGGACAACTCGGACAGGCTCCTCTGGGTGCGGTGGGTTGAAACGTACCTGCTGCACATGTCAACGTCCCTGATGCCGGACAACTCGCACAGGCTCCTCCGGGTGCGGCTGGTCCAAACGTACCAGCTGCACAAGTCAACGTCCCTGCTGCTGGACAACTCGGACCGGCTCCTCCGGGTGCGGCTGGTCCCAACGTACCTGCTGCACAGGTCAACGTCGCTGCGGCCAGACAACTTGGACAGGCTCCTCCGGGTGCGGCTGGTCCAAACGGACCTGCTGCACAGGTCAACGTCCCTGCTGCCGGACAACTCGGACGGGCTCCCCCAGATGAGGCTGGTCCAAACGTACTAGCTGCACAAGTCAACGTCCCTGCTGCCGGACAACTCAGACAGGCGCCCCTGGGTGAGGCTGGTGCAAACGGACCTGCTGCACAGGGCAACATCGCTGCGGCCGGGCAACTCGGACAGGCTCCTGCGGGTGCGGCTGGTCCAAACGTACCTGCTGCACATGTCAACGTCCCTGCTGCCGGACAACGCGGACAGGCTCCTGCGGGTGCGGCTGGTCCAAAGTACCGGCTGCAGAGGCCAACGTCGCTGCTGCCAGACAGCTCGGACAGGCTCCCTCGGGTGATGTTCCTGTGGCGGGTCCAAATGTACCTGTTCAACCTGGTAATGATCCTGCGCACCCACAAATGGTACGTGATTCAAGTTCACCTGATAATGACCCTGCGCCCGTGCAAATGTGACCTCAACCACCGCATAATGGCCCCGCGGCAGTCCAAAACCAACCTGTTGCCCGGGGTTTTCGCCCGGCACCTAACCGTAGGCCCACAGGTTAGTAACTGGCTAAATCATCAGCCTGTTTCTGGTTTTTACGTACTGACTTATGAGATACAGATTGCAGCGCTCCATTTGGGCGTCCGCGCGCCGTGCGTATCGTTTAGGTCCTGCCGTCGCGACCTGGTCTGGGACTATTCCAGTTTGAAAGGAATAAGGTAAACGTCGCCCCAAACTATAACTTACTCCTTGGCGTCCCCCTCATGTCAATGGGGTAGTGTTCCCCGAGTTGGATTCCTATGACATCCGTGGAATGTAAGCTATGATTTACAGATCCGTACCTCACCACCGAATCCGCTACATACTTGGCGCTACAGGCGAAAGGCGTAGAAGATTAGGTAGGACTCCTATGCGAGAGTTGGATAGCATGGATTATGTTTTCATCGACAGCGATGAAACTGTAAGAGCTTGGCTCCTTATAAATGCCGTGCTCGACCACCCGCTGGATCTCATGGTGTACTGTTACCGTGATCGGGGTTCAGAGCAGCAAGACACCCCGGCGCTGAGGAGAGATGACTATCTCAATCAAAATGACGTCCGAAACTGGGCACATGATCCGGCACAACGTATAGGCCAGATGCATTCACGAGAATTATTCGACGACAGACCTGCTGATCGGCAGGGTAGTGATACGGACGACGCGCATGAGGATGATACCTCTCATTTATCCGAGTCGTCCTCGGGCCTCTCAGACTCTGCCCATGGATCTCAGATCATCTTTACAATATTGCCACTTCCGCCTGTAGGACACACTAAATGGCCGGCGAATCGTATCCCCCTTCTTGCCAAATCGTTGAGCGAGCAGAATCGACAGCTACCATTAAACATCCTCCATCGTTCGGCTCAAGGGGAAGATGACCCCATGCATGGCATAGAGTTCGATGAGGATTATCGCATGGAGGACACGCCCGAAAAACGCCGCTTGAACTACCTTATCAAGGAGTATCAGAGATCCGAGGAGAGGCGCAAACGTCGCCCTAGTTTCGACGCCGAGAGCACAGAGGACCCTAACTGTAAGAGAGTGGGTACGGGTGCTGGTCAGGAGAACTGGACAGGAGAACTGATGCATTCAATGGCGCGCCGACTATCGGCGATGTCTATCCAGATAAGCCGTGAATTAGTTGTCTGGACTGTCATTTCAAAGGGTCATTCATTGTTTCCTTTCCTTTTTTTCGTTTGATTATTGTGTGTGGAGCTCAAAGCGATGTTTAGTCTGGTTCTTTCTAGATCGTGTTCCCGTCCCGTATACGCGCAGAATGTGATGTTCCGGTAAACAGTCGACGTTTGTGTGCCAAGACTTCTGCCATTGACGATACGGCTCTTATCGCGGCTCAAACCCTTGTATGATCGTCATGGGGGGGGATCATGCAGATTGACGACACACCACATCGTACCCCATAGGGCTATCAGAGAACGAACCTCACATACACAAATGCCTGGCAAGATTCCCACAGTCCGACATGCCCACAGCGCCACACATGTTGTTGTCTACGCGCAGTATAACAAAGCCACCTACCGCCCATCCTTCCCCTCTACATTATCCGTCTAGCGTTCACTTCCACACATCTTCTCCCCTCTTCCGTAGATCAAATGGCTCCATTGAGAAAAAGAATGCCTTGGGGGAAAGGTCAAAGTAAGGACTATCTCTTCATCAATTTAAAAGCGCATTACCTTAAGGTTTCTGTTATTCCCAGACGTCAAACAATCCAGCCGCCGAGGGTTGACGCCACCAGCGCAAAACCAAAAAAGTCATCCTCGTGCAGATGCCATTGGCGGTGAGGCCTCAAGGACGTAAGAAATCTTCTCTGTTTAGCATGATCCCACATTCCAGAACGTCCAGATATGATCTAACTTTTTAACTTCAATAGTCGTTCATTGACGTCCGGTGCAAGACCACCCTTTGAGCCAGCCGTGGAGGATTCGAGGTGAGGGTCAAACATACTACGCATATGTCAGAAATTTGCGACCGAAGCACAGCTGGAATCAGGGGGCACTATGGGGAGATATCCTACGCTAAAAGCTGGTGTGGGTTCTTGAATGGTGGCGAGCCTACAGCTGCGTACAAGGGATGGCGCGAACAAGTTAAAGCGTACATCACGGTGCTCGGGTAGAACCCTACGAGTCTGACTGGCACCCAAATGGACTCGGTACTCATTTTCGCACGCTCCCTCACGCCTGTCAAAGGCCGAATAAAATTAATCAAATCAAACTCCTGCCCTGAAGACGTCGATGAAGTCGAACGTCAAATAAGAGTGTTGGTTAGAGACACGGCCAAGAAGCTTGAGGCGACGAATCAGCGTCTCTATGAGGAACGGGCACAGGATCCAATAGATGCAGAAGTCTGTGATGTTCAGAGTAAGTGTTCGCCCCCATTTCCATTATGCGATTCTACGACTAGTACTCACAGTTTTTCCAGTGGCCCAATACGATTGGGCCTCTCCGTACTGCAAAAGGCCGATGAGGATCCATATTATTCGACGAACAGGTGGAACGAGAGCCGGGTACCCCTTGTTGCACTACCTTTGGTATGATGACGACTCGGGCGGAGGGATTATGTGGGGAGTCTTAGCATGGCCGAACTTGCAATCTCTACTCGGCGTGCTCAAGCGACAACATGTGGAGGACCTCATCCAATATCCCCGATATCTCATCGGAGCAACTGGGCAAGGAGCCAGCGCATTACGCCGGCGCCCGTCAGACCCCCTCCCACACTGGGAGCTCATATTTTTATATACAGACGATGACATCCGGGTGTGGCTGCTCGCTAACCCTGGCAAAGATCCTCTTGATCTCCTGGTGGTGCAGTCACACCAGGATCAGGGAGAGGGGCGAGACGAAACCCCGGCGCCAGCCTCCGGGAGACATCCATTTTTCGATCGTAAGGCCTTGGACCGGTGGGGGCAGTGGGATAACATCGGAGCCGGGGAGGACGACGACGACGACGAGAGTCTAAACGACGGCAGCGGCAGCCAAGACGAAGACAATGACAATCACAGTCACCACGACAATGATCGGGTGCCGCCAGGACGGGTTCACACTCCTGATAGCTATGGTAGAGACATTATTCAAGGTGACTAAGTAAGCTTTCTTTTATTTTCATTCCACATCTTATTTAATCATATATGTAGGACGACGACGGCGACAGCGGTAAATCGGAGGGTGGGAACACCTCAGGGAGCGATTATTCTCCCATCGGAGATCCACCAGGCAGTCGTACCGGGGATTCACAACACCGGAATTCAGACACTGGGCCATCTGAGAAGGAGCGGGCTAGTGTCCTGAGGGCTATGGTTCAAAAGGATCCCTGGCTTGCAAAACTCTTGAAGACACACGAACAAGAGGCTGTGGCGCCCCGACCAGGATCCGGAGCTGTGGCGCGCAGGACTAGAGAGCATCGTGGCCCAGGGCGTGGGCACGACGGCACTGTAGACATACCTGCTGCTGAATCAGGACTACCAGAAGATCGCGATATTCATGGGGCCAAGTCCCCCACCCCTGCGCCTGAGACGTTTACTTGAGGAGAGTCTACCCCCCCTCCTCCAACCCCTTCTCACTCAGCCACCACGTCTCCTGCGCCTACGCCGAGCGTTTCTCATGATACTACAAACCCCCTCCCACCCTAGCAAATTGCAGCAGGGGGATCTCTGGATACCCGCCCCCCAAATGCGACGAATACCACCCATGCGCCCAGCCTCAAACCACACAACAAACTGGAACCCCCCACACACACTGCCCCCCGACGTGCGAGAGGCCTTTGAGGGCATCACAGAGCATGAACTTGAACGTTCTTGCCACTTCCTGATTATCTTTTTCACGCCACCCCAAAAATTCCAGATTACATCTACAGGCTTCCAAGACGTCCCGTATTCTCTTACCTTTTCGGGTCAGCTACACACTTCCTCGACGTCTCATATTCTTTACATTTTCGTGTTCCTATCCCCTGTATAATAGTCATCAATTCCTTGTAACCCCTTACTTTGGCGTCTGGTATTCGCTACTTTTAGAATCTCGTTGCCAGTTACTGTATCTGTGCACATCGCGTTAGTAGATATGATCCGCCTGCGTCAGATTATTCACAAGGTTGTATTCCTTGCATACAGATTTCAGGGTGCTGAGTGGTGTTGATTTGCTGTTCGGAGATGAGAGTAGATACTCCTAATCCTCTTTGGGCGTGGTGGGTGTTTTCCATGCAACCTCGTGGTCAATCAATGCTGATTGCAGCTAGCTTTCGCCCAGCCGGCGACATTTGTGCCACCATCATTTGGCTTTTCTTTTCCGAGGCCTGACACCTGCGTGTGGGGTCCTATGGATTTCAGATCCAAAGCCCAACTTGAACCTTCACAATCCCAAAGCCCCATTGCGTAGGGAAAATCTCGCCCTTCAGACTCTGCGTTCCTTGTAGTTCTCCCGACGACAGTATCATGTGTCCTATGAATGTTACGATTGTCCGTGTAGCGGGCGCCGCCACGATGGCAATCATTCCAATACAAATCGTAGCCAATTCTTTCACTCTCATACAGAGTGATAGTCTGTGCATAGTTATGTCCGGTCCGGCGTGAACCCCAAGGTTGTATTCCCCTCAATAAGTTTTCAAGGAGCTAAGTGGAGCAGATTCGCGGTTCGGAGATGTGAGTAGATACTCCTGATTATCCTCTTTTGGTGTAGTGTGTTTCCCAGGCAACATCATCGTCAGCCCATGCTGGTTGTAGCTAGCTTTCGCCCCGCGACATTAACGCGACTGTGGTTTAGCCTTTTTTTCTCACGCCCGACCCCCGTGTGGGGGGTCGTATGGTGGTCATGAATTTCAGGTCCAAAGCCGAACTTGAGGCTTCACGATCTCAAACCCCTATTTTGTAGGGAAATCTCCTGCATTAGGACGTCCGTCTAACTCTCCTGATGACAGTATGATGTGCCCTACCAATGTTGCGATTGTCTGCGTCGCTGGCGCGGCCACGATGGCAATAATTCCAATCCCGATCGTGGGCAATTCTTTCACTGTCATACCGAGTGATAGTTTGTGTATAGTTATATGCGGTCTGGCGTCAACCGCATGGGTCAGATTATTCACAAGGCAGTACTGTATTCCTTGAATACAGTTTCGGTTGGTGGTGATGCTTCGACGCTGAGAGATGAGAGTAGATCCTAATCCTCTTTTGGCGTAGTCAGTGTCTCGCGAACAGCCCTCGTCGCTAACCGATACTGCTTGCAGCTAGATTTTGCATGTCCTGCCACGTTAGCGACACCTTTATTTCATCTATTATTTCTCACGATAGACCTGTGAGTCCTAATTCCTGAACCGCGGATATGGTATTGAAAGTTTAAACCCCTTTGTGTAGGCACATACCTCCCTTGCATACCGAGTGATAGTAAGTGAGCCTACCACACCCCTAAATCCTAGGGTACAGGTATAAGACCTAATGCGTCCTCTTGGACGAAAGGCAAATACTCACTCCTGGCTTCCAACAAACTCGACACATCCAATTATGAGATTGATTCCAATCTTTACCAACGTTCACTAGCCGTTCTATATCCCACATGTATCCGAATTCCGGCCGTCAGCCAGCACCCCAGGTAGGTAATCTTAACGGGCGTAGGCGCGACATCATACCCGACTCCATGGGGTCGAGTCAGCCAACTCCACAAGTGGGCAATCTGAGACGGCAAAGGCGCGACGTCATACCCGACTCCATGGGATCGAATCAGCCAACTTCACGAGGGGGCAATATGAACGGGCGTAGACAGGAGGTCGTACCAGTGGATAGGCTGTCCAGATAGGTCACACAACAGACCAAATCTGGCAGCTCCAATAGTGCTGAATCGGCGGATTGTAATTCTTCCCCACCACCAATCGCGAGACGGCTTCTAGCACGACCGGCCAAACGCCTCCGGAGTAGCACAATTCAGACCACAGCATATACTGAACCTGAGATAGAGGCTGACGGACAAGGGCATATGGAACCCTTCCGCCTCAGCGACAATAGCAGCGATGAGTATCAGATGTCACATGCGGGCGACAAAACTGCACCGGACACCGAACCTGAAGGAGCGAACCTCGGTGGTGTGGATGAGACAATACCTAGACTTCGTCGTGGGACTCGATTGGTGGAGACACATGGAAACAATCGCCCAAGGACCATGCGAAGTTCAACCAACTCTGGTTCCCAGGAGGCAGCAATTGTCCCACGGACACCCGCGTCCCGTGTGACCACAACTCCCGGTAGGCCCTTGTCCCCGGCGACATTCCCATCGTCAAGGGTAGCATGATATTCGTTCCCAATTGGCGCCCCTAGCACAACAATGTCAGGTATCAGGAGCTCGTGTCCACCAGGCGAACCGAGTACAAGAAGAACTGTGTCTGTCCGGCATGTAATTAATTCGCGGCGAAACACGGTGACAGGCATGGTGGGGGAAATACTAGGCGTATCAAAGGATCTAATGCTTCAGTACACCCTTTATGTTAAGCTACCCCCGAACCGGGTTGCTTTGACGTCTAAGGTGCATTGTGGTTAGAGTCGCGTGCAAGATGAGATAGCGGATGCCGGAAATATTGAACCGTGGTCGAAGAGTATAGACATTGTAGGTCAGAGGTCACAACCACAAAGGGTGCTGCACTAACTACGAAAGATAGGTCAAAAACACACGGGCGTGCGGGCGCAGTTCGTCCATTATATAAAAAATCATATACGGGAATTATACGGACTACCAGGCGACCCCAATGCCATCGCTCGTAGAGTCGAATACCTTCTCGAGGACGACAGGTTCATGTGCCCCTCAAATGGGTATGATGTGTGTATCCGCCCATCGCGCGTCGCCCAACCAGGACTTCGAATCACAACTGACTACGACCCGGATGCAGCCTATATCATTCGGGTTCCTCGCGCCTCAGATTGCCGACGCCATCTATGGTAAGTATTTCAATGGCAAGAGAAAGCTTGGGATGCTAGACCCGGAATTCATCAATAATGTCAATGGTACGATGGTGTTTCTTACTTGTACAATCCTGTGCCATCAACTACGTGCATATCGACTTGGGGTGTATCTGGATCCTCCAGACTTCAAGCCTGCCGCAGTTGGAGGTAGGAGACCTTCAATGTCCCCCCCGTCCTTGGTTTTTGTTCTGATGACTAACCAATCTTGCAAGACCTTTTCTTACGGCAGAAGAACACCTGGCGGGCAGTACCACGGCCAACGCAGCAACTCATGATCAGGAATCCGCGTGAGACGATCACAGACAGGATCCAGCAAAATCATCGTATGATGCAGGAAAGTTGTGAAGGCTTTGCTGACAATCATGACGCAGTTCATGCCGAACTGGAGCGTCAGCTATCCAGGCGTCAGCTATCCATCCGGAATCCAAGACGAGCTGCTGTGGGGGAACAGACACCGCTCAACAATCACACCGGGGGTTTAGAGCTCTACCGGCAGAGCCAAGATCCATCCCAGGGGAGCGAACTGTCGTTTGACTACAACCAGGTGTCGTTCGCCCAGGGGCTTCATATCCTAGATTCAGATCCGGTGAGCCTAGGTAACTCACAGGAGCTGACGCTGGGACTAGCGCAAGAGGGGCCAGCGAGCCTGGGTTTCGCCAGTCGGCTATCGTTGAGCCTGGACGACTCGCAGGAAAGTGACGCAGGCGTGTGAGAGAATGGTTTTTTGTAGACTTGGCGATGGGTGAACCGTTGAGAGTATAGAATTTGATTTGCGGGAAATGTAAACTATGAGATTTTGGTTGGCCGATCTGTGCAGCCATGAGGACAATTTGGGGTGTATTTCTGTGCGTGATCTGAGCGAGAGCTCAGAAACTTAGAATCGCCTTGGCTAGGGTGTCCTGGACGCCCTGCTCACGGCAGTAGACTAGTAATAATAGAATATCAAGATGCGGATCAGGTTCAAAGTCAGAATACAAGGGGCACCAGCTCTTCGAAGCTTTTGTGAATGGCACTCAGTAATACAAATGAATAGTGGAGTGATCAAGATGGCGTCTGGAATATGTGTGCTATCATGACGCCGTCGAGAGTATACATGTGAGCTATCACGACGTTGTCAAGAGGGGATCTGGAATATGTGTGCTCTCATGAAGCCGTCGAGAGTATGCATGTGAGCTATCACGACGTGGTCAAGACGGCGTCTGGAATATGTGTGCTATCACGACGCCGTCGAGAGTATGCAAGGGAGCCATTACGATGCCGTCGCGACGAACATGTGAGCTATTTGGAAGGCATTGGGAGCCTATAGCCAGACATGGCAATTGATGCAGTAGGGGTTGAAATATCGCTGTGTAGCATCAGGAAGACTAAGCATCCGGATAGTCTTCCGGATGCTAGAGTGGAGTTGGATTCCGCCATGACGAGGGAGGCACAGGAAGGAGGTCGTCGGGATGCGGCAGAGCTTAGGGTCTGAGGGCGTCTGGACGCATGCGCTTGGTGGTGGACGTCGTCGGGACGTTGAGGACGCAGGGGTAGATGGGGAATGGCGTCCGGACGTGAGGTCCGGCTGACGTTGCGTCCAGAGTAACGGTTAACGTCCTGAGCGTCCTAGGCGTCTGATGCATGGGACGCTCAGGACACATATAATAATCTTTGCTGATGTTGTGATAGCACAGATAATCCAGACGCCGTCTTGACGACTTCGTGAGAGGTCACATGCATACTCTCGATGGCCTCATAATAGCACACATATTCCCGACGCCGTCTCGATCGCTCCACCATTCATTCGTATTCCAGAGTGCCATTCACAAATGCTTCGAGGTGCTGGTGCCCCTTGTATCGTGAGTTTGTACCTCATCCGCATCTTGATATTGTATTATTACTAGTCTAGTACAGTGATCAGGGCGTCCAGGACACCCTGGCCACGGCAAGTCGACATTTCTGAGCTCTGGCTCAGAGCTCGCTGAGAAATACACCCCAAATTGTCCTCACGGCTCCACAGATTGGCCAACCGAAATCTAATAGTTTACATTTCCAGCAAATCAAATTTCACAAACTCCACGCTTCACACATCGCCAAGTCTACAAAAAACCATTCTCTCCCACGCCTGTGTCACTTTCCTGCGAGTTGTCCAGGCTCAACGATAGCAGACTGGCGAAACCTGAGGTCGATGGCCCCTCTTGCACTAGTCCCAGCGCCACCTCCTATGAGTTACCTAGGCTCACCGGATCTGAATCTAGCATCTGAAGTGCTTGGGGGAACGACGCCTGGTTGTAGTCAAACTACTTTCGCTCCCCTGTGACGCATCTTGATTTTGCCGGTAGTGGTCTAAACCCCCGTCGTGATTGTGGAGCGGTGTCAGTTCCCGCACAGCAGCTCGTCTTCGTTTCCGGCTGGATAGCTGACGCCTGGATAGCTGACGCTCCAGTTCGGCATGAACTGCGTCATGATGGTTAGCAAAGCCTTCCCGACTTTCCTGCATCATACTATGATTTTGCTGGATCCTGTCTGTGATCGTCTCACACAGATTCCTGCGCAAGAGTGGCTGCGTTGGCCGTGGTACTGCCCACCAGGTGTTCTTCGGCCCTAAGAAAAGGTCTTGCAAGACTGGTTAGTCATCGGAACAAAAACAAGGGACAGGGGTGACATTGAGGGTCTCCTACCTCCAACCGCGGTAGGCTTGAAGTCCGGAGAATCCTCATAGACCCCAAGTTGATATGCACGTAGTTGATGGCAGTGGATTGCACAAGTGAGACACACTATCGTACCATTAACACGATTGATGAATTCCAGGTCTAGCATCCCAAGCTTTCTCTTGCCATTGAAATACTTACAATAGATGGCGTCGGCAATCTGCGGCGCGAGGAACCGGAATGATATAGGCTGCATCCAGGTCATACACAGTCATGATTGGAAGTCCTGGTTGGGCGACGGGCGATAGGTGGATACACACCTCATACCCATTTGAGGGGCACATGAACCTGTCATCCTCGAGAAGGTATTCGACTCTATGAGCCATGGGAGTGGGGTCACCCGGTAGTCTGGATAATTCCCATATACGATATTTTTATATAATGGACGAACTGCACCTGCACCCCAGAGTGTTTTTGACCTATCTTTCGGAGTTAGTGCAGCACCGTTTATGTTTATGACCTCTGACGTACAATGTCTATACTCTTGGACAACAGTTCAATATTTCCGGCATCCGGAGGCTCATCTTGCGCGTGACTCCAAACACTATGCACCTCAGACATCAAAGCAACCGGGTTCAGGAGTGGGTTAACATAAAGGGTGTACTGAAGCATCAGATCCTTTGCTACGCCTAGTATTTCCCCCTCCATGCCAGTCACCGTGTTTCGCCGCGAATTAATTACATGCCGGACAGACTCAGTTGTACTTGGTTCGCCAGGTGGACTCGAGCTCCCGATACCAGACGTTGTTGTGCTAGGGACAGCAAGTGGGGACGAATACCGTGCTACCCTTGATGATGCGAATGTCGCCGGGGACAAGGGCCTACCGGGAGTTGTGGTCACACGGGCCACGGGTGTCTGTGGAACAATTGCTGCCTCCTGTGAACCGAGTTGGTTGAACTTCGCATAGACCTTGGGCGATTGTTTCCCTGTGTCTCCACCAATTGAGTCCCACGACGACGTCTAGGTATTGTCTCATCCGCACCATCGAGGTTCCCTCCTTCACGTTCGGTGTCCGGTGCAGTTTCGTCGCCCGGATGTGACACCGATACTTATTGCTGCTATCGTCGCTGAGGCGGACGGGTTCCATTTGCCCTTGTCCGTCAGCCACCATCTCAGGTTCAGTATATGCTGTGGTCTGAATTGTACTACTCCAGAGTCGCTTGGCTGGTCGTGCTGGAAGCCCTCTCGTGATTGGTGGTGGGGAAGAATTACGACCCGACGATTCAGCACTATTGGAGCTGCTGGAATTCGGATGCACGTGGGATATAGGACGGGTAGTGAACGTTGGTAAAGATTGGAGTCAATCTTCTAATTGGATGTGTCGAGTTTGGTGGAAGCGAGGAGTGAGTATTTTCCTTTCGTCGAAGAGGATGCATTAGGTCTTATACCTGTACGCTAGGATTTAGAGGTGTGGTAGGCTCACTGTCACAAATCGTGACTAAGCAAGGCACATCTCACATGACTCATACTTATGAGTCATAAGGTATGTTGGATTTCACACTATGACGTGACTTGACTCATAGTTTTCACATGACTACACACTCGCGAGTCATTGTTATATTATGATTGGTTGATTGTTTCATGACTCACGATTGTGACTTCACACGAGGTAATGACTTTCGCACATGACTCCTATTATGAGTCATGGGTTTCACGCATGTGACTCGTTTGAGCACATGAATTGGTTTATGAGTTTTTATTGGTTAACAGAATGTTGTGCGATGACTCATATGAGTCATCGATGGATTTCGCGCTATGACTCACTACGAGTCATAGAGGTTATGTAGTGCGAGGTGATGAGTTACCAGGGTTCGGCTTGTGGAAAGATGCCTATATAAGGCGCTTGGTTGCGACCAAGGGATAAGACACGCTTCTCTCAAAGATCTTCCCCCCCCCTACCTTCTACATACAATCTCAACTCTACCACGCTTTGCGTCCGGATCAAACCCCTCGCCCACTTTTCCTTCACCTCACCCGCGCCTGATGGCAAACCCTCACCAACTCCCCCCCGGCAACATTGCCTTCGGCAGACTGTCAGCGGCCTCGTTCCCTCTGCCAACGCGCGCGTCCACCCCAGCCGTTGACTACCCCCAAGCTTTCACGGCAGAACAGCTAGAGTCTGCCAGAATCTCCCTACTCCTGAACACCAGGAACCTCCCTGACTTCTCCCAAGACACACTATCAGGGCTAATCCCATCAGACACAGCGACTCTCACCCTCCATTCCCAGCTCGTAAGGGTGCTGGTTATCATTTCACAGGAGCTCTCCGGAGTCACCTAAAAACTCACGGCCCTCGCCGAGGAAAACGGTGCTCGGACGCACGAGCTCCATGACCTCGCCTCTCAAATCGCGAACCTCCCACTCCCCCAGTTCCCACCCCCCCACCAAGAGCTCTCTATCCTCCAATCACCCATAAGGGACCTGTCACATCGTGTGACAGGCCCTGCACCCCCCCACCTCCAAGCGCCTGCCCCCACGCCTGAGCCCTAGCCCCAGCCCTCGGCACGCCCCCCCCCCTACTAGAAAGGGGAAGGAAAAGGTCCGAGCACCACCCTCCCCCCCCACCAACCCCCACGAGGATCTTAAATACCTCATCTTCTACTACTACACAAAGCTTGACAAGGCTTTCGGTGATCCGGAGCGCTACGCATGTCTGTTTCCCCACTCCTATGAAGCCGGAGACTTCCAGAGAGGGGCTTACGACCTAGCCTATTTCACCCCCGGCTACCTCCATCCCGACTACACCTCCTTACCCATGTATGCTCAGGCTGCCTCCGGCTCCGGCTCGGGCGGCAGGACCAAGAAAACATCCAAGCCCCCTTCACCCCAACAAGTTGCGAGTGCGGCTGCCCCCCTCGTTAAGAAGGGGCCACCCTCCCTCCCTGGTGCACAACAACATTTCTTTGCTCCACGCCTTTCCCCAGTCCCCCACCTCGCAGCTCCCACGATTGCAGCAACCTTCCCTGACATCGCCGCTCGCGTCCTGCGCGAATCCAACTCCCTCCTCCCTCTTGGTTTCTCCGCCTCAGTTAACATCCGCGGAGCCATTTCGCGCACGGTCACTGAAAAGGCCACCACAGCTGCGTCCTATGCCCCCTACTTCGAGTCCCTCACCAGGACACTATATCAGTCCTTCCCCGTGGGGGAAAACCCTTGGGCCCAGTTCATCCTCGCCCCCACCGCTGGACAATTGGCGATATATGCCCTCCCGCTTCGTTTCCTCCACCAAGATGAAGAGGAACCTTTCCCATATCTCAGGCAGGCAATTCTCAAGGACAAAGCGACCCCGATTCTCTCAGCCAGGTACCTTAACACGAGCAGAGATTCTAGGGGCACCAAGCAGCCCACTTCTGTGCTTGTCACCGTCGACTCCCAGCACGTTGCGGCCCTTACATCAGGTGTCGTCATCCTCTCCCAGAAGCGCAAGGTGGAACTTGCCTTCTCGGCAAGCCGATCCTCCCAGTGTACAAACTGTTGGAGATACGGGCATGCCCACCAACCATGCCCGGCCACCCACTGGACGTGCCCCATCTGTCCGCTTCACCATACTCGCGCGGCTTATAGATGTCAGAATCCCACCTGTCCCCGGAGCTGGAACAATAAGCCAGTCCCATCCTGTTGTCCGACCTTACCCCCCCATTGCTGCAACTGCGCTGATGACCACACTGCCACCTTTAAGGAGTGTCCAGCTCGACCTCGACATACTGTCCCCTCTCGACCTTCCACCCCAGAACCCCAGGGTCAAGACCCCATGGACGTGGCTGTCGATGGGGACCAAGCACCCTCTACTCCCCTGTGCGGGGTGGGTCCCAGTCAGATGGACCTCTTAACCCCCAGACAACCCCCTCCGGCAGGCCCACCACGCTCTGGTTCGACTCAAGGCTTTGGCGGTTCTCTCCCCCTGGAGGAACCAAGCCTGTCCCCAGCCCCCTCAGCTCGTCAGGTACGCCCCGGGAATGAGTAACTCGCCCCCAGAATCCAGCAGCATGCAGGCCTCCTCCCTTCCCCTCCTCTCTGTCATACAACATAACTGCCTTGAAAGCTGGGATGTTTTTCTTTCCTTATTTGAGTCCTTCAAGGAGACTCGCACATACCCCTCGGTGGTCCTCCTTCAGGACCCTCCTGTTAGCCAGGTCTACCTTCCCTCCTTTAATGGCTTCGTGCCCTTGTTTCCACCTGTAAGGAAGTCCAGGGTCGCATCCTATGTCCATTTGTCTTTTCTTGCTTGTTTTTCGGTATTGCCAAGATTCACGGATAGGGTCGACGTCATGTCTCTTGACATCTCGTCCCAGAAACCCGTGTTTGGCTCCAGCTTTCACTCCTTTAGGCTGATTAACGCATACACAATTAATTCGGCAGACCGCAGGGTCCACTCTGTCGCTCCAGAATCTCTTTTTCCCCACACGGGCCTCCCACTCTTGGTGGTGGGAGACCTGAATATCTACAACCCCCTGCCTGATCCGCTCCGCGCGTTCTCTTCCCAGGAAGTCTCCTCATCCACCCCCTACTTTGAGTTGGTGGCACTGTACGGTTTCGCCCTTCTCAATTCCCCAGGCGTCTACACTAGGTTCCCTCTCTCGGGAAAGGCACGCCCCTCCATTATCGACCTTGCCTTTGCCAACCCCCTGCTCCTTCCCTTCGTCACGAGCTGGGAGACATCCCTCCCCTGGACGTGCTCTGACCACGTCCCCATCACTATTTTGCTCGCTGCACCGTCCTCGGATCCGGTCCCCCGGCGTCTCAGGTGGGACCACACGGACTGGGAGCTGCTCTCCCCAACTATTAAAAACTTCATAGTCCCCCCTCCTCCTCTGTGCCCCTCTCCGATAATCCTAGACGACTGGCTTACCGGGTCGCTGGACCGCCTCACAGGCCTTCTTAAAGACCACACTCTAAGCTCGCGTCCTTCCCACCACTCCAAACCTTGGAGGACGCCCCACCTCACCATCCTCCGCCGCGAATACCCCAAGGCGGCAAGGCTTGCCCGCAAGCAAGGTACCTCAGCGCTGTGAGAAACGGCGAACGGCTCGAGATCGAGCTATTTCAAGGCCATCAAGGTCGCGAAAAACAAACACTGGTGCTCCTTCGTACTCTCAGCCACCCCCCAGAACCTGTGGACGGCAAAGAGGTTCGCCTCAGGTCGTGCCCCCGGGCGCTTTCCTGCCCTCCCCAGGGCAGAAACCCCGCAGCACATCAACGAGGCCCTTCTGAGCCACTTCTTTTCTCCCAAAGCCGCCTTCTCGCCCCCCCCCCAGGCTAACGCCACAAAGCTCGGCCCCTCCTCTCACAAAAGAAGAGATCGCCCATGTGCTCTCCAGGTCCTCCTCCTCGTCGGCCCCCCGCCCTGATGGGATCCCCTACTCAACCTGGAAACTGGTAAATGCGATCAACCCTACGAGCCTTCTCCAGTTCCTCTCCCCACTAGTCTCCCTAGGGTACCACCCGGCCTCGCTAAAAGGTGCGAACGGACTAGTCCTCGCCAAGCCGGGCAAACCCTCTTATGAGTCACCCTCCTCCTTCAGGATGATTATAGTCCTCCTCTGTACAGTCACGAAAATCCTGGAAAGGATAATTGCAGCACGCCTCCTCCTCGCAGGCCGCGCAAGCTGCCTGATTCACTCCAACCAATGCGGCTCCCTCCGTGGGCTGAGCACATACGATGCCTGCCTCACCCTCATGAACGACGTGAAAACCCTGCAGAGGCCGCGCCTGAAGGTGTCCTCCCTTTTTCTGGACATCAAGGCCGGCTTTAACAACGTCGACAACCCAACCCTGGCCCGCATCCTCAGGAAGGGTGGGATCCCCCGTTACCTAATCTCCTGGGTGGCTTCCTTCTTAGGAGAGCGCAGCTGCACGCTGGTTTTCCAAGGCGCGCCAGGCACCCCTGCCCCCGTCAACGTTGGGGCCCCGCAAGGCTCCCCCATTTCTCTCCTTCTCTTCCTTATTTATGTTTCTCCCCTTCCCTTCAGGATCCCGCATGGACTGATGCTTTCTCACGTGGACAACTTCACCGTGACCACCACCTCCCTTTCCTAGCGAGGAAACATCCGCCGACTACAAGAGCTTTTCAGGACAATCCAGGCCAACGCATCACCACTTGGCATATTCTTTTCCATCCTCAAAACCGAACTAATTCACTGGAGGACCCCTAGCCAAAGGCACTCGCCAATGTGTCTATAACCCATCCAATTAGACGCGGAGGTCTTCCACCCCCGCGAGTCCCTTCGATGGCTAGGATACTGGTTCACTTCCACCTTGTCCACATCAAGGCAATTCTCGCGCCGACTGGCGTTAGCTCAAGAGGCATTCGCCCTTATCAGACGCCTCAGCCACCCCGGGGCGGGGCTCGCCTCTGACCTATGCCACAGACTGGCAACTTCACTCGTGGCGCCCATCCTCCGATACGTGGCGGACCGCTTCACACCCAACGTGGGCTCCCTCACGAGGCTCGTGTTATGGGGTAGCTAACATCGTACAATTCCGGGTAAACTAGGCTGAGGATATTCGCGACAACGGAATATAGGTCAGGAAAGCTCAGGAAGAATCGTTCGATAAAGTAATAGACAAATATCGTAATAACTTATAACATTGTTAAGGTCACTTCTCCGTTGCTTGATCATGTTCTCAACCATCGGGGAGTGCCCTACTATTTATACTAATGTTCACACTAGTTTGACTTCTCTAGTAAAGAAGTATCTTTCTAAGAGTTCAGTTCGTCAGCACAAAGTGCGAACACTGTTTGACCCTGAATCTTGCCCAGCTTGACTCTGAGAATCTCCCGACTGCTATTTCTTCTGAGGGTGTCCCCACTCCACCAGTAGTCAGTCTTCGATCTCTTCGTCCTGATAGACTATAATGGAATATGCAGTCTAAATGGCTACATACCAATAGTACCATGAATATGGAGTGATCAAGTCCGATATTCATTGATCAATACATAATGCGTATGGATTAGTAAGAGTAGAGAACTGCTTCCCTAATCTTCCTTCCAATCAGTTAGCCATATCTTGAAACGTGAACTCTTTGTGGATCCTGAGTAGTCTCCCAGATGCCTCCTGGAAGTCTCTACTCGGGCAGCTTGTGTTCGGATATATGCTCTCCCCCATGATGGCATATACCTCACGCATAATTATGCAAGCTATTCCCGCTAGGGTAATAGCTCGACACCTTCGGGCACAAGGTGCAGAGGTGGGCCACCAACTCCTTCTCGTCAAGCCCTATCGGCTTCCTGGCCATCGAGTCCTGCCTGGCCCCCATGCCACTCCTGGTGTCACAGAGGCAGAGACTGGCCGCCCTTAGGACGGTCTGCTCCCCACCCGGCGTCAACCCGGCAACAGCGCCCCTCCAGGCTCTTTCCCCGCCCTCTCCTCATACTGAGCCTCGGACGGCTCAAGAGCCTGAACTAAGGGCCTTTCGTCGGTCTACCTCCCCCTGAGCGGGAAGACCGCCCGCCCCTCTCCCCCTCTCCGGAACCACCTCCCAATAGACGCAGTAGCCCACAGGACTATCGCCTTCACAGGCGGCCTCTCCAGGGTGCGTATGATCAAGGCACACCTGGTCCCTGAAGTCTTGCCCAACCTCCCCCCGCAATTCCTAATGGAGAGCACGTACTCTGCCCTGAAGAAGAGGGTTAGAGAGGCACTCATTGAAGACTGGTCTCGACTGTTCCCCCCCCCGCCTACTACCGCCACCCCCCAGCCCTGCGCCCTAGCCCCTTTATAGGCCTGAGCAAGTTCATAGCAGGACGGATACATCAAATGAGAGCTGGGAAGAGCTACCAGGCGGCACACCCCTCCTGGCGGGTGCCCGAGGCCAATACCTCCTCCCCCCGCTGTGGCTTGGAACCAGAATCTTTCGAACATGCAATCCTCACATGCCCCTCTTGACAGGGCGCCCACACACCCCTCTTCCACGGCGTCACGGATGTCGGTCACGAGGCCACCCTCTGGTCCTCTCTGCGCCTACAAAAAAGGCTCGCCGCCTACATCAGCGTCACCTCCACGGGCTTCCCCCCAACGATGTTCCCGCCCACAACGCCCCCGTCTTCCCCACCCATCCCCCTCTCTGCCCCCAATCTGCCGCTCCCCGTGTTCCGAGTATTTTCCTTGGCCGAGGCTTAAATTTTGTGGCGAGTTGCGGTTATCTCTCCTGTGACTTATGTAGGCTTTCCTTTCGTATAAGTTGTATGACTTTTATTTCCTTGCTGTCAGAGTGGCTTTAGGCCCGCGGAGGAGAACCCCCCACGAGTGTGGATATTTACTGGTGCCGTGACTTTCCTTTGTTATTTGTTTGGATTTATAGGTTTCGTTCCCTGCATAGCTCGCGCAGCATGAGGCTTTTTGTACCTGAAACAATGAACCCATGATTGCAAAAAGAAAAAAGAAAGAAAAAACCACCATGGGGTAGGATCTTCACGCAACCATCTAAGGGGGTGTTTGGCGCGCCATGATTCTGATTTGAAATCACGATTTGACTTGAAATCATGATTTAAAATCAGGTGGTGTTTGGCACGCCCATTTTGAAATCTGATTGGATATGCGATTCTGATTTGAAATTTGTGTACGTGATTTGGGTTTATATTATATCATAATATCTTAAGCACTAGGTTAGGGTAAAATAAGAGATATTTGATGATTATTATGAGACACTGTTTCTTAATATAGTGTTCATAAAATTGACTAAGTACAATTGAGCCTTTGGAAGATATGAAGCTCGATTGATAGGCATTTCTTTATGTGTAATGAATTCTATAAGCTTAATAGCTCATCCGTATATTGTTGGCCAGGGCCAGGAGCAATTCCTTGGAAAAATCTCTTCTTATTAGTCACTATTACCTATTTGACAACTGTTATTGTGGCAAATGTTGATGCACTCGTAGCTGAGGATATTATTTCCAATAACGCAGGCAGTGAGAGTGAGTTCTCAATAGGACCTTTTTTCAAAATAGTCCTACTAGTGCTTTATCTTAATTAGTAGCATAAAGTTAGTACCATAAAGAAACCATGCTTTTAATAGGTACAACGAATGAATAATATCAACTATGTAACATCTTGGAACCATCTTTTAGCTCGAGAAAATAATATAGTATGATAGGATCATACTTGATTCGACTGGTAACAAGAACCATATACATGCTATTTATTATTATTACTTGTATTATGAAATGTATATTAGATAGAAATAATTTAGGAATAGGTATGAACAAAGAGGTATGAATGTTTAAAAGAATCTACAATTGGGTTTGCTATATAACTTTAATTATATCCATCACAGATTCTATATTATTTTGTAAATACATGGTTAAAAATTATTTAGTATTAGGTTATAAAAGTAAAAAATATTAGTCGAAATCATAATCAAATCACAGAGTGTTTGGCGGGTCCAAATCTCAAATCACAATTTTGGGTTAGTCTGATTTAGGTTCTGAAAATCTGATTTGAAAACACCAAGACCTGATCTCAAATCAGAATCAGGGATGCGCCAAACACCCCCTAAGTACTTTTCTATACTCAAGATATTGCAATAGGATGACTGTTTACTCTCTTTACAGATCCTCCTGTAGGAAGAGCCTACACTCTGAGAGCCCGGAGACTATTGTAATAGTCTCGACAGGCTATACGAACATAGGACTATTGTCCCGGTGACAGTTCTACCAAGCGCGATAACGCACCCATCTTACTATGTGACAAGATAGTATCCTTCGACGGATCACTCAAGACAAGCAAGCCAGTTCTGTACTATCTGAAGAGCGAGTATTTCCATACGCGCTATTGTAGAACAGGAAGACTTACTTACTTTAGGAAACGACTATCGTTGCCTGTTGCATAACTACCTAACAATAGGATTGTTACACTCACTTACTATCACTCGGTATGCAAGGGAGGGATGTGCCTACACAAAGGGGTTTAAACTTGCAATACCATATCCGGTTCAGGAATTAGGACTTGCAGGTGTATCGTGAGAAATAATAGACGAAATGAGGGTGTCGCTAACGTCGCCGGACATGCAAAATCTAGCTGCAAGCAATATCGGTTGGCGACGAGGGCTGTTTGCGAGACACTCATCACGCCAAAAGAGGATTAGGATCTATTCTCATCTCCCAGCGTCGAATCATCACCATCAACTGAAACTGAATTCAAGGAATACAGTACTGCCTTATGAATAATCTGACGCAGGCGGTGGACGCAAGACCGGATATAACTACGGAGAGACTATCACGCGGTATGACAGTGAAAGAATTGCCCATGATCGGTATGGGAATTATTGCCATCGTGGCCGCGCCCGCGACGCAGACAATCGTGACATTGGTAGGGCACAGCATACTGTCGTCAGGAGAGTTAGACGGGAAGTCCGATGCAGGAGATTTCCCTACAAAATAGGGCTTGGAGATCATAAAGCCTCAAGTTGGGCTGTAGAGCTGATATTCAAGACCTCCATAGGACCCCAGACAGGGGAGTCGGGTGTCCGAAAAAAAGGCGAAACCACGGTGGCGTCAATGTCGCTGTGCGAAAGCTGGCTACAAGCAGCATGGGCTGACGACGAGGTTGCCCGGGAAACACACTACGCCAAAAGAGACTGATGAGAAATATCTACTCACATCTCCGAACAGCGAATCTGCTCCACTTAGCTCCTTGGAAACTTATTTAGGGGAATACAACCTCGTGGTTCACGCTGGACCGGACATAACTATGCACAGAGTATCACTCGGTATGAGAGTGAAAGAATTGGCTACGATCTGTATTGGAATGATTGCCATCGTGGCGGCCCCCGCCACATGGACAATCGTAACATTTATAGAACACATCATACTGGCGTCGAGAGAACTACAAGGAACGCAGAGTCTGAAGGTCGAGATTTTGCCTACGAAATGGGGCTTTGGGATTGTGAAGGTTAAAGTTGGGCTTTGGAGCTCAAATCCATAGGACCCCACATGCGGGTGTCGGGGGATCGGGAAAAATTAGCGAAATGATTGTGACGCAAATGTCGCTGGCTGGGCGAAAGCTAGCTGCAATCAGCATTGACTGATGATGAGGTTACACAGAAAACACGCACCACGCCCAACGAAGATTAGGAGTATCTACTCTCATCTCCGAACAGCGAATATGCACCACTTAGCACCCTGAAATCTGTATGTAAGGAATACAACCATGTGAATGATCTGACGCAGGCCGAGCATGTCTACTAACGCAATGTGCACAAATACAGTAACTGGCAACGAGATTCTAAAAGTAGCGAATACCAGACGCCAAAGTAAGGGGGTACAAGGAATTGATGACTATTATACAGGGGATAGGAACACGAAAATGTAAAGCATATGAGACGTCTAGGAAGTCTTTAGCTGACACCAAAAGGTAAGAGAATAGGGGACGTCTTGGAAGCGTGTAGATGTAATCTGGAATTTTTGGGGTGGTGTGAAGAAAATAATCGGGAAGTGGCAAGAACGTTGAAGTTAATGTTCTGTGATGCCCTCCACAGGCTCTCCCACGTCGGAGGGCAGTGTGAGTTGGGGGTCCAGGTTTGTTGTGGGATTTGGGGCTGGGCGGTTGGGCCGTATTCGTCGCATTTGGGGGGAGGGTATCCTGAGATCCCCCTGCTGCAATTTGCTGGGCTGGGTGAGGGTTTGTGGTATCATCAGGAACGCGCGGTGTAGGCGCAGGAGCAGTGGTGGCTGAGTGAGAAGGGGTCGGAGGAGGGGGGATAGACTCTGCTCGAATAAATGTCTCAGGCGCAGGGGTGGGGGACTTGGCCCGATAAATATCGTGATCTTCTGGTGGTTCTGATTCGGCAGCAGGTGTGTCTACAGTGCCGTCGTGCCTACTCCCTAGGCCACGATGCTCTCTAATCCTGCGCGCCACAGCTCCCAATTGTAGTCGGGGCGCTCCAGTTTCTTGTTCGGGAGTCTTCAACAGATTTTCAAGCCCGGGATCCTTTTGAACAATAGCCCTCAGGACTCTAGCCCGCTTCATCTCAGATGGCCCAGTGTCTCAATCCCGGTGTCGTGAATCCCCGGTATGTCTGCCTGGTTGATCTCCGACAGGAGAATAATCGCTCCCGGAGGTGTTCCCACGCTCTGATTCACCGCTGTCCCCGTCGTCGTCCTAGATATATGATTAGATAAGATGTTGAATGAAAATAAAAGAAAGCTTACTTCATCACCTTGAATAATGTCTCTACCATGGCGATCAGGAGTGTGAACCTCTCCCGGCGGCAGCCGATCATCATCGTGGTCACTGTGATCGACATTGTCTTCGTCTTGGCTGCTGCTGCCATCCTTGAGACTCTCGTCGTCGTCGTGGTTGTCCACGGCTCTGATGTCATCCCACTGCCCCCACCCGTCCCATGTATTACGATCGAAAAATAGATGTCCACCTGAGGGTGGCGCCGGGGTTTTGTCTCGGCCCTCTCACTGATCATGGCTTGCCTCCAGCACCAGGAGCTCAAGAGGATCTTTGTCAGGGTTAGCGAGCAGCCAGACCAGGATGTCATCATCGGTATATAAAAATATGAGCTCCGAGAGGAGGAGGGGGTCTGATGGTCGCCGGCGTAACGGGCTGGCTCCTTGCCCCGTTGCCCGGATGAGATATCGGGGATATTGGATGGGGCCCTCTCCAGGTTGTTGCTTGAGCACGCCCAGTAGGGATTGCAAGTTCGGTGATGCTAAGACTCCCCAGGCACTCCCTGCGCCCGAGTCTTCGTCATACCAGGGGTAGTGCAAGAAGGGGTGCCCGGTTTTCATTGCGCCTGGTCTTCGAATAATGTGGATCCTGATCGGCCTTTGGCAGTACAGAGAGGCCCAATCGTATTGGGCCACTGGAAAAACTGTGAGTACTAGTCGTAGAATCGCATAATGTAAATGGCGGCGAAAACTTACTCTGAACATCACACACTTAGGTATCTATTGGATCCCCTGCCCGTTCCACAGGGAGACGAGCGTTCGTTGCCTGAAACTTCTTGGCTGTGTCCCTAACCACCACTCTTATTTGATATTCGACTTCATCTACGTCTTCGGGGCGTTTGTTTGGTTTGATTAAATTAATTCTACCTTTGACAGGCGTGAGGGAGCGTGCAAAACTGAGTACTGAGTCAATTTGGGTGCCAATCAGACTCGGAGGGTTCCAGCCGAGCACCATGATGTGTGCTTTGACTTGTTAACACCATCCCTTGTACGCAGCTGTAGGCTCGTGAGTATTCAAGAACCCACACCAGCATTTAGCATAGGATATATCCCCATAGTGTTCTATGATTCCAGCTGTGGTTAGGTCGCAAATTTCTGACATAGGCGTAGTATGTTTGACCCTCACCTCGAATCCATCACGGCTGGCTCAAAGGCTCGTCTTGCACCGGACGTCAATGAACGACTATTGAAGTTAAAAAGTTAGATCATATCGGGACATTTCTGAAATGGGTGATTATGCTAAACAGAGAAGATGTCTTACATGCTTGACGCCTCACCGGCAATGGCAGCAGCACTAGGCTGGCATTTTTGGCATTTTGCGCTTGTGCCGTCAACACCGCGGGGTGGCATTGTTTGGTATCTGGGAATAACAGAAACCTTAAGGTAATGCGCTCTTAAATTGATGAAGAGATAGTCCTTACTTTGACCATTCCCCCAAGGCATGCATTTTTCTCAATAGAGCCATTTGATATACGGACGAGGGGAGAAGATGTGTGGAAGTGAACGCTAGATGGATGGTGTAGAGGGGAAGGATGGGCGGTAGGTGGCCTTGTGATACTGCGGGTAGAAAACACCTTGTGCGGCGCTGTGGGCGTGTCGGACTGTCGGAATTTCGCCAGGCGTTTGTGTGTGTGAGGTTCGGTCTGTGATAGCCCTATGGGGTACCATGTGGTGTGTCGTCAAACAGCATGATCCCCCCCGACGATGACACAAGGGCTTCAGCCGCAATAAGCGCCATATCGTCAATGGCAGAAGTCTTGGCGTACAAACGTCGACGGTTTACCGGAACATCACATTCTGCACGTATACGGAACGGGAACACAATATAGACACAAAGAGACTAAACATCTCTTTGAGCTACACACACAATAATCAAACGAAAAAAGGAAAGGAAACAATCAATGACCCTTTGAAATCACAGTCCAGACAACTAATTCACGGCTCATATGGATAGACATCGCCGATAGTCGGCGCGCCATCGAATCCATCAGTTCTCCTATCAAGTTCTCCTGACCATTACCAGTATGCACTCTCTTAGACTTAGGGTCCTCGATGCTCTCGGCGTCGAAACCAGCACGACGTTGGCGCGTCTCACCGGATCCCCGATACTCCTTGATAAGCTAATTCAAACATAGTTTTTCGGGCCTATCCTCCCTGCGATAATCCTCATGGAAGTGTATGCCGTCCATGGGGTCATCTTCGCCTTGTGCCTGGCCATGGAGCACTTTTAATGGTAGCTCTCCATTCTGCACGGTCTACGATTTGGCAAGAAGCGGGATACCATTCGCCGGCCATTTAGCGTGTCCTACAGGCGGATGTGGCAATATTGTAATAAGGATCACACTTCCATGCGCAGAGTCTGAGAGGCCTGAGGACGACTCGGATAAATGAGAGGTATCATCCTCACGCGCGTCGTCCGTATCACTACACTCCCGATCAGCAGGTCTGTCGTTGAATAATTATCAGGAATGCATCTCGCCTGTACGTTGTGCCAGATCACGGGCCCAGTTTCGGACGTAATTTTGATTTAGCTAGTCGACTCTCCTCAGCGCCGGGGTGTCTTGCCGCTCTGGACCCTGATCACGGTAACAGTACACCATGAGATCCAGCGGGTCGTCGAGTACGGGATTTGAAAGGAGGCAAGTGTCACAAATCGTGACTAAGCAAGGCAGATTTCACATGACTCATACTTATGAGTCATAAGGTATGTAGGATTTCACACTATGACGTTACTTGACTCATAGTTCTCACATGACTATGCACTTGCGAGT
>Ga0307509_10001639_pt1 | contig 37513 bp, 43 predicted proteins | sample 10_EM_MG_FD_202245 | JGI IMG/M metagenome (GOLD analysis project Ga0307509, IMG submission 202245) | Populus trichocarpa ectomycorrhiza microbial communities from riparian zone in the Pacific Northwest, United States - 10_EM | ecosystem: Host-associated > Plants > Roots > Unclassified | place...
GCCCCCGCCCCCCCCCCCCCCCCCCCCCGAACGTTTGCTTGCGCTGGACGGAAACTAAGTTTGATTTGACTTGCTGATAGGCGGTGTATTTGGTTTTGATGTCGTTGTCCAGTGAAATTACTTCCTGTCCAAATGGTGAGCTTACTCTTGAACTCTCGAACTCTGGGATACAGTTTGAAGCAGACCTTCTGTAAGGAATCCAGCAACTGGGCAATCGACTTATCGCTCCGGTATTTAACCTTATTCCACGAGAATCCCTGCAAGTAGCCCTCCACCGGCCCTACCCGCAATTAGTCCCCACTTGAGCCCGCGAAGGGGTGAAAAACCCACTATCATTAACAGTTTTATGCCCCTGTGCATTCTCCTCCCCAACCACACTCCTGAGCACGTCTGCAACCTTCACTACGGCGGCTTCAACGTTGGCATCTAGCTTTGCCAACTCGTCCGCCTGCAACACTAATGCATCCAGCGTGCCGATCTTGAATTCGGGGATGGGGAATCGGTGGATCGATGCATCGTTCTTGTTCAGCGAGGAGGCTATCACGCCGGTTATGGCTGTAAAGGCGTCTTCCGGATCGTTGCTGCGCGCGACGGAGGAGGGGAGGGCCAGGAGGAGGTATTTTGTGCCTGACATATTTCGTAGTGTCGTTTTTAGTGGGGGGATTATTTGAGGGGAGGCATGCAATAAGTTGGGTGAGTTCAATCGAGCTTGGTGGGGTGAGCGTCATCATGGCTTGGCGGACGGATGTTGCAGGCAACTAGCCCGACCCCGCGGGCCTAGCGCTGGGGGAGGCATGGGTGGTCACTCGGGTAATGAATGAGATGGCGTCTTTTTGTTCTCGGTCTTCCTAGGGGGAATAATGGTCGTTTGGAGAACGCTGTCCATCGCCTAAAATGGCAAATAATTAGGCTTTGTAAATTAGATATGGTTCAAGACGTCTATAGTGTGCACCAAATGTCAATAACGTTCACCAAGTGGAAAATAGGAGGTCAAAATATGCCCATTCGAAGGATTTAGGTTTTTTTTTTATCATTTGTCATATGAATAATAGCTAATATCCATGCCAAGATGTAATTGCACGTAGTATCACTCAACCCTGGGGGTGTGAATACTGAGATAAGTTACTGAAGGACTGTTTATAGCTTCTGGCAGCCTACTTACAGCCCCTACTTCCACTCTAGCGCTGTCCCATTAGCCGGGGTACAAAGGTTCTCGAGGGGACCATATTAGCCAGCCGGAGGAAAGACTTTAACAGGGTGGAGATACTCAAGAAGAAGGCATCTCAGAAAACAGGGAACCCCAGATCCACGACAAGCAAAGACGGTACCACTGCCATGTCCGTTCGCTGATTGGATGGCCCGGGGGTAACGGATATCACAGAACTTGTTTATTCAAGTAAGGAATAACGAACAATATAAACCGAATATATATGAAAACGACGAAGCAGAGCTCCCCCGGGCCAGCCACACCCCTTTCCAGATATTATACTTTCTTTGATAAAATAACCGATAACCCAGCTTTCCTAACTGGAGCCGGAATTGGACCAGCGTGAGGCTTTTATTGGGCCTTTGAGAACATAAGGAAATGAACAGGTTATCAGGCGCCGGAGCGCCAACGAGTGATCGTGCGTCATGTTCTTTGACTCGGTATTATCTCTCGCTATCCCTCCTTATCTTTTTTTTCTCTCATCTTTTTTTTCATTTGCTTGCTCTTGCTCTCGGAGCTTGACGCGAAACACGAATGTGAGTGCTATTTTTCTCTGGACGCCTACTGGCATCAATTTCCATGGGTCGATTGTTGTGAGGATGGTCCACTCATAACTGGGTTACTCATCAGCTTCTACCCTCAGAACAGACCTGGGGGATAGCCTTGTCAGGGCGTGGATATTAGCGAGTTCTCTTAGGTCAAGCGTGCCGACGCCTCCCGCGGGGGACGTCCGGCCTATGGGGATGTTGGGCGGATGGCGCTGGCTGAACGTCAGCGCCGGCACTATGTTACCCGAGTAGCACTGCGAGGCTGGCGACAAAAATGATGAGCAGTGTAAGGGGTTTCGACCCAGAATAGCCATATTCACAACCTTCTAGCTACTGATTTAGAAAAGTGGTTTGGGCTCAATCTTTGCCCCTTTGTAAAACAATTCCCTAGATTTTACTTTCCAACCCTTTAGAACTCTGTATCTAGACTGGTTGAGGAATTGTCAAGAGAGCTATTTGGTACATTGGTCTTGGCGCAATTTCCAACTATTTTGTGTGGGAAATGGCAAGGCTCGTCGCCATTCTCAACTTCAACTTTACAATATTGCATGCCAAGGTGTCCAATAATTCTTTAATAATCTGTAATTTGATTGGAGAGATATTCGAGAGGATTTTAGACCCGAATATCAAATTTTGAATTTTTTTACAGCCCCAGAATGTGTTGAATGGAAAGCATGAAGAAGCATGGTTTGGGTTGTTACATGCCATTCTGCTCACCATTTTTGTCGCCAGCCTCGTACTCATCAGTGAATCTCTTCCTAAGTTATCCTTGGAAGACAACATAGGAGGGGGTGCAGCCTGCGGCTAGCAGCCCTACTAAATTTGGTGTTCGCCACGACGAGTGGATTTTGGCGTATCATTCGTCTCACCGCCTATTGGTTGCCCCGCCTACTTGGATTGGAATACTGTACTTGTAGCTGCAGTTACGGTATCATAATATTATGTTATCCCAGTCCTAGCATCTGATCTCAACAGGGTAACCGGGGTTGCAAGCAATGCCAAGTTACCCTCCTTCAGAAAACAGTTCCAAACTCATGAACCAGGTTCTCTTCCCCGAACCGATATCATCCGGATACAATCAAAACATGTCCGCCACTCCACCCTCACCACCCTCCTCCCACCCATCACCTTCCATTTCCACCAGCTCCTCGAACGAAGACCAACTCCCAACGCCCCGCGCTTCCTCACACCCAACCACTATAACTCTAACAGAAGACTACTTCGCACCCCCGCTTCCTCCGCGCCCATCTCTCGAAGTGACCACCTCTAACACCCTCCTCTCGGTCCAATCCACCACCTCCAGCGGCGCTAGCACACCGGGCCTCCAGGCGAAACCTACCACCGCAATCTCGCTTCCAGAGGGAGTACACGCGCAACAACAGGATGCTGTGGTTTGCGGGAACGGAAGCATTACGGGGGCACCATCCTTTAGCGATTCAATTAGCGTGAAGAGTTTGGTGCCGACGTTAAGCGCTGGGGACAATGATGTTGAGAGTATGCTGGGAGAGATATTGGAGGAAGAGGAGGAGGGGTTCTTGAAGGCGAGGAGGGATATTATGAATATTGGGGGTGGCGGTGTAGGCTTTGAGGAAGTGGAATTTGAGGATGAGGGGTGGGATGAGAGTAGTGATGAGGAGGGATTGGGGGAAGGTTGGTTGATTCATGTTACGGGCCGAGGCAGCTGGGTTGTTTCGGGAGCTGGGCTGACTTTGGGAAGAGGAGTTGGTGGCTAGGTGGAGGGCTAAGCGAAAGCACTTTTTCATCTTGTCCAGCGCCGGAAAACCCATTTATAGTCGCCACGGAGACGAATCGGTGCTATCAGGGTATATGGGGGTTATCCAGGCTATCATCTCCTTCTTTCAAGATGACAATGATACACTCAAGAGTTTTAGTGCTGGGAGGCACAGGTTTGCAATTGCCGCGTCGGGGCCTTTGTATCTCGTTGCAATATCTTCAATGGGGGAGTCGGACTCTCAGGTATGCTCAAATGCTTCAATTGGGATGTTTGTGGCTGATAAAAGCCAGCTGCGCGCTCAACTCGATGCTCTGTACACACAAGTCCTCTCAACCCTCACCCTCTCCCAGCTGAACAAGATCTTCGCTCAACGCGGCAACTTTGACCTCCGTCGTCTCCTCGGTGGCACAGAGGTATTTCTCGATGGACTTAGCGACGCAATGACTCTCGGATCTCCACAAGTCCTCCTATCAGCCCTGGAATGCGTTAAGATGCGGAAATCACATCGGGAGAAGATAAATTCCATCCTACTCAAACACCGCTCTCCGAGCCTCCTGTATGGTCTCGTCATCGCGGATGGCAGAATGGTCTCGGTATTACGGCCGAAGAGGCATTCGCTGCACCCCCCGGACTTGCAGTTGCTTTTTTCGATGTTGTTCAACGCTACTACCTTCCGCGACGGCGGGGAGCACTGGACGCCGATTTGTCTGCCAAAGTTCAATAGCAAGGGGTTTTTGCATGCCTACATACATTTTTTTAGGAAGGAAGTAGCAGTGGTACTCATTAGTGCCGATAAAGATGCGTTCTTTGAAATGAGGGGGATGAAGGAGGTTGTTGTTGAGGTATATATACATCTCTCTCTTTTATTATTGCTGGAGCGAGTTTTAACACTGTCAAACAGCAACTCGAAAAAGCCGGTAGTATCAAAGTGATTGAAGAAGCCGTCAGCAATGGCCGCTACACAACAACCGATGTCCTCTCTCCAGGAACAGCTATCCGGCACTTTCTCTACAGATCCAAAAATAACGTCCAATTCACCATGCCTTCTCTCGAGCCACATTTTTATACCGTTATCGCGCGGCGCAGACTAATGAACCTCTACCAGCGCCTCCACGCCGCAGTCCATGCCAAAAACGCCCTCCTAAAAGTTCACCATTGCGTACGCAATTCCTCGGTCTCGCTGTCATGGGTTACGCCCACGTTCGAATTGTACTGCGTTGCGGCGGCTGGCGCGAATCGTGCTTCCATAGCGAGTAGCGCTACTGCGATAGCGGCTTGGGTTAAGAGGGAGGAGGAGAGGTTGTTTATTGGCGGGGTGGTGGGTTCTCCCTTCGTTTATCTTTTATTGATAGGGAAGCAGAAGCTGACTTTTACAAAGATATTTTAATTATATTGCCTTAGTATTTTTTCATTCTATCTCCTTTCCTTTCCTTTCCTCTCCTTTCCTACGGCTGAGAGCCCGGGATTGCTTATCTGCTTTAGAGGGGTTTCATCATCGGAGTTTGTTGGGTAGATTGTTAGGTTGGTTAGTCAAGTTAGCGAGCTACTTTAGTGCCCGGTCGTAATATTATATCACATCCGTCGCACCGCCCGGGTATTCTGGGTGAGTCTGCTGGGAGTGGGTGCCTGGGGAACACCGGTAGGTGGATGGGCGGATGAAGCTTGATAACAGTGGTAGTATTAATACTACCTGCAGGGGTCTCGATGTTGGGTTCCGGGCTAAGGCTTTTGTGGATCCTAGGTGCGGTGTTACAAGCACTGCAGTGTTCGCAAGAGCAGTTTTGAGTTTGTAGACGTACAAATGATATTCCTGCAGTTCCGTATCTTAAGTCTTGAGTTATGGGCGCTGTGGATAGCCGGATTGAAGCATTGCGAGTCGGTGCCATGGCGCCTGTCAATTTTTTGAGCAGGACCGGGCAACGCAAGGGAACACGGGCATTAGTATCATACCATATAATGCCTCTCAGAGGCCGTCTGGCATCATTTAGAATCTTGACACCAGGCACACCATCTCAAAAACACCTAGGCAAGGTTACAGCCAATAGCCAATACTATGCTGTAGGCTACCGGTATTTCCACTTCAACCTGAGTAAGACATGCCCAAGGCCATCAACACTCTGAAGTCAAGAGGCGTCAAGATGTGAGGAACAGGGCAGAACCGCGGCAATTTAGCGCCAAGGATGATTGCCGGTATTCCAGATTGAAATCTCCGCATGCCGGTAATATTTTAAAAGCTTGCCATGGTGTGATAGGCAGCTAGGCGGAAAATGCGGAGATGGAGAAGGTAAGGGCAGAATAGAATAAAGTGCAACTGGTCTGCCTAGATAAAGGAATCAACCACATAGTACTGTACTTGTACTCGAGAGCAACAGCACTGGACTCGCGGCGAAGATAAGTCTTCCATAGTAGTGATTACAATTACAGCCACAACTATAATGACTATTAATACTAAGACCTGTATATTTGTCTCCCTCCTTCTCCCTAGGAGCATGGGATCTGGTAATATGCCCTTTGATTTTGACCGTGGCATTGAATTGAGTTGTTGTGGTATGGTGATAGTCGAGTGTTTGTAGGGAATTGTGGTTGGGCTCGTTGTCTCAGGACTTATCCCACCACCCGATTATTTCATTTCTACTATCGCCAATACAATGCCAATACCGATGCCATACCTTGTCTCAGGACAAGCTTCGTTAGCGAGACGAAACACCAGCCACCCACCCCCACCACAGCAACCCAGCCCCGCCATACCAAATCACCAACCAACCGAAGCCCGACCGGAACAAAGGCAAAACAAAGAAAACGGTTAAAAGAATGGTTCAAATCAAGGATCTCCCTGTCGAGATACTTACCCAGATAATCAAAGGTGTAGGTACCCCGCCAATCCTCCCCTCCCTGCGACACCGCGACAACAAAATTCACTATTCATAGCTCCCGCAAGTACCCAGCCGCCTGGCTGCTCTCTGCACAGTATGCAAGGCCTTCCATCTCATTGTGACGCCTCTGCTTTATTCCGATGTGGTGATTCGTACGACGCCCATTCGCGGCCATACCCTCGACCCCGTCATGCTGAGCTGCTTCCTTTTCGAGCACAATTCGGGCATCGAGCATATCCGCCGAATCACCGTACGTGGGCACTGGAATGGTGGATATCAGGAGGTGGGGGAACCGGCACACCGTGCCGGTATCAAGAATGATATCTTCTCTCCTGTAGTGGTGAATGCCTGCTTGTTGTTGGGGATTTTGCTGGAGAGGATACCGAGGGGAGCGCTGGAGCATTTTATGTACGTTTCTTCTCTTGCTTTGATCGGTGGTGGGATAGCATCCAGGCATGGAGGGGAGCGGCTGAAGGAATGACTACCGGGTTGTTTGCTCTGGGTTGACCTTTTTAGATGGGACGTCGACGTTTCCTTTTCCTGGAGAGTTATGGAGAAACTCATGAAGTACCAACCGAACATCCAATCGCTAGACTTGTACGACGGAAACTACACTTTTGACCGCCAATGGTCCGAGTCCACCTTCCGCTTTGCCAACCTGAAGAACCTCTGCTGGCAGAACTTTGCGCGATACGATAGCATGATATCATTTGGGCGCTTGATAGATCTAAACTGGCAGACCATCACTGCGCTAACCTTCTCACTAAGCAACTTTGACCAGCTAGTAGAAGACATGATCCGCCACGACGGTGCCTCAATATTCAATGGCGAAGGCAGCACCCAAGAGTCGCCAACATTCCTGCCGATTGCTAAGAAAATCTTCAAGAAGCTCTTGGAGAAACCCGAAGATGAAGGAGCCGGCGCCAGGGGCCTAGTGCCGGGACGAAAGCGCCAGATGAAATTGAAAGACTTGACGCTCTGGGACATCCCATTGGCGGATATGGCACCCTTGATCACGCAGATAATCGACGTCCCGGCGTTGACGTACCTAACCACGCGTGGCTGCTCGTCCGCGGACCAGTTGCTGAATGCGCTGGCCGCGAGGGGAGATTCGCTGAGTATCAAGACATTTGATATACAATATAAGACTCAGCCGCAGGGATTGGTGCAGTTCATTCAGTCCTTCAAGGGATTGAAGAACCTATATTTGCTACTAGAATGCGTTGAGAGCGCGGAGGAGTTGCAGAACGTTTTTGACAGCGTTTTCCATCATGCAGAATCTTTAAGGAGATTAGTGATAGACACAAAGGAGCGCTACCTCTCTGCCGAAAACATTGCGCGGATCCGCTCAGATTTGAAACTTTGGGAGTTGGGTCTTTGCGGGGAAACTGCTGATCCGGATTTGGTAACCCCCCCTGGCAAATTTTATACGCTGAACTAACAACAAACAGACTATAACCCCCTTCTATTCCCTCACTGGCCCAACCCCCGAAACCCTGGAGACCATCCACCTCCGCACCGTGAGGCGCAACCCCTACGACTCGTCCTATGACTCCCTCGCGCACGACGCCTCAACCTTCCTCAAGTCGAAGACCTACCGCGACCGCAAAGCCGACGCAGAGGCTCTGATCGGCCTCCACTCGCCTAACGTGACCGCACGGAACAAGTCGCTGCGTTGTGTCAGCATCGGCGAATTCAACCGTTGGAACGACTTCCACAAGAACGGCGCAAGCGAACTGTGGACGTGCTTCATTGTGAATTACGTTGATGTGGAATTTGTGCAGGATGTGCCGGTGTTGAATCCTGTTAGGATGAATATGCTGTATTATTTGGGGCTGACGAGTGAGGTTCTATATGTTTAAGGGGGAGGGTGGGAGGAAGGGGGCTGTGATCGAGATCCCCGGATGTGCTTGTTTGTTGTCTGACTTTGGGTGCAGGCAGACCAGTGTTTGTGCTTGCTGTGTTATGGTCATGGAGTATCACTCGCTGCTCTTGAAATTAATTTTGTTGAAAATCTTGGTTGCGGAGGTAATGATTTACGGTGGGGATTTTAGGCAGTGGACTGAAACCGCTTAGGTGGAGATGAGAATCATGATTGATTGATGATAACTTGGTGGAAGGAAAGACTTGAGGGAGGTTCTGTGCAGGAAGGAAGATGTGTTGCGTGGAGAAGGTGTAAAGGAAGGAAAAACAAGTGGGGTGAAAACATTTTAGAGCTTGCGCGTCCTTTGACTAGTGCGTACGTATACCTCTGCGGGCACAGAGCGCGGGCACATCCCGCACCAAGTGCGGCCATCAACGGCTATTTCCAACAAATTTTTTAATGATATCACGCCATACTTAAGGTTTCCGGATAGTGAGGGCTTCCGTGCATGCATGATTATATGAGCTATGAAGGAGCCTAGCAAGCCTCCCCGAGCGGCCCCAGAGCGTCCGGGATAAGGAAGACTGCCGATGCTCTGGGCGACCCCAGTTTAAGAAATGCCGACCATGCCTTCTTTGTTCCAGTTTCCGCGCGCATGCGACATGCCCCGTAGTGCACACCTGTGCAAGTGACATAAAGATGCAGTTTGGTTCCAGCGAGTGCTGAGAAAAATCCTATCTTGCATATCATGCTATAATATATCTTTCCCTCACCCCTTCCAAAAGCAATACGTGCAGAAAAAAAGACCCTGCCACTCGATTCCCAAAGTGCATGCACGATACCGGGCACCCGCCTTCAAAGAATTCGCCCATCATCCGTCGATATGATATCAACTTATTGATAGGGGTAAAGTTGAAGGGATTGCAGGGTGTGGCGGCTCCGCTTGAGGGGTGTTAACGGTGATCTTTATGTTGTTGTTTTTTTTCTCGTTTTTTAGCATTGATAAGTGTTCGCGGGATACTGTACTAGCACTGTGAAAACCCGCGATACCTCATATTGGACTGATGCCATCTGCCCTACCGTAAGAACTTGAATAATCGGACCGTGCGTGCTATGTAGTCCGGAATTTCCTCCTCTGGAAAAGGGGGCGAAAAACACTCCAAAAATCGAGAGAAGAAAAGAACACCAGACCATACTGAGAGAGGCAACTCCAACGTCCTAGCACATGGCCCGATTATTCGAGTTCCTACTGTATTACTGGCGAAAGACTCTGCCGTGCCCGTTTTTCTCTTTGTGTCTCTTTCTGGGTGTTCTCATATTTTTAACCCCCGCGGGCTGGTACAGACATGTCACTTCTTCCTCTAGGAGGGGGATAGCTATGAGTTTTTGCTCCTTTTTTATATATTGGGCAACTCGCGTATTATAACCTCATGATATGTCTCATTGAAATTGACCTAAACGCTTCTCGAAATAGTGTGTATTGCAATTGATAACTGATATTTCCTAATTTGCTCTTTCAAATGTGAGAATAGGGGGGAAAAAAAGAGAAGAGGAGAAAAGTAGCGTTGACAGGTATGTATCCAGAGTTATGTATTATTAGCTGAAGGTCACAAACTCTTAGGCCATTGAACGGGGAAAAATCGCTTCCAACTCCCCTGAGGTCTCGAGCAGACAACATTGGTGGTGTTGTGCTTGTCTTTCAGTATAGTACACCGCATGATCTGGTGAGACTAGTTTTCACGCTAAGAGGTCAAAAGAAAGTGTGGCGTAATTCACCAACCTTTGAGTAGAGAGTAGTTACCCTCCAGGGGTAGCATTTTCACAAATCTTTAGTGCTGGATGTCGTTCCCTAGATTTTTACTATTTATTTAAAGGAAACAACTATCTAGCAAGGGGTACTTTGCGAAAAATCCTGACTCACACCCCATTCTGACCTCCAAGCGGGTAGTGACTTTAATAATGGGATTCACCCATTCCGAAATACCCGCTTGTCTCATAGGCTTCCATTTCACTACTGGCCCCATATTGGTAATAAGAGCTGAAGTACTCTAGACACCCAACTTAATCCACAACTCTCCAAACCCTGTCTTTCGGACAGCCAAACCTGCCCCATTGCTGATATTCTGGCTGTGATTGTCGCTCCCTATCACTGATTAATTTTTATAATATTCCTTCTCTTAAGGAAACCTCTATTCCCGTAATGTATTAGAGCCTGTTTGGTTACAACGGTTCCGTTCCGTTCCCCCATACAAAAGGTCCCTTTCCTTCCGTTTCAAAACGGAAAGAACACTCTTTTACAGTGGAAACGGTCGCCGAACGGAACGGAACCGTCGTAACCAAACAGGCTCTTAGATGTTTGGTGGTTGTTATAAAATTGTTGTCCTAACATCGGGCAGAAAAGAAATCCAAAGACAGCAGGATAAGTATTGCCTGTAGAGATATTATGTGAAGATACTAGTACCTACTTGGCAAATTGGTTAACATGTTAAGAAACTATTAACCTCATTTGCAATCAGTAGAAGTTTAGTAGATAATGAATTCCTCCTGGAAAGGGAGTTGGTATTGAACAATCTGTCATGTAGGGCAGGAGATTTAAGGAACTGGGAGACCGGCAAAGACCTTAAGTCTCTTATAATGGGGCTATGGAGTGAATTAACTGGCTGCGAGATGGTAGAAACCAACTCTAAACTATCGCTGTAAAGGTAAGGTTCATAACTGGTACAAAAGCAGAATATAAATCAAAATATAAAATAAAATATAGATTTAGGAAAAGTTGATTTACCTCATTTGATATGAGAACCAAAAATCAATTGAGAATACTGAATACTACGGAATATAGATTCTCTACTATCAGGTACTCTGTAATGATGAGATTGATATAGTAAGTTAGTACTAGTAGTGAAATTGACTGGAAAAGATCAAGATTGGCTGCAGCCAGCAAACAGAGATATATCCAATCTTGGATGGGGAGGTAGCTTACAACTTGAAATCTAGTTATACTATATATCAATAATGCTAGTTCCTGTCACTATTTCTGTACAAATAGTTGCCTTAAATGGGTATGGGGGTTCAAGTACTAGTACCGCATGGTAGTATTGAAGGTATCAATATACTTTGTTATTTATTAAAAGCATCTTATCTATGAATACAGCTATTTGCTAACAGCATGATTGTAATATGAGAGGTAATAATTGCATATTAACTACAGTATATAAGTACCTAATAGATTAGTGTTTTTACAAAATAATGTAGGGCAAACCAAGAAGATGTAGATAATGTTGGGGGATTCTGTTAGAACTAGATTCTGAGGCTTGAGGTACCTTGATCCAAGATATCTTTTTCCAAAGTAGTATTTTCTAAGTTTGTTCTATGGTTCTGTTCTCTTTAATAATTCGAGAAAGGTTGCATACACCCTTTTAAGAACCAACTTTTATGCCATTGACGCAATTGGGTATCTCTGAGAGGACCATTCCACGTTTTACTCTTAGCGAGTCAATAGGATACCGACTCCTGTGGCTTTTAGGCTCAACTGGGGCCTACGGTGCCAGTGCTATGGTGCTCACTAACATCTGCTCTCGCCCCCCATCGATTACTGCACTTGGCGGATAGCAAACAGGCTAAAAACATTATTCCTCATAATTTCCCTTCCCCGCCTACTCGAGTACCGTACTTTACATCCCTCGAGATCGCTTCAGCTTTGCGCTGGAGTACCTGACGCGGAAGGGGAAATTAAATTGTAGTTTTGTATGCGGAGGTTCTGGGCAGCAAGGCTGCTGCCATATTGGCATGCGTTGTATTCAGGGCTCTTTAGACCAACGTCCGGTGCTGCAAGCTAGCGCCCTGATCGATCACTTACATTATTCCACACCTACCATCCTTGATTGGCCGCGGGCTACCAGGGTATGGGATCCCAAAGCCCTGTCGGCCTAAAATTCTACAGGAGTCACTCCACATCCAAACACTCTATTTAAGTCCATGCGCCGTCACCAGAGCGTCTTCCTAGGGTCTTCGCTCACCCGTATTTGCTAAGAATGCCTCGGCTAGCCTATCATATTATGTGTATCTTTCTGGGGTCCTCACTAAATATTGGTACCGGTATTCGGCCTGCGAAGGAATTCTTGACAGGGATGAGCGGGTATCATGCCGTAGAGAATGAATTCATATCATGCAATGCACCTACATCTGATGACCAGATAGCGCTTGATCATAAGAGGTCACTCATAACCTCGGTTAGGCACTGAGGGCAGGGCTGCTCGCTTTGCGCACGATGACTTATCATACCTTTGCCACCCTACAGAACTCGGGCGACTTGGCAGTCGAGAAGCAGCAGGCGACTAGTCTACAGGTGAGCCCTGATCAAGTTTTGGAAGGCAGCAGTGCGGTAAGTGAAATACTAATGTTGTTCCTGTAGTTACCCTACAAAATGCTTGCTACCTACCCCGCAATCCAGAAGCGTTTATTGGCATTCGTGATCTGCGAGCTTGTCGAGTAGACTAGATAAATGGTTGACTCACGCGCCGGGATGCGTTTTACATGCAGGTGCTGATTACAGTACCGTGCCGGCAGTGAGTCAGGAACGGATTGATGACCTACCGCACTTTATGCAAATCATGAGCTACTGTTTCTCCGGCGGCGGGGAATGCTGGGTGAGTGTGTTGTAGTCGGGTATCATGCTAATTAGGCTCTCGCCTCTTTTCCTAAAGAGCCTTTGTTTACCGCAGCTTCTTCCGTCCAGTACCGTGTGGTACCGGCAGTTTGCCCGGACTGCGAGAGCAAGAAGGACCAGGTTGAGACATCACGGAATAGGAGGAGAAGAAAACTCCTTCCACATCGTAGTGCAGCACTGGTATGTTGGGAGTTTATTTCATACATCAGCAGGAGTCATGTAAGATAGAGATAGTCGGTTGGGGCTTTCAAGTGCCGGTGCTGTATTGCCCCCTCTGCCCACTCTTGTCAACTGTAGAATGATGAATGGAAGGTTCACTTTGGCTAACTGTTCTTGATAAATTGGTCTTGGAAAATAAGGCAGAAACGCCAAGTCTCTGCTCCATCAGGCCCGTTAGGCGAACCAATTCTATTGCTTCAGCCTTCCTGGATGAGGCTCTGCTGGGAAGCGAGCGCACCGCGCAGTACGCACCCCTGGGTTTCGTCCTTGTTGGTGTTAGGGCCCAAACGCACGGGGCAAGTTAACATGAAGGCTCTTTCCAGGGCAGGGTTACATGCTCACTGCTTCCCCGATTTTTCTCAGGAATGTTCAAAGCAGGGTCACTCATAGCTAACTCCCCGCTCATTTGTACTGTTGAACGCCCAAACTCAGCCTTCAACCCTTCTTCGCTTTCTTGACTTATCATACCGTACCAACAACGCCTTGTTTGCGGCGTCATCATTACCCCTCCTCACTCGCCTTCGTCCTCCTCCCCTCCCCTCCCCCTCACACTCCCCGCTCTCTCCTCCTCCTCCCCCTCCTCCACCCCCTCCACCTCCAGCTCCACTCATCACCCCTAACCCCTCGTCCCTTGTTTTCACCCCACCACCTCTTACCTCCCATCTAAAAGTATTCGGTACCTTGCGTGCTGTTACCGGTGTTCGTTTGTGCTCGGTATTGTTTGCCTCTCTCAACCCGTCAACGGCCTGATACCAGATAAACCAATTCCCAATATGTACCGCAATCCTTACAACCCTTATTCCCCCCCCTCTCCTAGCGAAGGCAGTCCGCTGTGCACTCTTCCCACAGAAATATCGTCTGTCCATACCTGCCCCTATCCTGGGAGTTATAGCTAACTGAGAGATTTTGTAGCGAACAAATCTATCGTTCCTTGCCCTACGGGGATTTGACTCGCCTTGCTAGAGTTAACAGGGCACTGTATACTTCGGTCCAGTCTCCTCTATATCGGCATGCCAAGGTCACCAGCTATGAAAGGTTGACCTTGTTCATCCGTACTTTGAATGACGTTGCATGCTTTGATAAGTCCGGGGAAGGTGCGGTGAGCAAACATGTGGTCACCTTACATTTAACTATCGATCCCAATGCAAGCGAGTCCGAGAGCCCGAGCCACAATAGGCCAACAGCGGTAATGCTCTCTAGAATGATTGGAGCTCTTGGCAGGTATGTTTATTGGAGCATTTTGTTTGTGGTTGATTTCAAGTATCAAGGTGACTTGAAATGAGCCTCGACAAAAACATGCCCAATGATTAGTGTCATCCATTACATTCCAAACTCGCAACTATCTGCACAAGGCTAACTTTGATAACATAGATATTGCCCAAGTGTCAGCATCACTCTTAATATCGCCAACGGCTCCTGCAATGCACAGCCTTTGACCTCCTTTGAGCTGGAAACATTTCCCCGTGTCTCCACTCTAATTCTCGCAGTAGGTTTTCCCTCGATTTCCTCGGGCAGCGCTTCAGGGCCTCCTGCCCGCCCTTCCTTTCATCAGGTGATACCAGGCCGCCGCGCTGCCCTTGAATCTTGGGGTCGCTCGGGTTCCGGTTGTAATCCCAATGCAAAGTTTTGGTCAGGAATTTTCAATGGGTCTAGCTTTCCCGATTTACGGGAAGTAGAGATTTTACACAACCCGGGGAGTCCTGCTTCCCAATGGGCGAAGCATGTGGAGTTTGGTGAGGATGATCTCAAAGGACTAGGAAAAGTGACCAGACTGGTGGTGAATTCTGCCCCGGAGTTGAATGACTCGGTGCTTATGGGTGCCCTCACTCGTGCAGAATGCCTGAAGCGGCTGGAGTTGAGAAATATTGTTGGCTTAAGCTATGAAGGTACTGTTTGCTCCCCAATCTGTAATCATCGCTTTTATCACTTACATGGTTTCCTAGCATTATCTGTGCTTCTGCCACTTGCCCTACCGAATCTAACACATTTTACTCTCCATATACCCTTCCGCCACCGCTCCGCCCGGCAAGCGAAGGATCAACTTGAGAGCTACCAGCCCTTCGCCCCGACTGGAGAGGCAAACCCTTTGCCGGTTCACCTCTGTCCACTTCTTAGGGCATTTGGAAGGAATCTCCAATACCTAGAAGTCCATGCACCATACCTTTGTCGTGATTTGTTCCTCCATGAGTCGGAGAAATCCAAACTTAATGAAGAAGGGGTAAAGACTGATCTTGGAGGCCGTGGTGGTGGTTTGTGTTTTTCGCACAGCGGGGTCCCCTTCCACATAGATCGTATTGCCCTTGAACAGACCGTCAAACAAGTGAGAAAACAAAGTGAAGAGAGAGCGTTCAGGGAGGCCGTTCAGTTGAACTTGAAGGAGGAGCTGTCAAAGAATAAGACTAAGGACATCAGTAGTGCAGGCGCTGTCAGTACTGCTGAGTATCAAGAAGATCAGAAGAGGCTGAAAAGGGCAAGGGCTATCAAAGAACAGGGTTGGCAAAGAACGGTGAGATTTAAGGAGGGAATGTGCCGAGATGGGGAGTCTTGGGAGGAGATTGGGATTCTGGCGAGATTGGAAGAAGAGAACATTAAATGGACTTGCATAAGTGGGTTATATATCGGCCCTCCCTTATGCGTTTTGTCGCTAATTTAGTCTAACAGACGATGCCATAAAAACCATGGGAATCTACATGAATGGAATTGGAAGCGAACTTGAGGTATATCCAGACCCTCCACATCCGGCTCACTCCAACAGAGCTCCTGGGAGGGCCTTTATGGCAGGTCACGATTACAACGACGATTTTGCCGGTGGCGAAGATGAAGATGCCGCGGGTGGCAACGGCGCAGACGATGATTTTCTTTAGAGAGGCTATTCCGCCCTCATTTCTTCGTAGCCGTCTTGTCATCCTTTGCTTCTATCTGCCTGCCATACTTGGGATTTAGGCGGGATATTTGTTTCAGTTTCTTTGCCTTGGCGGATTCCCTGCTTTTGTGGGCCTTTAGATTGGGGATGGAATGGACTCGGAGAGGGTTCGGTGCCGTGCGGGAAGGGTATTCGATTGACCACCTTTTAGCGTAGTAATTGAGCTCGAAATTACAATAAAAATCTGGAGTCTAACTCCTTTTTCTTCTGCGATCCCGAACACTTTCCCAAAGCAGCGACCTCCTGAGGTTGATAAACTAATTTGAAAACGCCATTGTTCCCCGCAATCAACGACATACCCTCCCTACAAGGTTACGCCAGAACTTAAACCTTCCAGAAAAGTATGTAGTCACCGCAGGTCACTCGCTAGCAGGCCAACCCTATGAACCCAAAGGGGTATTACAATTTGCTTAACCTGCCGTACATTTCCGAAAACGAACAGGCAGTTAAGTTCAGTAGTATAAACCACAAGAACTTTTCCCTCAGAGATGCTATTGCTTTCTGCGTCTTTGATTGAGTAGTTTGTGGTCAATATATCATCAAACACCCCCGGCTCTATATATCCTCTCTTCTTAGAGATCTTGACGCATGAGAATTCGCGCAAGCTTCTGTGTCATAGGCACCCTTGAGAAAATGTGCGAGTTAGTGGTGATTAACTTAGGGCAAGCCTTCGAGAAAAAGTGCCGGTAGCGGGTGCGACTCATGGAGGACATGCATCACACTTCCGCCCGTGCGCGGGGCATATCAGCGAGCGCCCCCCCCCCAAAAAGGCCCTTTGATGTCCAGGAGTAAGTGTGCAATTCTTCGAGGGTCCCGTCCTATGATAGTAGATGGAGTTAGTTGGTCAATTCTCGCCTGAATGATTGGTTGGGTTATGCACCGTGGTGCTTATCCCGTCCCGGGCGGCTTCGCGGGTGTCGTGCTTTGTGTGTTCCACTAGTCTAAGTAAAACCCGGAGGCTGAATTGTCTGCATGTTGGCTCTTCGTGAGGGAATGGTAGGTGATTTTGGATGGTTTTTGTTGGAGCGGATCGCCCGCGTTTTCGGGAGGGGTAGGTGTGATTGCTTCTTTTAAGGCTGCAAGATCTGCTGTTCTGACCGAACTGGCTTAGGCATGGCTCAAATGCTCTTGGAGACACTCGAGTGTTACGGTGGAACTGCATTCCGGGGGAGGAATGTTGCGGTACTCGGGGAGGTTGTAGTGGTTCTGTGCTAGTGTTTGGTTGGGGGGGATTTAATTCCATGATTTGGGGGTATTAATTCATTAAGGATGAATTACTATCGAGGTTCAATCTTCATATAGCTCTGTAGTTGCATCTATATAAATCGACCGGCCGGAAGAATCATTGGGTGGGAACGTCATATGGTGTCACTCAGGGCTGGAACTTCACTTTATTGATGTACAAGTACTTGCGGTGATGCCCCGTTACTCGTAGGTGCGAAGCTGGAAACAAACTTCCCGGGCTCGCGCTGGTTTCTCCGGCGACCTGAGAAGTCTGTGGGACCACCCACGGAAGAGGCCCGGGTGTGTGGGGGCATGTAAGTGTGAAGTTATGGAATTTAGCAAGGGGAGTTAATCATCGAGCTTTAGAAGAAAGTGAGAGAAAGCATTTGAGTTGTATTATATTATAAAGTGGGTTTACGTCTACCATTTCGCCTGTAGAAGGGTATGGGTGGTGCCTTATTTGTGGCCTGGAGGGCTCCACACTGTAAGGATAGCAAAGAGGTTAGGTTTATGGGACGAGTTGTTGTCATACCCCCCTCGCCAAATTCCCGATCTCTCCATATTAAGATCCTCCCCGTTCCTGCATTCTTCTCCCTGCCACCACCATCATTACAGCACCATCTATCCACTCATTCATCCATCCGTCAGTCAGTCAGTCCATCTTTTCTCAAACAGCCATTGATCAAACAAACTAGCAGACACCAATGTTATTCTCTCGCCTCATCACTTTTCTCTCACTGGCCCTCGCCACTTCCGCCATCACTATCCCAGCCCCCGTGGAAGTCACCAACACCAAAGCGGTTGAATCCCAGAGCACCTTCAACGATATCGACAACCGCCCTATCTAAGCCAGCATCCGCCAAGTCACCTCAAACCCTTCTTACAACATGGACGCCGACATCCATAAGCTCATCAATGGCACCTTTCTGGACCCAGAGGTAATCGCCGCAGGCCAATCCTCCTCCGGCCCGACCGCCCAAAAAGTCCAATGCCACACTAGCGGTGCTAGCCCCCCTCTAGGGCATGTTTGTATACAACAGCTCTGTTCCGTTCCCCCATACAAATGGCCGTTTCCCTTCCCTTTCGAAACGGAGAGACGACCATCTTCACAGCAGAAACGGCCGCCCAACGGAACGGTCCGACCTTTGACAAACAAGCCCCTACTCGGAAGCTCTCACTCTAACCTCTGGGGTCTATGGCCGCTCAGAGGAGATTCACGGAAGTGTGTACCGTAAGAACTCGAATAGTTGGGCCCGAGGCTAAGACGTCTGAAATTCTCTCTCCTGGATAGGGGGCTAGTGCACAGCGAAAGCTGGCCCCCTCAGTCCGAGCTCAAGACAAAATAGTAATAAAAAAGAGCTAGACCTTACTAGCAACGGCAACTCCAAAGCCCTAGCGTGAAGTCCAATTATTCTAGTTCTTACGGTATAATCCTGGCAGGACCTGCACTTGCCATGCCAGCCAAGGCACTTGTGAGCTTGGCGTCTACTCCTAGTATGAAACGGTCATGAGATGGAGGACTTTCGGAAACTTTTCATACGTCGTTGCTACTAGATGTCCCCAGTTTCATGGGAATTGGGTGACAGGTGGGAGGCGTCAGTAGGATGCCAGATTCTGGTGGTTCCCTTTGGATGTTAGAGTTTATTAAGTGAGGGGGGGGGGGGGGGTAATTGGGTAGAGATAAAATTCAATGAAATAAGTTTTTCTTGAGTTAGATGTATGGTCTTTTCTCTTTTCTTCACGGGCGTGATGTGCTTGGTCGGGATACTAGGACCTAGTGCTTGGCTGGTTTCCTCTTCTATGAGCTTTTTCTTTTTGACCTATATTCAGTCCATTATCCTAACAATTCCACTGCTATCTCGGTTACTATATGGCAAGCACTACCGCTGCATAGAAGGCGCTGACACTGCGCTCACTAAAACACTGTCCACCTGGGTCAGGACAGACGAAACCAAAAAAATTCTAGACATTTATACACCAAGGGTGCCAACAAGAGGTGAAAAAAAAATCGAAAAATACCATCATGGATCCTTATTCACCATACTGTACATCCATTGCTTTCTCCCCCCTCCCCATTTTTCTCTTTTTTCCCTCCCCTTCTACGCAAACATCTGAACCCCACCTCAATCCATCTGAAACAGGAAGAGTCTTCACAGCATATCACTCGCACTCGTCTAATTTCTTTTGAAACAGATATAAAATTTAATACTGGCATAAATATAGAGACAGCTTTGAACAATCCCAACTTGAACCAGACTTGGTCAAAAAAAACACACAATAGCAGCACACATACCGTAACAACTCGCATCATTGAACCTCCCTCTAAGACGTCCAAAATTCCCGCTCACGGATAGGGGGCCAAAGTACTGTAAAGAATGACTGCCTTAGCCTTAGCTTAAGGTTAATTCGAAAAAAGGACTTTCCCCACCTCTCTTGTAGAAAATCGAAACCAAATGTGAAAAGATTAAAATTACTCACTGGTTTTCTTCTTCGTTCTAACCTCTTCGAGTATGATATTATAATTATCTCGCACCCCCAGGCGGCTCCAGTAAAGATTCGGGGCGTTCCGGTAATACGGTATGCTTGGGAGACGCTTTGGCGGACATTTTTGACCTATCTGGGTTACCTGTGGGTCATGCGGGTGCAAGCTAATAGCGTCCGCAACCTATGAGAAATGCCCTTTCCTGAGCATCCTTCCTTCTAGTGGGAAGTGATACAAAAGAGAAACTCCCAGATTGCGTGAAACCTCTAGCACCGGAGGTCGGAAACTACTACAGTAACCCTTTACCTGGTACCTTAGGCTTTCAGTACTTCCCAACCGGACAAAGAGTCACCGTTCTTCCTTCGCTATGGATTACCTATTCACCGGTTCCCACTGTGCATCTTACTCCATGGTTCTTAAGGTCACGGGTGCGTTGATAGAGATGAAGGACGGTAGTGTCAATCAAGGAGGTTGCACAAGATTTACACTGCTCGTGTGAGCCACTTGGCCGGGAACGAAAGGGTGCCGGAACTACTACTCAAACTGAATGATGTCAACTCCGACAGACCAGATGGATCTTGTCAAACACCACTCCTAATGGCTTCTATGCATGCGGTTAGGAAGATCCTAGCACTTCAACTCCAGCCACCGTTATCTTTGCCTGGGCTGACCTCGGGGAGAAATCTACTTGCATTCCTTCTCTACACGCACGGACTACATGCGCACTCATTTCATAGATGTTTTTATATACGGTACATGCCCACTATCAACACACGCCCCGTCCTGTCTCCAAAGGCTGCCAGTGTATCGCTACCATCTTGCGGATACTCCCCAATCTTCGAATTCGTCTTGAGTATGGGCCGTAGCGCTTTGTTATCCCCTAAGTCCTTTCTACTAATCGTGTTTGTTACTCTATTGAGATGTGCAGGATCACGTTACTGCTTTGGAAGAATTAATTAATAGGGTTAGGGTAAGGCTAATCCCAAATCTTCTCTTTCGGGGCTGTCACTTCTAGATAGATGCGGACGGGGAGCGGGGAGACTGCCCGCCCGACCCACGAAACCGATGCTGAATTACGAAAGTTATGATGCCCGAAACTACATCTCCTACCCGGTGGAGCTCCGATATGATACATTCGTGCTCGTGCTATAGTAACACCCCATTATCGAAAGCCCATCTTTGCCCGCATACCGGTATCACGCGAGGCAGTCAACATCCAAACCATCGCTCACCCATCCCACCTCCAAGCAAACTATCAACTTCCAAGATACCCCCCATTCCACCCCCCCCCCCAAAAAAAAAAAGTAGAGCTCTCGCCCTACCCCGTGACTACGATCCACACCTACCATACATTCACTCTATCGCTCCCCATTCGCTCGCTCCACCAGAGCCCAATCCGCAGTGCAGTGCGCCAATGATACGAAACGGGTTCGGGTAAACCCATCATTTCCGAAACCCCGGGTAGTTATCACGGGGCTCCCTCCATCTACCACACACCCAGTAATCTCCCCAGACAATACAGAATACTATGCTTCTGACCGATGGATCAACCGTGTTTTTCTTACGACACCTCCTTTCCGCCGAATGCCCTCCTGCTTGCTAGTCTAGTGCGATTGATCTACAGCTTCACACACACATTTCACTCGTGCTTGTTGATACTTGCACTCTTGACTCGTCTATTATTACCCCATTCCTCATCGTAATATAATTCTTCGCATGGCACTTATGCCTCGGTAGTAGGTGAAATTTGTGCATCAAGTTACCGCTCCAGAGAACATTACCCCTCCCCGATGCCCCGGTATTGGTGCAGTAGGTACCCGCCTGACATGGCCCCCTCGCCATGATTCGGAGGAAAAGATAGCCCGCAGTACCGGTATATCATCACACTGGTCCAAGCATAGGCGCAGTACCTTTCCATCTGGGTAACTTATCCTACGCTGAAGGCCCCCCCGACTATTCCCAATTCTCCATGTGAATATCCATATTCTCAGTATACAGCACCACCGGGAGGGGATCTTCGTCTCCCGGGAATGGCCAACTGCTGCATAATTATAAGTTACATGTGAAGAAACTCCGTCCCATACTACAAGGTATACCGCAGAAAGAAAAAAAGTTACAAGTCCTCCATCCCCCGTCGGCCTCGGATCCCGCCGACCGGAGACAACGTCCCGAGAAGGAATACAGGTAGTGGCTATCCAGAGAGTATAGCTCGAGGAGACTGGGGTTTTGCTGGATCTAATTAATTGGTATCGGTTATTTTGTTAAACCTGCCTTGCAAAGACTACTATAGTCTAGGCAGCAATTTTGGTTGAGATTTCCGATGGGGGATTTCCTCGAGCATGATATATTATGATAGAGAAGGTTTTTGCGGTATCATAGCAGTGCAGCAAATTTAAATTTGATACATAAGTTAGATGCGGCAGTGGCTTAAAAACACACCCACCAAGGTATGATAATACAAAAGAAAAAGTCAACCCCTGCCGTCCATACCGTACGCCCATCAAATAGCAGGGATCTCCCAAAGCAACCAAATTCCATTTCAGCCTCATGACGTGCCAGCAACCCACCACCACCACAAACCACTACAACAAACCACAACCACCACCACCACAATCACAACAATGACCACCAAAAGAGTTCCCCTCCCTTTTCTCCCCCCAGCGCTTCGCCAGTACTAACTCAAACTAACTAACCGCAAAAGGTCCACTTCCTCGCGCACGGCAAAGTCCAAGGCGTCTTCTACCGCAAGTATACGATCGAGCGCGCCACGGCGCGCGGACTCACGGGTTGGGTGCAGAACCTACCGAACGGGAAGGTCGAGGGCGAAGCGCAGGGAGGCGAGAGCGAGGTTGAAGGGTTCTTGAAGGATTTGGATAGGGGGCCGCCGGGTGCTCAGGTTGTCAGGTTGGATAGGACGGAGAGGGAGGTTTTGCCGGTGGAGGCTGAAGGACAAGGAGGAGGAGGAGGGGGGGGGGTTTGTGAAGAGGAGGTATAGCGATAAGGGGACTTGAGTTTATTGGATTTGAGATTATATTATTTCTGGGAGAGAGTGGGGGAGGAAAAGAAAAGAAAGTGGTAGAGAGGAGATAAGGGAAAAAAAAGAAAAGAAAGTGGTAGAGAGAGGAGATAAGGGAGTACACCAGGGGAGAAAAAACAATCACTTTTACGCCGTTTTGACAGGAAATCTAGATAAAAGGAATGGGTACAGGATTGTGCGAATCTAAGTGGTAGAAGCGGGAGTCGCCGCAGTGGTGCTAGTAGCAGTAGGAGACCCGCCAGCCGGCTTTTTCCCAGTTTTCCACTCTTCTTTCCCAGGCTTCATGTACTCCTCCACAGCCCCACCGTCAATCTCCCTCTTCTCCCACCCCTCCGGCTTCATGAAATCCAATCCCTTCGTTGGATGTGGCTTACTATCCTTGTAAATCAACGCGTAGGGGTTCGGATCCTCGTCCTGGCTCATGTTCGCCAACGTGTGGTTAACCTCACGATGCTTCGCCTCATCCGCCCGAATAACCCTCAACAACTGCAACATATTCGCTTCGGGCTTCAGGCCAAAATATTTGATGGCGATATCCGGCGCGAGCAGGTTCTCCCACTCCGGGATGCGGCCGTTCTCGATATCTGCTATGGCTCGGGTGTAAGTGATCACCGCCTCCTCCTCGATGTAGCCGACGAAGCGGTGACAGGTGCGCGGGGATACGAGGTACGAGAGGAAGAAGAGATTGAAGAATACGCCCTGCGCCCCGAGGATCATGGTCCGCATGAAGAGCCCTGGTTGGCGGTAGTGCAGGAATGTAAGTAGGTGGAGACGCTCGTTGTACGCTTCCTCGAGGAGGGTTTCGATCCAGGCATTATCACGTTTCAAGCGACGGAGGGAGTGCAAATGCCTTATCATGCCCGCCGCCATACCCGGTACACCGGCAATGGATTCGAGGAATATGAACCTTGCTAACCACTTCTCTGGCGTCATGTGGAAGGCACCGGCTCCGTAGGGGTTCTTATTGCCCGAGGCTATCTAGTCAGATTGTTAGTGGCCTCCACTTCTCAAAAAAATGGGTGAGGATGAAGAGGGAGGGAGACGTAATTACCTCGGAGTCATGTCTGTAGCCCGTTGCCAAATCGAAACACTTGCGCATTACTCGAACAGCGGCGAGAGCGACCCAGTCTCCCCAGGTCTTTGCTTTGCGATGGGCGATTTTCTAGAAACTTGTCAGTCTTCATGATATAGTATGAATTGTATTTCTACCAAAGAAGGGACATAAAGCTCACTATATCATTCATCTGCGCCTCCGTGTAAACAGGGTGAGGAAACGAGCGTTCCCTAAACGCTTTCAGTGGCCTCTCCTGGTTCGCCTTCGGAGTCGTGGCCAGAAAAAAGGAATTCGCGGAACCGGTAAACTTCCTCGTCTGAAGGCCGTGAGCAAGTCCACAGCAGGCAACACGGGTTCCCGGAGCGAGGAGTAGGTGTTTAGTAGCTAGGATAGCTGGAGCCGAAGCTCTGAGGGTCGTGGTGGACAACATGTTGTAAAGTGTATAAAAGTGCTTGTCCTCAAAAGACTTTAGTGGACAGTGCAACACGCTCCTAGGAGTGGGAACTCAAGGTTTTATATAGCACATCGAAAAAAAAAGAGAGACAAGAAAGAAAAAGAAATAAAGAGAAAAAAAATACTAGATCAGCCCTCCCGACGGAATCAGGTCTTAGGTCAACCGATTGGTTAGTTGTAGGGCACAGTGAAGCAAGAGAAGGGGGCTCGCAGTTGCCCAAGCTGACTTGCAGACTCCTGTGCTTGAGTGACTAACCCAACCAATAGATCAAAGTGCATTGACATCTGAATACTGGTAACTCTCTATGCGTACTGTACCGGTATAACTTACTCGTATCATAGACTGACAGCCTACCAAAGAATTTTTTTAAGTATTCGAATCCTGCTCCTTCTTTGCCACCAGATGGATACTGATCAGATCGACGTTGAGCACCCAACCATCCCGCCAAAAACCTGCAGTAGAACAGAGCCCGTAGCACAAACCATTCTTGTACCCGGTTCAATATTCACCCCATCCACCGGTACAGCATTCATCCCGGTTCACTCCATTTTGCCACAACTGGGGCTTTGCCCTTGACGCTGGCTTCTTTATCCTCCACGAAATCCGACCCCTCCTAGCGCCGTTCCAGAACTCCAAGACCCAGTCTAGGAAAATAATTCCCAATCCGGTACGTCTTGGCGTTCGTCTCGATAATAATCCGGCGCCAAGGGTCGGGCGCTCCCGGCGTTGGGCGGGCGGCGACGTCCCGACAGGCTCGAGAGCGAGCGGAAACGAGGGAGGTCATGTCATAGGGGATGCGGTTGTGAGTCAGACCCCCTTTTTGAGCTCTGGGGACAATATGTTTGTTCCTGCTTCTCCCCTCGAGTCGGGAGAGCGAGGAAGTTGAGGCTGACTTTTTTGTTTCTATGACATCGAGGAACTGGGGATTTGCGGAAAATGAGGTTCTCTCCGAGGGCTAAGGAAAGTTTTTTCTGTGCGCAGGTAGTGTCCTCTAACCGCTTGTATTCACATCGCCATCTCGTGTTCCGGTGGCGATTGGTTCACTGATGTGATGACTAATCATGAGTTGCAGTGAAGGGCGAGGCTGGAGGCCAACACCGAGTGAGAATCGAAGGAACAGGCTCTGGGCTCGGTTTGTTGGTGTGGGCCGATCTTCAATCTCCGATTCAATAGGATGCCGGTGGACAGCCTCCTAGACAACCCGGATAGATAGTCGTAGTTTTGATGAGGGGACAAGCGATGGACAGCACGGTAGGAAATTCATCTTATGAGGTGCCCAGAGGGGCGTTGATTTTAGTTAAGCTAACTTAGATGAAGAGGGCAGTATTGAGTACATCACCAAGCCTGCCGTCCATACCGCAAGCGGTCCGCCCACTTTAGCCGTGGTCTACGTACCTAATAGCGCCTGGCGCCAGTGTTGTCATCACTATTCCGGGTGAACCATTGGGGGGTTCCCACCAAGATTTTGCTGTCCAAGTGGTAGCTTTAGAGGCATTTCATTCCATACAAATACGAGTGTGTGAATCTATTGATATTCCCGAGAGGTTTGGGGGATGCCGGGGGGGAGGCTCCTTCCGGAGCTTGGGCTCGAGATGTGGACTAACCGCTGTAGGTTGAATCTGTACGGTGGATTTTTCAGTTGCATTGATACAGTAGCTGGCATACCGGCAGAGCACCTAATTTTACCCATCGAGACTCGGAAACCCTAGCCCTACGACCGGGAAAGACGCTCATGGCTTTTCTTCCCGAGGGGATGATCCGTAATTTCATCATTGCTATCATGGTCGATATTTTTTTCCTTTGCAAAGTCTGGCCAAGGGCCCTCATCTCGCTTGCCCTGTCCCTTGATGGTGTGACAAGTTGACAACCGTGTCCAAATGTCACATCCGGTACAGGGCATGATAGACCCTGTTCTCGCAACTACACCCGACACTCATATGATCTCACTCGGAAAACAAGGGACGGGTCTTGTTGAAAAATATGAAAAAGGCGAGCTCTATACCGGAAACTTGGGAGAGCGAGAGATGCTTGAGAACCACATATATATGGTTGATTGATTGTGTAGAATGAAAGAAAGTACAAACAGGATAAGTTGGACTTGAAATTTGACAGAATTGAAGCGGAACTAAGGCATACTGAGAAGTGTTGTCGTACTCGAAGACGTAGAAGGTACATATCCGAAAGTATAATTTCAACGGGCCTGATGCTGCCTAGTGGGTGGAGGTAAGTTGATCTGGTTTTATCTAAAGTTAGAGCCCTTTCTCACCCCGGCCTATCCATGACCAACTAAAGGCAATGGAGGCCCTACCGTTGCCGGTTTTTTACATATTAGTTATTGCCCATAATTATTAAACGCTCTAATAGGCAAGTATAGACCACAGTCGGCAGCCTTCCTCGTCCCGTGAGTGCAGCTTTTCCATATACAGCGTGCCAGAGTGGATTGTTGATCATATCGACAGCGTCCTTAGCCGTCACCACACACCGCACGAACTCTCTGAGGACGTGGCCTAGATGGGCTTGTTAGCCATCCGGTGCACCGATGCTCAATCACAATACACTGAGAGACAATTCCGATACATTTTTCTAGACACAGGAGTGGTCGGGAAGGCATCGCTGACCCATTACGGAGTGCCCTGAGCTCAGTGATCCGGTGGGCGCTGTGCTAGAACATGGTTTATAGTCGCTCTCAATGCGGAGCATGCTCATATCCCGCTGGTAGCTTTTAGGTTTGGAATCTGGCAGAGTTGTGGGTATTCTTGCCGCAGCCAATTTGGGCACTTCGGTATGCTTTAATTCCGGCTACTTTTCCCGTCTCTATACAAAATAATTTTAGTCTTGCGTGATGTCTCCCTAACGAGCTAGCTATCATAAATTACTTCCCAAGGTGGGAAAGAATCGAGGATCCACTCGACTTTTCCTCCGCCAACATTGGAATATAAGTTTGTAGATTGATTACGAAAGGCTAAAATTGGATATTTTCTGGGGGACTCCTTGGGATAATGATTTCCCACTCTGGTGTCCCGAGAGATTTGTGCGGATACGTGTCTTCTATATGCGGTGATAGCACGCTAGACACCCCCCCGTGACTGTCTCTTTTCTGGTTCCTTCCTTCCTTTCATTTTCTTTCCCTTTCGTTTCTTCTCTTCTCTTTCCTTTCACCCTCCCTATCTCTATCTCCCATATTACTTCCCCCTCTACCCACAAATTTTATTGTTTCCATCAAAATTCTCTGTTATACAAAGAAAGTAACAAAGTAAGCTTGAATCCCTTGAGAATCAGCATTTGTGTTGAGACTAAAAGTTACAAGTCCTCTTGGTTCTGTCGAAGCCTGCCCATCGGCGTGCGTCATCTCAAGATGCGCAAAATTAGTACCTATACTGTGCTGTGCTTAGGCACCGCGATTGTTCACATTAGGTCTGCCGATGGCCATCTATCGGGCCCACAATCTATAGACACAGATGGCCTTGCACCTGGGACCGGGCCCTATCGATTGGCACCCCTGGCTGTCAGACATGACGAAAATAATGACCCTTTGGTCCCGGAAATTCCTAACGAGAAGTCACATTACGGCAACGACGCATTTTACCTCGATGATTTTGAATATAGAAATATTATTGTTCCAGCTCCGGATTTTAGCGCTGTTGATGGGTCCGACCTAGCCTCGAAGGCGAGAAGCAAGAGGGCCGAACCTATAGCAGATGGGGAGGCTGACTCTGCCGCAACTGATGTGAGCCAAGAGGCGACCATCAGTGAAGTTGGCACTTTGGCCGATGATACCAAAGCCGATATTATTCCTAAGATTTGCAAGCTGCGTGAATTCCAGCCAACGTTGGAGAACTATTGGATATCAGAAGCCGACAACTTCTTGCGAGATTATTCGAGGGACAACCAGGGCTCCTCTAATTATCAGAAAGACGGCCTCTTCAAATCCCTAGCAAAGAAGTATCTAGGGGATAACACCTACCTGGACTGCTCGTTTCATGGTGGCGGCTTCTCAACCAAGAAATGCAGTATCACCTGTGGTGATGTTTTGAAAAATGTTAACGATCTTTCGTTAGGAAGGAAGGTTTACTTCTCCCTAGCCGCCGCCGTTGGGTTCTCACAGGTTATGGGGATCATACATGTAAGTACGCTATGTTAGCATACGCTATCGGTGCTAATGCAGCGCAATAGGACTCTTTCTCCGAAGTTCCGGAGAGACTTGCCTCTATGGTCGGTCTAATACCTGAGATAGACCAGGCTCTCGCAAAATTAAGTGCTCAAGATGTCATTTCCTCAGAAGCACAGCTATTTTCGGAAGCCCTCCGGCACGCCGTCGCCGCAGCTGCACCTTGGCACACTGTTGGGAAGGTTTCCGAGAGAGCAGGTGCTGCTCGAGCCCGAGCGAGAAGTGATTATGACAGCGCCGTCCAGGTCTACGGGATGGTCGAGGGCGGGGAAACCCCGTACAAATGGGATGGGCTCTTCGACCCTCACTACGAAATGAGTATTTCAGATCTTGATTTACCACATTCTGATGCTGCAGACCACGTTTTGGAGGATCCATCCAAACCAACGAAAAACTGGCATGGGAAGACCGTCGAGAGAGCAAAACACGTTTTGCTAGATGCTATGGCATTCATCAAGTTAATTGAGACAGGCGAGCTTGGTCGGGCCAGGGAATCGGGATATTCAGTTCTCGAGGACCTTTTTAACCGCATTGGAAACGCCGTGGGTTCGGATATGGACGCTTCGACAGCTGAGGTTCCTCGGCAAGCCGCAGCACGGTCCAAAATGGGCATTGCGGAGGCTGTCGAAAAAACCCTCAAGGGGGGTAATGTCGGCTCTGATGGTAAGGAATTGAGCCGACCCTCCTGTCCTTATTTTCTCGTTACGTGGCAGTTAATTCTAACACAAATAATTTAGGATCAACAAATCTTTCAAAGCTCTTATCCTATGGAAACTTCCTCCCCTTGGGCCACAAACAAAACCTCTCCAAGTTCAGAAACGCAAATCCAGTAGAGTAAGCTTCCATGATCAATCTTAGCCCCCACGATACTAACCACATCGCCTCGTAGGAAGCTTACCAAAAACATCTTCATGAGATTGTTCGACTTGAGTTTTGACCATGCTAAAATCTATATCTCTTGCACTAAGGATGCCCAAAGGCGTAGCAACCCTCGGAAAGACGATCCTGGGCCGAGAAGTTCATGCAAGCGGGATAACTCCGGGCCTCAGAATCTCAAGGCATGCGTTGAGGATTATACTTGCTATATGTACAGATGGAGCGAGCGCAGGTTTGACTACTTATCCCACAGCAAGGAGCCCAAGGGCATGAATAAGTGGGGTGAGCCTCAGTTTAATATTAGTGCTGAAGTAAATTCGACCATATTCCTTTCTCACTTATCCATCTGTTAACATAAAATTCTCTATGCAGGATATAATTGTCTCTTCCGTCTTGTCCCAGCTTCAAGGACTTAGGCCTGGAGAAAGCGCAGGCTCACTAAGCGATATCCTCGAAGCCACAGCGGATGGCTTCAGCACGCTCGATAACCCCCGGCTCCCCGGTGTCTTCCATCTCCCGATCTGCTTCTCCCGCCAAAACTGGAACACCCAAGTTACCGGCTGGGGCACCCTCTGCGACACTGATCCGCACTGCCCGGCAAAGAACTTCCCGTGCATCTGTGGCGCCTGGGGGCTGGAGACCGACTTCGTTTGGCGTGGGATGGGCGTGGGCCAAGATGAGAAGCGGAGCAATTATGCCCAACACTTATGTCCACGCCAGATCTCTCGTAAGGTCGATGACCCATTGGAGAGATACATGGCTTACTGCGCTCTTGACATCCGCCGTACTAGCCCCACTACCAGAGTCAACGGTATCATCAAGTATGCTGGAAAGGATAAATACTGTTCCGTTTTCCAGGGCATCATTGCACTTAAGGGATACAAATCAATTGAGGATGTGGAGCCCGAGGTTAAGTTCGCTTTCACTTGCAAGATCAAGAAGGGCGGGAAGGGCTGCTCGATGTACGACAAGATGTTCGAGAGCCTTTGGAAAGCGGCCTTTGATGCTGGGTATTTGAACCCTACGAATGAGCCGAAGGAGCTCAGTTTGGAGGAATGAAGCAATTTGTTGTTACGAGTTGACCACTACCCTAAGAACTCGAATGATCGGACCTTGTTCTAGGACGTCGGAGCTGCCTCTCTTAGTATGGTCTAGTGTTTTTTTCTTTCTTTTTATCTCGGGGGGCAGATTTTTGTTGTGTTTTTCACTCCTTTCTAGAGGAGGAAATTTCGGACTAAATAACACATGGTCGTCATTCGAGCTTTTACGGTATACAAGTTTGGGGTGTGGTGGTTTAGGCCATGAACTGAGTTAAAGGGTGAGAGGATGAAGAGAAAAGAAAAGTAATAATTTCGTTTTACCGCCGTCCCACTTGGAATGGCAAGTTCAGTGTGGTGTGAAGTTTGAAAGCTCAGAGAGGTCTATTCAGTTTGATGATTATTTTTTGTATCGTGTCTTGAAGACAGAAATAGATTGTGTACTGTATGCATAATGGAATTAAATTAAGTTGCTCGCACTCGAGGACCGGTAGATAGAGAAATAAAAAGATCGGGTTATCTCGTGACTCGCCCAGTGAGGCATCCTCGCTTATTTAATTCTCCCTTCCAACCTGGCTCCGGAGAGTGACTTTGACAAACAAATAGTTTCTTGGACCTTGGAATCTCAACTCGTGAATATTTTCCCGTTGCTCCACCAATCTTGGCTCCTAAGTTATCCCTAAGTCCTAAAAATCACAAGGTCTCACTCCCTCTGCGGTTCTACTGCTTGGCTGTGGAACATGATCAGGAAGGGAAGAGCAACCGCAGGAGCCGAAACCACCACCACCAGCACAAAGATCTCAACCACCGTCGCCTCCATATAGTCCGCCAATGTCACAATTTCTCATACCCTCTCAGGTGGACCCTGACGTACTGGAGGAAATAAGGCAGAGCATACGGGAGGAAGCTGCGCGCCAAAAGCGAGCTCAGGAAGAGGAGGCGCAGGCACAATTTCTCTACCAGCACGATAGCCCCAAAGAAGAAGAAGCGGGCAAAGGAGTGGAGGACCTAGAACTAGACCTTCTCCCGAACTCCCAAGTCGACGCCGATGTGTGGAAGGAAATGTCGAAGGAGGATAAAACCCTTTATCTCGCCATGCAAGAGGAAGACCGCCAACAGCAGCAACAACAGCAGCGTCCACCACCACCACCTCCAGCACCAGCACCAGCACCAGCACAACAACTCCTCCGCCCCGCACCCCCCCAAAGCCCTCGCAAAAACCGCCACCTCCCCTGGTCCAAAAAGGGCCCACCAACGCCGACAAAACGCCGAAAGGCAATCTCCGCCCAACAACAACAACAACCACAACAACAACAACAAAAAACCCTTTTCCCCCCCGCCGCCGCCGCCGCAGCAGCGGCGGAAAAAATCCTCGACGCAAAAGGCATCGACGTCTCCCCCTGGCTCTTCACAACGGGCCAGGTGAACCGACCCCTCTTCGAAACGCTCGACGCAGAGACGCGCCAGGACGTGATATCCGAAGCGCGAAAGCACCACACGGCGCACCTAGCCTCGCAGGAGAAGGCCATGCGCGAGGCGGCCGCGCTGCAGCAGCGCCTGGCGAACGCGATCGTGCTCCCCCCGCCGGATCGCCAGCGCTACCTGGGCCCCGAGCGCATTCCCGTCGGGGACATTGCCGAGATCAGGAGCATGATGGAGGGGTGGTTCGCGGCGGCGAGGGGGGGACCGCCCGAGAGGAGGGATGTGGACCTCGTTAGGGACTTTTTGAAGAGGTTGGTTGTGGTGGAGATGAATATGGAGAAGGCGGGTATTGCTTGCAGGGTTTTTGGGAGGATTGTTGAGGGGGGGTTTCGAGAGGAGGGGGAAGAGGAGGGGGAGGTGGAAGAGAGTTGGAGGGACGTGGTTGAGGAGATGATTGAGGCTGTGCAGGAAGGGGTGAGGGAAAGGGGGTATGGGCCGCTGGAGATTTAGTCCTGTTTCTCTCTCCGCAGTGTGGTATGTACCTCTCTGTAGATGGACGGATGGATGTCACGATGTGGCCACTCCCTCCTGTGGATATTCCCAGTACGCGGTGAAGGTACCGCGGTAAGCAGCTATGCCGTACCCCCCCCCCTCCTCACTATAATCCGGGCCATCCAGCTTCCCCTTACTCCACCAGAGCACAATACAAAAACAAAAACATCCCCACTCGACAACCAATTCTTACATTACAGCACACAAAATTTGACGCAAAAAAAGAAAAGGACATTTTCGGAGAGGGGAAATCCCCATGGCTACCATATCCTGTTGAAAGTAATCGGGGGGGAGTGTTTCTGAAATGGGCTGGAGGAGATCATGTTGGACTCAACCCCCCCCCAGAAACATTGGTAAAAACAAAAGGCGGGGGGTGGGGGAGGGGAATTGGGCAAATCGTTTACAATTAGGAAATTGGTGTGAGGGTGGATTTAAATTTTGTATAATATGAGGATCTGTATGATATTATTGAAAAGGTTGTACTATGGCGATTGGATAACCTCCCACTCAACGCACGCTTTATCGGCGGCTTTATATGAATTTTAGCGGTTCTTTTGGGCTTTACGTGTCTTACGGGTTTTGATAATGCGCTATGAGATTTCAGTAGATTCTCATGGGCACTGGGGTTATCCGGGCAAGGGAGCCTTCTGATCTAGTGCTTTATTTTCCTATTGCTCAATACATTTCAGCCCATCCAATCCTCGAGTGACAATCTATGATACCCTTCAAACAACTACCTATCCCTCCTCGATCCGCACTTCAGCCATTTTCCCAGAAAGGCACTTTCCCAGCAACCCCTCCACCCTCTCATTCCCCTCAATGATGCCCGCGCACTCTCCATTCTTAATGTTCACAATCATCACCCCGACATTCTCCAGATCCCTCCCGTCAAGTTTGTCCACAACCTCCCACTCCTTATCCCCCCACTCCTGCCAGAGCTCACTCGCCCCAGAGCCCTTTGCCAATAGGGCTAGTCCCAGCAGCCCTTCGCTGCGGATAACAGCCCACTTGTCCTGCAAGACCATGTCCCACAGCGGACGTGCCAGGCCGGGGTGGTGGGCGGCAGGAGAGTCCTGTGGCGAGGAGGAGAGGCAGCGGAGAATGCTAACGATCATGCGGGCGATTTCGGTTTTTGTAGGAAGTTCTTCTGCTTGTGTGTATGTCTGTAGTAGTTTCTCGAGATAAGTTGTTTCGCCGGTCTCACGGGGGGAGGTAATTTTCTTGCAATTCTCTACACAATCGACGCACAATAGCCGTGCGAGTCCGGCGGCGGAATACCAGGCCTGACCGACGCCCACGCCTTCCATTCCTACTGCCGCTAGTATGGCATCGAGCGCACCGGCGTCGACGAGGGTGGCCTTCTCGCTCTTTGGCACGGAAAAGTTCCTGAGAACGCCGGTTGCGCTGTGCAAAAGGGAGAGGTATATCCCGCCCTTCCCGGCACCGGCGGTCTCTACTCTCACCCCTGCCGGGAGTGATTCGAGTTCTTTCTTGCTCTGTTCATGCCCCTCTACCGCTCGATGGATCACCGAAAGTAGCGTCTTGTGGAGCGCATATGTGTGTATCAGCTCCCGGCACACCTCTGCGGACTGGGTTACATTCCCGAATACTAGGCATGCGACAACCACTTTGTCATAGAGGTGGGGCTCGCTGCTGGTGGAGAGCCAGGTGAGGATTTTAGCAATGGGCGGGGACGAGAGTGGGTATGTGGTTAGGAACGTGGGTTCCCAGGAAATGTCGGCTATACAGTCCATCAAGGGGGATTTGGCAGAGAAGAGGCGTTTGCGGTCAGTTATGTCGAGGGATGTGTCGAAGAGAAGGGACTGGGTCGTTTCAAAGACTTGGAGGAGGAGGGGAAATTGGTTTTGCTCTAGGATGGCGAGTTGGAGGGGTGGGTGGGTGAGTAGAGTTGTTAGGATTGTGAGAAGGAGAATGCGGTCGTCTATAGGGGTGGCCTCGGTGGAAAGTTTCGAGAGAAGGGGTCTGATGCATGTTGGGGGGGTGGCTGGTTTGGCGGTGTCTATTGATTGTGTTAGTAATTAAGAAGGTGCGGGGTGGACGGATGGAGGGACCATGCGGTATCAAGAGTTCTAAAACCCGAAGGGGGACTTGAATATCTGCTGAACTGTCATCTCCGGCGGCAACTACTCCCATGAGCACCTCTACGCCGCCTTCTTCAATAACCTTCAACTGTGCGGCCTCTCCTCAAGAGTTAGTGCTTGTCTTAGTCCTTATCTCTCTCGGGTAGGTTACCATTATCAAGCGTAAGATTTTGTAATGTCGCTGCGGCAAACATGGATAAGTCCTCACTGTTAGCAAGAGAAAGGACCGTCTTGAGAGCAGTCGGGTGGTCTATCAGCCTCTGCCGATTCTCATCTGTTCACCGTCATTGTCCCTCAGCATCCCCACACATAAACTATAGCACTAGGGCGCCCAAGACCATACCATTATCAGCAATCGAATTCGCAATCACCCGAAACACCTGTCGGCCGAGTAGAGGATCAACCTCTTGGTCCAGTTGATCCAAAAAGAACTCCAAAATCCCGCTGTCACCCAATATCTGCCTCCACTCGGCTATTCCATCATCACCATTAGCCCCCTATCCGTGTAAGATATCTCCCCGGGCAAATTTTGAGAAGGCCGCTGGGGGGAGCTCACCTTGCCGACAAGCATCACCGCACTTCTCAGCTCCTTTCACAAACTCGTTCCCCCCTTCAGCCTTCAACTTCTCCAATATTAAGACGATGGCCGTAACATCATTTCTCGTGTCCTCCAACAAGGAATTTATTGTGTCGACTGTGCTCATCTTGCTGGATTCTGCTTTGTCGTTCGTTCACCGCCTTTTCCGTGCCGAGGTCGAGGCTTCGTTGGACTGTTGCTTGCTGGTGCATATGTTCGATCTTGGCTGAATTTTGGCGGGGAATTATCATCGGGATTCGCGCGCACGGACCGCTTGCAAGATGTGGGGCTTGGCGGGAACGACGGGACTTGCCGGCGCTCTTCATTTGGTGAGGGGGGGCGAGAGAGCTTGGTCACGCCGCAGGCCGTATCAACTGGAAATGATGGATATTCGGGCTCATTAGCACCTGGAAGTGTCCGTGGCGTAGATCAAAGTGGAATCCTAGTTCTGGGTTTTCTCTTAGCTACTCGTACTAGCGGTTTTAGCCCACGCGAGAACAATGGTCACCCTGGGCGTATTGATTTGAACCTAGTGAGAGGTACTTGGAACCCAATGACAGAAGATGTGAGCTATAGACCGGGTGAGGGCTCAGCGAGGCGACACCCTCAGCGAGGCTTGGCAAAGATTTGTTAGTATCATGGTTTGGTTTGATGCGTACCGAAATTTGGTGTCCATCCACGCCAAGCCTCGCTGAGGGTGTCGCCTCGCTGAGCCCTCACCAGGTCTATACCGGTAGCAAAGGAAGAGACGCATTTGCCCCCCCACAACAGTTGTGCAATGATGGGCTCCTTAACGATCGTTTGACGGCCAGCGGATGCAGTCCAGCGCTCAGCCATATTATGCGAATCATCTACACTTCGCAGCGCTACTATTCTAGTTGTATCCTGTAGGACATTAAATAAACTAATAGGGACTTGCTTTTTGTTGCTGGTTAAATAAATCTTACGCACTAAAACCCTTATCTATCCCAACAGTCAGAAAATTTAGAAGCCTCCCTTCCAGGCACCAAGAATGTAACTTAGTCTAAGCCGTTAAAAGGCCGCCAACACCCGTAATCTACCTTATTTTTTCGATGCAAGAAATCGGAGTGAAGGTTGCTCAAGTGCTGCTCGGAGTGTATCACTCCCTCGAAGTGACCTTATCCCGGACGACCCTTGCTACCTCCTCCTCAACCCTCTTATTCCCGCCGATCATGTCAATCCACAACCCCCCAACGACATCACTCTCCAAAAGCCTAACGGCCACGTCGGCTACATCCTCCCTCGTAACCCCCCCGGTAAATTTACACCTCCCCAGGGATACCAACCCAGTCCCCGGGTCATCACTCAACCCCCCAGGCCTGAGACATATATCCCTGATCCCCCGCTTCCTCCCAACCTCGTACAAATGCTCATCAGCAACAGTCTTAGCCTCAAAATACACCCCAATCCTCTCCCAGCCATTGTGATAAGCTTTAACATTATTCTCATCCCACCAACTTGCCGGCGCCCTTCTCGCGCCCGAAGCTGACACCATCAAAAATGTATCCACGGATGGAGCCTCCGCTGCTGCGTCGATATACCTCTTCGCAGCAATCTCGTCAACGGCTTTGGTCCTTTGAGGGCCGCCTTTACCCCCAGCACCGGCGGACCAGACTACCCAATTGATGTTCTCCATTTCTTTTTGAATACTGGATGGAGTGGATTCCTCTAGGGAGGAGATGAGTGGGGTTACGCTTTCATGGAGGGATTCAATCGTGGGGGATTGAGATGGGTCACGGATGACAGAGGTGACCCGGTGCCCTTTCTGTGCGAGCGTTTTGGAGATTATTTGGGCGATTTTTCCGTGGCCTGGGATTGGGGTAGGTTAATTAGTGAGAGAACTTTGTGGAGGCGTGCGGTGTAGATTACCCCCTAGAACTAAGACGTTCACCATGATGAATTGTGGTGAGTTGACGGGCTTTCTATCTCTTTTAAAAAGATGTGATTTTAGAGCGCAAGACCCCTCGTAATTGCGGGGAGTTTGTGGAAGCTTTTGTCTGCAATGCGTGCGGGGGTGTTGTATTGGTGATTTCTAAGACTGTTGACGTCATAGGCGCTCCATATGGGGATCCCAGTTGTGGGCTCTTGTTCAAGGTTTGTATTTGTTGAGCTTGGTGTTCGACTGGACACTTGCAGTTGCCAGCCTTCACTCTCCGCCGTCCCTTCCTGGTCGGCTCACATAGCTGCTTTTGTCTTGCTAGTACAAGTACGAGTATCAGTACCGCTGCTCCTAGCAGATTTCGACCTGAGCTAGCAGCGTTTGCGGCAACCTAAATAATACTGTACTTTTCATATGTGCGGCATTGCTTTTTTTCCTGTCAAATTCGAGTTTGGTCTGGTTTCATGTACTCGGGTATGGATCCAAAAATCGGAAAACTTATGGTGGCAAAACAGGGAATAGGGGGATGATCGATGTGGCGGCGGGTGAAAAGCGATCAGGTTGGGAAACATCTTAAACCATAGCTGTTGCAC
>Ga0307509_10001640_pt1 | contig 37509 bp, 30 predicted proteins | sample 10_EM_MG_FD_202245 | JGI IMG/M metagenome (GOLD analysis project Ga0307509, IMG submission 202245) | Populus trichocarpa ectomycorrhiza microbial communities from riparian zone in the Pacific Northwest, United States - 10_EM | ecosystem: Host-associated > Plants > Roots > Unclassified | place...
CCCATCCCCCCCCCCCCCCCCCCCCCCCCGTTGCCTCTTCCTCGGACTCTTGGTGGCTACGATGTCCTTTGATGCATTTTCCTTGACGCGCTTTTTGTTTTCCTTCTGCACTGATCATTAACATATACCTGAGCCTGCAAATTCTGTATCCTTCCAATCCATCATCTCCCCGTAGTGTGGGTGACATTTATTATTATCGGAGACTCCCAGATATTTGACTCTGCGATTGGATGGGGAATTTTGAATTTCTGTCGTAGGTGGAATCAAGAGGTGGGAAGGTATTTCCCTACCTCACTTGCAACTCCTTATCGCGTTTCATTGACCCTTGCCCCGACTTCAAATTATTCCTCCCCTTTCCTGTTTGAACACCTTCTTCTCATTTGGTCAACCGTACCCTTTAGATCATTAAATTTCTTCTTTTGCTTTCTGATAGATTGATATTGCCACTCTATTGGTGTTCTATAGTTAGGTCTATTTACCCTATAAATTACTCCTCGTCTATTTCTCTATTTGCTTTCAGCGAGGTCTCTTCATGGGCTTCCTTACCGGACTGTTGATATTTGTGTAGTCATTTAGCGAAAGTGGTCGGGGAATTGGGGACTCCCCCTTTGTCGAGATTTTGGCGGGCTTAAAAGGGGAGGGGGGTTGCACAATTGGGGATTGTGTGGAGGTGGGGGCCCATTTATTCTGCAGGCAAAAGAGAACCATTTCACGATGACTTTTGCCGAGTGGCTGTATATAAGCGGGCATCCTTCCTGTAGGCCAAGCAACTCATGCTAGATAGTAAATACTATGCTAAGAGGTTACCTGCTTCGGAAATATACCCCCCCATCCCACAAGCCAGCCCCTTTTCAGGTATGACAGGTTTTATGCTAGTGCTGGCTCATGGGGATTCTAGGTTCATATAATTGTCATTTCCTTGTTAGGCTCAAGCACCCCTCGCTGATTAGAGGGTTGGAAGTTCTCCCAGGTTCATATACATAGGATAGCAAGAATAGGCAATTGCATTATCTTGCGAGTGATAGCCTGTGAATTTGTGAGCCCTGGATTGGGTTGTGGTCGAAACTCAAATACTGGTATGTGTAGCCGGAAATGAAGAGATTCTGGCACTCGTACAATCTTTCCCTGCATGCTGAGCGCCCGGCGTAACCAGCGCTAGCTCACAGAAACCCCCAGCACATGGTGTGAGTTCACAATCCACGAAAGGCGAGCCAAATAATGGTGAGCTCTCGCTACACCGGGCGCTCGCATCATAGTGGAACATTGTAGCTACGGCGCTTGGCTCAATTATGATAGTTTCTGAGTCTCCCACTCCGGTCGTAATTCAATTTCAATTCAGACATTATTATTCTGAAGGTGTGATTGGGGGTAGAGAAGAGAGAGTGTGTAATGTAGAGAAAGACAAAAGGACAAGATATGATTCATTTCCCAACACAAATTAGAATGGTAAAGACAACTGAAGAAACATTTACAAAAATACAACCTATTCCTCGAACCACTAAAAACTGTAAGAATATCGTTTTTCTATACAAATGGCCACTGAATTCCCACCCCGTTAAGAATAGTATGTGCCGTAAGAACTTGGATAATTGAACCTTGCACTAAGTTATCCAAAATTCCCTTTCCTGGATGGGGGGCGGTGGACGTGGCGTGGCTAAGGCAAAGCCCCCATATAAGTACAGTAGTGATGTCTCCTACTCAAATTTTCTTCAACTGCGCAAACTTTCAACAACGAGCAGAAGACAGCAAGACGGCAACACCGAGTAGTCCATACACCAGAAGAGCACAAAACCTTGTCCATTTCTTCAAGGGTAAGAGCTCTTACGGAGATAATGCGCGTAACGGTCAACCGGTCGAACTAGACTAGGGCTCAACTAAAAGGGTACTAAGGAGAATCAAAAAATTCATTCGCTCGTCATCCTCAAAACTAACTAACCAAACATAAGTCTATATAAGAATAATAAAACTCTCTCAATCATTCTATCGTCCGCCACACCTATCGATCTCTCCTTCATGCGTGATCCCCTCCTGCCTGCGTACCTCCGTACTTCTGAACAAAGGAAAGACATAACCAGAAACCATTCCCTCTATCCTTCCGTCTATCCTTCCTTCTATCCTTCCGCCTAGAACAAATGAAACAACTAAACTACTATCCCGTCTTATCCCTCAGCTATCCGCCTTCCTAGCCACTGACAACTATCTGCTTCCATCAACTCCAACAAGAGCTTGATATTACCTATTGTAGCAAAAGAAACAATCAGATTGATCTCACAAGAGTAGCAGTTGAGCTTTAATGATGTCTATCTCACGTGAGTTGTGCCTAGTTTACCTCAGCTCAACTTTGAACGGCTTTAAAAACAGTTCTTAAATAAGACAGTCGCAAATTGGTTGTGTTTACTCGAGTACACCTTTATTTACCAAAAACCAGTGTGCGGGTAGTTTTCTTCGGTTGATGGGAACACTTCTTTCATCATCACCCTTCATCACTTTCTGAGAGCCGATCACTTCGGTTTACCATAACCATCAGTGTTCGGCTTTCATCTTCAATTTATCGGTCTCAGTTTCTTTTTTTTTTCTCTTACCGGTCCTCTGCACCGGAACCCTCCTAGTCAAGATCGCCAATACCCATAAAACAACGCCAGGCTGGGAAGACCAGCGACAGTATGATACTGTCTTAGCAAAACTCCAGTGTTCTGACACTGTCGCAACATAGGTAATTCGCTGCAAAGTAAGGACGGTTTCCGATTACGACCGGCGTGGGAGAACCTCCCTAATTCCCACCTCACTAAGAGTGGAATGTTCTGTAAGAGCTTGGATAACTGAGCCTTGCACCAAGCCGCCCAAAAATCCCTCTCGTGGATGAGGGATGAGTGACATAATGTGGCTAAGGCAAAGTCCCCATATAAGTATGGATGCCTCCCACGCAAACCATCTTCAACCACACGAACCTCCTTCAATCACGAAAACTTTCAACCTCTTCCCCACTTAAGCTGTACTCTGCATTGGGGAAAATAATTGCTAAAGCATGAAGTGTAAGCCCTTCTGAAATTTGCCTACTCAAGCCTGCACAATAATTATTACGTCGGCTGTGGTCCTTTTTGCAGCTGCGGCCACCATGCTGGACAATCGTATCGATAGGAATCACAAGCTTAATGATACCAATAAGCGCTTTGATAAAACTGACAAGATTTCGAGAAGAAGAGTGAAAACGCTGACATGAAACTGAGTACCCAACTTACTCTAGGGTTTAATATCGCTAAGGTTTCTGCGGTTTGCACTAGCGACCCCTCGATAGTGGGGGGGAGCAACTCAAACGGCCCTTAAAGGGTATGAAGACAGTCCCAGGGTCTCCTCCGTGATTACATCAAGGATTAACAGGAGTAGGGAAAGGTAGTGAGAGGGTAGGAAGAGATAGAGGGAGGTAGCCGGGCGCAAGGAAGGGGGGCTTCTCATATTGTTACTCCTATTGGATGGGTTTAGACGGTTTAGACATCATTGAGGGTGTTTACTTGAGTTAATTACGAACTTTACATCGACTCGGGTACAGTCCTTGCCTCCTCATCCACATCTTAACATATGGAAATCGCATGATTACCGAAGGGGATTCTTGTATCTGCTCACTAGATTTCGGCCGCAAAGGGAATGGTAAAAGAGGTCCTCCAAGGGGGCACCAATTGTGATGCATTTTCGCATTTAATCCCCCTGGCCTTTTCGCCATGTAGGAAAGCGGTATCATACGATTACTATCCTTCCTTGGTATCATATCATATCTTGTTATCTTCACTTCATCTGTTAGTCCGCCAGGGCACTGGACGAATGTGGAGAATATGTCTCGTAATTAGGCCCCTTCTACCAATAGACGGCACCCAGCGCCAGGGCGGGCTTGACGGTTGGAGGTGTGGGAGGTATGCAGGCAGGAGTACCGTATACCGGTAGTGTTTACCTAACGTTGCGTACCATCCAGTGCCCGGCAGAATTGCAAACCCACCTACAAGACCTCACGTTTCGACAGTCTAGCAACAAGAACACAGGACGGCGGAAAGTTAGGTAAACGATTTTGCACCGGATATCGGAGGATGGTGCTGGTTGAGACGCCACCGTCACGAATTTTTTAGAAACTACGGTAGATGGTTAAGTAAAAGGGGCCTTAGTTTCCAAAAAATGAAGGACACCTCCCAGATATGTTCATTCCCTGATCCATGTATTGGGTTACAATGAGATTGTTGCGGGGCGGAGCGATGGACCCCGCCTTTCCGAAACTTACTAGAACTTTGTCAACTAGTCCAAAGGCCTTCAGTACCCGATTCTCTACATGCTTCAAGCAGCAGAGAGCGAAGGATGTCCCGATCTTTCACAGATAACATCAATTCTTTCAATTCTTTCAATGTGTCGAATAGCATTACCTTTACCGCTACCGATGATGAGCCCAATATCCTTGCCTGGCTGTCGCCCTTAGAGCCCCAGGTGCGGCATCAGGATATTTGCGAGCAGAGGGTGGACAATGTAGGGAACTGGCTACTGGAAACGGAAGAGTTTAGAGGCTGGTATAATGGTGGAGAGAATGTTGGTGAGAATGGTGGATCCGATCATGCGGTCTTGTTCTGCTATGGCGAGCCAGGGGTCGGCAAGAGCTACATCTGGTACGAGATACCACCGGCGAGGAACGAGGGACATGATTGCTGACAGTTCACGATGATAGTTCTGTGGTTGTAGATTATTTATGTGACCAGGTCATAGGACAGGATTTGGCGGTTGCTTGTTTTTACTATGACTTCGCTTCCCGGGAAGCCCAGTCTCCGATAAATATGCTTGGCTCTCTGCTCAAACAGCTTCTGAGTGGGTTGGGAGCAATTCCGGTGGAAATAGTGCAGAAATTTCGAGGCCAGAAGAAGGCGATTGGCGGGCGGAGGCTGCAACTTCCTGATATTGTGAAAATGTGTGCAGCTGTCACATCTTTACAACGCACATTCATCTGTGTTGATGCTCTTGACGAGTGCGTTCCCAGACATCGGCTGGAGGTTCTTGGTGCATTAGGACGAATTCTCCGGGGGTCGCCAAATACACGAATCTTCATGACGGGAAGGTCACATATCCGGGGGGTGATTGAGAGGGAACTAGGTGGGAAAATGATAAGTGTATCGATAGCGTCCCGAGAGGACGATATAGTCACATATCTGCGCGCGAGGCTGGGGAAGGACACAACCCCCGAGGCGATGGATGGATTCTTAGAGAATGATATTATGAAGAGCGTTCTAGAAGAGATTTCAGAAACGTGCGTACCAGCGTGTATTCAAGGAAACCGCTGTGAGTCGTATACTGATAGATACAAATATAGATTCTTGCTCGCTTCACTCAAGATCGAAACAATCCTGAGGGAGACTACAGTCCATCGGAGACGAAATAGGCTGAATGCGATTGGAGATGGGTTAGGGTTGGGAGATGCATACGAGGCAACTCTGGGACGGATAAGGGCTCAAGAAGGGGAGAAAGCAAAACTTGCTATGACCACACTGATGTGGATATGTCATTCGGAAAGGCCATTACGGGTAGACGAACTGTGCCATGCGCTCGCTGTGGAGACTGGGTCTACATATTTCAATAGCAACAATGTCCCTGCAATGGAGACGTTGCTCGCCTGCTGTCAGGGGCTTGTCACGGTAGATAGGGAAGCCTCGACCGTCCGGTTGACCCACCACACACTCCGCGAGTACCTCACTACTCATCGCAACCTTTTCCCCCGAGCACACTTAGAGATGGCGGAAACTTGTTTGACTTATCTAAACTCAGACCAGGCCAAGGCTCTTCCGGTTAAACCCCAACCCGACCACTCAAGCATGTTCTTCCTTAAATATTGTTCGCGATATTGGGGCATCCATGCAAAGAGAGAACTTTCAGATCGGGTAATATTACTTGTAATGGAGCTCTTGGGCCAGTACGAGAACCACGTAACTGCCAACTTACTTTTTGAGCAAATATTAGATCCAAACGATTGCGTGGGAGTCAATGCACCTTCGCTGTTTGGTGGACTACACTGTGTATCATTTTTCGGAATTGTTGATGTCATGACTAGTCTATTAGGAATGAGCGGTTGTGATGCCAATCAGGGAGATTCTGCTGGCATAACTCCACTAGCATGGGCTGTGAGGGGCGGGAAGGGGGAGGCGGTGGACCTATTGCTGAGACAGGAAGCTGTCAACCCCGACAAGCCGGACAACTGTGGCAACACGCCACTTTGGTGGGCTGCAAAGGGTGGGCACAACTCGGTGGTGAAGCAACTTTTGGACCTGGCAAAGGTCGACCCTGACCACGCAAGCAACGAGGGTTTTACACCCCTCATGGAGGCTGCAGCTAGTGGGCACGGGTCAGTGGTGAAGCAACTTTTAGACCGGCAAGCCGTCAACCCCGACAAGACAGACAACGAGGGGAAAACACCACTTTCGTGGGCTGCAATTTCTGGGCAAGAGTCAGTGGTGAAGCAGCTCTTAGGCCGGCGAGACGTCAGCCCCGACAAGTCAGACAACGATGGCGTGACACCACTTTCGTGGGCTGCTATGAAAGGGCACGAGTTGGTGGTGAAGCAACTCTTAGACCGGCAAGACGTCAACCCCCACAAGCCTGACAACGAGGGCAAGACACCACTTTCGTGGGCTACAATTTATGGACAGGAGTCAGTGGTGAAGCAATTCTTAGACCGGCAAGACGTCAACCCCGACAAGTCAGACGACGAGGGCAATACACCACTTTCGTGGGCTGCTATGAAAGGGTACGAGCCAGTAGTGAAGCAACTTTTAGACCGGCAAGAGGTCAACCCTGACAAGCCAGATAACTGGGGCAAGACACCACTTTCGTGGGCTGCAATTTATGGGCATGGGTCGGTGGTGAAGCAACTTTTAGACCGGCAAGATGTTAACCCCGACAAGTCAGACAACGAGGGAAAGACGCCACTTTCGTGGGCTTCAATTTATGGGCAGGAGTCAGTGGTGAAGCAGCTCTTAGGCCGGGAAGACGTCAACCCCGACACGCCAGACAACGAGGGTAAGACACCACTTTTGTTAGCTGCAGTTTATGGGCAGGGGTCAGTGGTGAGACAACTCTTGGACCGGCAAGACGTCAACCCCGAACGGTCAGACCACCGCGGCATTTCACCCCTCATCGAGGCCGCATATGGTGGGCACGAGTCAGTAGTGAAGCAGTTTTTTGATCGGGAAGACGTCAACCCCGACAAGCCAGACAACGAGGGTAAAACGCCACTTTTGTGGGCTGCAATTTCTGGGCAGGAGTCAGTAGTGAAGCAACTTTTAGCCCGGCAAGACGTCAACCCCGACAAGCCCGACAACGAGGGAAAGACACCACTTTCGTGGGCTGCAATGGAAGGGCACGAGCCAGTAGTGAAGCAACTTTTAGACCGGCAAGATGTTAACCCCAGCAAACCAGACAAAAATGGTCACATCCCGCTCTACTATGCGTTCAGCAGGGGCAATGAAGGAGTGGCGAATCTACTGCAAGCGTGGAAACCTCCCTCTTCAACTCTTTAGCCGCGGCTATTTGCCCCTCCCCCGAGACTCCCTTGTCCCCTTGCCACCTCTTCCTCGTGCTCCTGGTGGCTACGATGTGCCTTTGATATATTTTCCTTGACGCTCTCTTTGCTTTCCTTCTGCATCGGTCAACTTATACCTGAGCTTGCAAATTCTGTATCTTTGCAGCTCATTACCTCTCTGCAATGTAGGTCATATGTATAATTATCGGAGACCTCCCAGATATTTAACTCTGCGATTGGGTGGGGAATTTTTAATTTCTGTTGTAGGTGGAATCAAGAGGTGGGAAGGTGTTTCCCTTCACTTGCCACTCCTTATCGCGTTTCATTGACCCTTGTCTCGACTTCAAATTATCCTCCCATTTCCTATATCATTACCTTTTTCTCATTTGTTCAACTATGCCATTTAGATCATTAAATACCTTCTCTTCCTTTCTCCTATAAATGATAGATTGATATTGCCATTTTATTGGTGCTATACATATAGTTACAATCCCTAGGCAGAAGTGTTTGAGAAAATATGAGACATCTGGCTGAGCGAATTCACGAACACTTTTGCCTAGGGACTGTAGGTCTATTTGCCCTCTAAATTACACCTCATCTATGTCCCTATTTTCCTTTCAGCGAGGTCTCTGCATGCGCTTCCTTACCGGAGCGTTGATATTTGTAGTCATTTAGCGTAAGTAGTCAGGAAATGGGGACTCCCCCTTTGTCGAGATTTTAGCAGGCTTAATGAGGGGGAGGGATTGCGCAATTGAGGATTGTGTGGAGGTGGGGCCCATTTATTCTGCAGACAAAAGAGAACTAATTCACGATGATCTTTGCCGAGTGGCCGTATATAAGCAGGCATCCTTCCAGCAGGTCAAACAACTCATACTAGATAGTAAATATTATGCCAAGAGGTTGCCTGCTTCGGAAATATACCCTATTTCACAAGCTAACCCCTTTCCGGGTACGACTGGTTTTATGCTAGTGCTAGGCCTCGTCGGGATTCCAGGTTCATATAGCTGTCATTTATCGTTCAGCTCAAGTACCTCTCGCTGATTAGAGGGGTGGAAGTTCTCCCAGGCTCAGGCACATAGGATAGCAGGAATCGACAATTGTTCTATATTGCGAGTGATAGTCTGTGAGTTGGTGAGCCGTCAGTTGGGTTGTTGTAACTCGGATACTACTGCGCGTGGACAAAATTAACCGATCAACGAACGCTCATAATGTTCGCTGTGATATTGTCAACCTCCTCGATACAACCACCCCACCCCAACCAAGAAAAATAAGTAAAAATAATTTGAATACAGGGTATACCATCCACCAGCCTTATTAATAAAAAGAGAAGGTATGATACTATGAGGTGCCTGTTAAGTGGTAATAATTTTTATAGGAGCCCGGAAGCGATAAGTTGTAGAGCCCAACCGGGTCAATAAGCCATTTGCCTTCGTCATGCCACTGCTCCCGTGGACAAGGCTCACCACTCTTCCCCGCCCCCTGCTAGCCCCGTTACTCTCTCATGATGAGAGAGGGCGAATATCCTAAACCCTTACCTAGTGATTGTATAATATAACTTCAATTATCATACCGGAGCAATCATTCAGTTCCAAAGCTATACAAACATCACCAATGGTCTCTCCTTAGAACCTTAACAGATCACTCCCAACCTCATCTGTAACCAATTTCATGACGCAAAGCCTCTAACCGAGGCTACGAGGCCCATACCAAGTGAAGGATACAGTCTTTATTTCTCATTCCGTAGAGTGCTGTGCCCAAGAGACCAAGTTAAGCAAATGAACATATCTGGTAAGTGTCCTTCATTTGCCGGATACCAGGGCCACATTTAAAGTCCCTAGGCAAAAGTGTTCGTGAAAATGTGAGACATCCGGCTCAGCGATTTCACGAACACTTTGCCTAGGGACCGTACTTAACCATCTATCATAATTCTAAATTTTTCGTGACGGTGGCGTCTCAACCACCACCATTTTTCGCCTACAGACATTAAACTATGCAACAAAACAATCGTAATGATGCTTGGACCAAAGATGTCTCGGTGCTTCTGACAGGTTAAAAAATGTTGTTTCACACACACCTCTATTGCGCAGTCATAAACAGTCACTCGTTGCCTTGGCTGATCGATCGCTTTTCATCTTCACCAGCTGGTGCAGTTTTCAGCTTTCCCGTAAAATAATACCGTCGTCAAAACGTGACGGATGAGTTTGCGAAATTCTACCGGGCGTTGAATGGCACGCTAGGTTAGGTAAACACCCACCTATACACACTTTCCAACCGTTCAAGCGCACCTTAAAACCCCGTAACCGTCTCTACCTGCTAGACGGCAGCCTGTTGGGTAGGCCGCCCACCTCCAAGTACCGTACTCACTCGGCAGCCATTTTCCCGATGGAGCCATTAAGAGTTATTCCGGAGCTATAGTGCCAGTAACACAGACAGTAGCCAATAAAGCGGACCGAATTCCTAAGAAAAATGGGGCTGGTACCAAATGTTTAAAATGCGCTTCTCCGATAGGGGGATGTAATGTATAATAACTAAATGTTATATACCCTCAACACCGGGCACGTGGGAGGGAGCATGGCAAAAACCCCCCACCACCAAACTACGAGCGTGAATCTCCTCCAATTGCGATCATGTGATGCATCGGTGATGCAACGGTTGAGCGAGTGAGCACCGGTGAGCTGCCACGTGTACAGAACAATACACTACTGCTCCCCTGAGCCAACTTGTAAAATCACGATTAGGTTTTTTTTTTTTTCCTTTATAAAAAAAAGAGCAGCTTGAAGGATCTTCATCTAAAACCCAACCCGACGATCCCCAGCCTAACTGACAATCCTCGCTAAATTTCGCCAATCGCCCCTGTGATATCATAAAAAAAACAAAATCTCCACAACCAAACAAGCCTCCTCTGTGACCACACGTCGCAACCCACCCCCGTGGTTCTAATCTGCGATGCCCGTGTCTAGTTGGGTAGGTATAATACGATATACCAGGATAATAACACCCCCCCCCCCCCTTCATGGCCGAGTTTCATCCGCGCTTCATAAAAAACCTCCATCCAATCTTTGACACGAGCCATATCCTACCACACCGAGAAACACACACAGCCCTACAAGGACCTCACTATAATACCCCTCACTGTAGCTCCCCCTCCCCTCCCCTCTCCTACCCCCCCGAGGGTTTCGTTAAATTTCCTGGATTCCATGTGCCGACTGCTACGGTACTATATATAAGTACCGTATAAGGGCCTCTTTCCGGGCATGAGGGGGATCTTTTAAACCAGGCTGAGTGCTATTGCGTGCGGTACGGCAAATTTTTTTGCCGGAGCCCCGGGGTTTTGGTGGTACGCAGTAGTGGTCGGTTTTGCAAAGGTCGCGAAGTTCCGGGTACGCAGAAAGGCATATACCATGCAGTGGTTGTGAGAGAGCCTATCATACGATATCATGATCGCTATTGGATAAACTGAGTTACCGGGCCCTGCCTGCCTGCTTCCCCGCCTGGTTCGGAAATATGCCCTTTACTATTTGGCTAGCTGGCCTCTTTTCTGGGCATTATAGGTTTTGTTCTTCTGCTGCTGACCCGTTTAGACTTCTACGTCGCGAATAATTGCCATTCTTACTTCAGCACAAATGGCCTCTCTCTCGCTTTTGGAGGGATGGAAGCTCCGAGGCTGTAGGTTAAAAATCGGCGCGTTGGAAATAATCTGAGCCAATGATCAACGGTGAGGGTTTCACACGGCAGAGTTGGAAACGGCTCAAGTGAAGAGGCGGAGTTTGTGTTAAGCGGTGAAGGTGTTTCATGTTTTCCCCCGTTGAGTGTGGTGAAAGGAGAGTTGAGAGGAGAGCTTGGGCACAAAGGTGGGAAAGCTTTTCATAGCTCTATGTGTCCCTCCGCCAGTGCATACACGTACAGCCTACAGCGGCCCTCCGAGAGATGGCATTTCCCATGCTAAATGCCGCTACTTCCGGCAATGGCAATTATATAATCTTGCGAGTGATGGACTGTGAATTAACGAGCACTCGATTGGGTCGTTTAAGCTCGAACATCCCTCGAGGTTCAAACTGTGTGTAGCGGGGAGGTGAGAAGGAGGGTGTTTATCTAGTTCCGGGACAACAGCCATCGTTAGCGAGCCCAAGTACCACTAAACACTCTCCAAAGCAACCAAAATAAGTAGTGCCTGGAATGCTGGTTTATAACCCCTACCTCTTAATCAATTAATTCAAAGGAAATATCTAGAAAAAACTGAAATTCCCATTTCTGGACGAAATTCTTTTGTTCTGTGTGTAGCACTTGTCAGTTGGTATGCCCAAGGCTCAAATCACAGCTAGGTGCCAAGAACTTGTATGTGTTCCCATTGAAAAAGATACATTGCCAATTTTGTTTTTCTGTCATTTAATATTGCGCCATCTGCTTCAATATTGAAATATCACGATTAGAGTTCCCAGAACCGCTATCTTATCAGGAATTGATTTACTTGCCAGGCAGGTGGTTGAGTTCTACAGTAACTTACCGTGGTGCTCTGAGAACCATCTTTTTTAGTATAAAAGTAGGTTACCAATGATGGCTTTCGTCCGGGCACTATAGCTACGGCACTCGGCTCAGCCATACATAATAGCCCCCAAGTCTCTCATCCAGCTCACAATTTCTTCAATTTTACTTTGAACACAGTTGTTATTCTTAAAGCGTGATCAGGAAGTAAAGAAGAGAAAGTGGATAATATACCACACTTGGGCGCAGGTTAAAGATCTGGACAGTGTGACAAACAAGATACATGGTTGTATAATAACACAGATACTATATTACCAATGCCGCTCTGTCCGGATCTCTATCTAATCTGCGCCCAGGTAGAGAAAGGACCAAAAAGGCGGAGTGCGCGAAAGCAAGATAGATAGTGTGATTCATTTCCCAATGCAAACTAAAATAACAAAGACTACCAAAGAAACAATTACTTGCCGTAAGAGCTCGAATAATTGGACCATGTTCCAGGACGCCGGAGTTGCCTCCCCTGGTAAAGTTTCGTGTTTTTTTCTCCCTATCCCGCCACGGAGAAGGTTTTCTTTTTCTTAGGTGTTTTCCGTCCCCCTTCTGGAGGAGGAATTTTTGGACTAGCAAGCAATCATCCGAGTTCTTACGGTACGTCAAACAGGGAAGGAAACATGGTTCGTTGCAATCATTACAGTGCCCATTGTTAAACACTTTCATCAGCCAGCATAGGTGTTGTCCCTTTATGACTAATCTCATAACGAACAATCGAGAGGCCATCATCGTCTTGGCCAGGGTTGACTGTCTGGTAGTTTGCCAAGAGCAGAATTTTGTAAACCGCCGCCCCGAGGGATGCTCCAAGTGCAGGTCCAACCCCTATGCGGAATTGTGTTAGATATGGCTACAGCTTTGCGATGGGGGTATCATAGGAGTGTTACAGTAGATCCAATGGTAGCCCGGGAAGTCACGGGCAATAACCGCCGGCCCAAAGGACCTAGCAGGATTGAGCGAAGCCCCAGTGAAATAGTTCCCAAAGAGCAGAATAGTGAAAAAGCAAAGCCCGATTCCAAGCGGGGCAATAAAGGTCGCACGATGCTACTAGCCAGTCAGTTTCCATTACACAAAAATCTAGGAAGACAATTCGGGGTGAGGGATCACACCTTTTCCACGGCGAGCTAGTGACCAGAAACAAACAATGTGAGCTTCTTATCCTCTACAAGGAGACTTAGACTGAAACACCATGTCCTACCAAAAAGAATGTAATCATCAGTTGCGCTGTTAAAAAAACCTCAAGAAAGAGTCCTTGAACGATAGAGACATCCACTGTCACCCCTAATGTTAGCCTGAATCCCAGGACTACGGCGCAGAACGCAAAAGTGCCTACTCACCTGCTAGACCAGTCCCAACAGCTAGTTTTCCGGGGGTGAGTCCTTCAACGAGGCCGGCTGCTGCAATCCCTCCGATCAATTGAGCAATTCCCATTAAGACGCCTTTAAGAGGAGGAACCTTTCCAACAAGGACGCATCCTAAAGTGATCGCTGGGTTGAAGAATGCACCGGTGACGCGGTAGAAGGCCCAAACGTTGACGGTAAGGGAAAATCCAGCACTGAGGGACTCATAAAGCAAGATTTCTGGCGTTGGAACAACACGAGTAGGATCCTTGGGGAAGGAACCACTGCTAGCATGATTGATCTTGACTGCCTGAGTGCCGCCAAATGCGAGGGATAGGAATAGGAAGGTTCCTGCAAAACATAGGGTTTGTTGGCCTTCAGAAAAACAAGTAGAGTGATACAAAGTGCAGAATCAAATACCTAGAAATTCGCCAAACTTTACAAGGAACGGCGATGTCAGTACATAGATTCTTCAACCCATTCATCTTGCAACCACAGGACATACCGTTGCAAGAACATCTACAAAATGCAAGTGTCAATATCCCGGCTTCCTAAATACCTAGTATGATACCATGGAAGGGCCATGCCTACAGTTTTTGAGGGTATTCTGCTTCAAAGGAGCCAGCGATCCCACACTAATGCTAGTATCCCCAGAATCAACTCCTTCAATTGGGGTAGTAGTGGTAATTGTGTTGATTTTAGGTTCAGCCATCTTTCTAGGGTGATCAGTTAAAATTGACGAAAGTTCAGAGGGTGTTCAAGAAAAGGAGATTTTGTTATTAGAACTCTAAGAAAGTGAGAGACGGTGGCAGCGGGGCTGTGTAGGAGGGTGATGATAGTTGCCGTACAGACAAAGGTACGAGACGGGAATATCTAAAGCCCAGCAGGAGAATACGAGCCTTATATATTATATTGTAGGCCACCCAACACACCGTCTCCTGGAAAACAAAACCCCACACTGTGTCAAGCTGTACAGCCCCGACAGTCATTTTATGATTGCCATCGCAAACCCGATACTCTAGACTGCGGACCCCAACGCACCCACGACCTGCAATTGCCAGATGTCAGTGGGACGGACTGCTATTCCATGCCATCAAGATCCTGAGACTCTGGCCAATTTTTGGCCCGCATGCAATAATAGTTCGTTTTGCAAATGTCGGCAATTGCAAAGCTCACACAAAACCCCACTTCGGCTCCGGGTCATATTTCGATAGCCAATTGTAGGCCATAGATCCGATCGGAACCGAAGGATACACTGCATCCCCCCCCAACATTCATCCTGTGAATTGGTGATAAGAGCTCCACTCAGGCAACTCTCTGGGATCAAGAGATGTGGTAGCAGAAACTTCAGATAAATTGGGGGATCGAGATGCCCCAATCGATAAACATAAGTGACATATAATAGTATATAACCCAAATCCAAAGATCATTCTCCAGTAACCCGGATACATATGGTGGGGGTCTCGCTTACAGCTGTTGTTCAAACAAAGAGCCTCCGTTTGCGGGGTTTTTTTCCTTCTTCTCCTTCTCCTGACAGGAGAATCGAATGGCGTGCTATCTTGAATAACAGAATTGTCTCTGGACGTCTGGGTTTCCTATTTTGAGAAGATACCGGCAAAACTAAAACACACCTTGCTCGAAAGGGATATTTAGGCGATTTACTTGCGCTTAAACTAAGTTTACCGATCTGGTGCTGCAACGTGGTGAGGTAATCATGTTGTGGTTGCTTTTATTTTGGTTGGTTGTCGCTCGCCCCACAAAGTCTTCATGTATAGTACATGTACGTACTATCATGACCCAGTTCAAGCGCAAGACATTCTCTTACCCAAGATAACACGGTAATCTTCCAACTCCCCGGCACATGGGAAGATGCAGTATGTGCCGCTTTCATGTGCCGGTACCCCCAGAAGCATCAATGATAGAATTGGCCGTGTTTTCGGGTGTTAGCGTGGCACAGCGCTAAGGCTTCTCCTCCAACACCCTTGTTGCATGTTCTGCGCGCAACTCGAAACTACTTGCGCAATGGGAGGTTCCCGTCGTCGTCTAATTGTGGACACAACGAAAATATGAACGGTGCAGAGAGGACCAAGGGCTGTGCTCGCGGACCACCGCCATTAGGGCCCGGCCCGGCCGGAAGGACTGGAAATAATTGGGAATGGCGCAAGGACCTCCAGGATTCCCCCCGTAGAGTGAGGTGGGAAAGCACGGCGAGAAGATTATTTTTCAGCCCTCAGTTGAGAAAAATACGACCAACCTTATTGTGAGGGGCAACTCCTAGCGTGAGGTTTAGCTATCCCTGCTCTTAGAGTGTGGTAATTCAGACGAATAACCTCCAATACAAATACAACCTCGGAATCATAAAAACTCACTCGCCTATTATTGACCGCCAAGTTGCAGCTGCTCCACAATCGCCAAGTTCCACCTCTGGTATAAAGACTATCACGACTCCAAGCCGAGTTATCTCATAGCTAGTACTAGCATTTCTAAAAGGACATGAGAATGGCACAGGCCATGGGGAATCCATCATGTAGGACGTAAAAAGAGAGAAAAGAAAACAACAAACTCCGTTTCCTGACCCTACAAGTCATTACATCGGTCATGGCTATCATCGTTCTCGTCGCTGTCGCATAACATTTCGTCCCGTATCCCACATAGTGACCGTCATTCAAGTACAGAGAAAAGCAACAAAGAGAAGAAATAAAAGGTGCGATAAACCCAAACAATAGTCATAATCATGACTGAGAACCATCCAGCTATCGTATCATATCATGCGAAAACTGCACCTTGGGGCTGCTGCGGTTGGTTTCCCAACTCGATTATCTGCTTCATCAAGAAGCCCTTTTCATCGATGAATTGTTCGTCCTCTAATCCCAGGAATAAAGATATTAGACTAGGTTTTGGTCATGAGATACATAAAGTTTGTCTTACCTCGGCGATCGTCATGAAATTTGGGTAAGAAGGCTAGGAGTTTCTCCCGATTCTTCAACAGAATATCCTGGACAGGCTTTGACTTCTTTGGGTTCGCCACAAAGACCTGTGGATTGTCGTTAGTCCGGAAAACCAAGCCAGGCGATCCCCAAATAAAAACGAACCTTGAAAACGTGGAACGCTTCGTACTGAATGTTCTTACTCTTATCACGTAGTAAATTCATCGTCAACTTCAAGTGATCCGGAGAGTCTACGTAAGCAAGCATTATGTTATAATTCGCCCTATCCAGAAGAATCTCTCCGAGAAGCTTGATCGACTGTCGTTTGGTAACATAATTCGGCGACACCAAAAGCGTATTGTATTTCAAGAAGAACTATAAATGGGATCAATACGCTGAGCGGTTCAAGATAATAGGAAACACGCACTCTGGCATAATTCTGGCCGAGAAACTGAGCTACTAGTGGCTTATGTTTGGTCAATAGCTCCTATAGAGCTTGTTAGTAAGGAGGCAATGACTTCTCAAGAGATATGATACTCACTCTAAAAGTGCCGAAAGCGTCGCTCGCGATGTCAAAGCTGCCACCTTGAACGTAATCAAAGAACCTCCAGAATCTCTCGTCATAGAGTACAACGTGTGCCAAAGCCTGATGCTTAAAGCTTTCCCGAAGAATTGTCCCACAATTGTTGGCCACATCTTTGTTTTCGTACCCCTTAACCAGAGTGATTAAGGTATCCGGACGGTTAGTGTGAAGGTAATCAACGGTGGGGAAACGGTTGATAGGCTGTGGACAGTATCGGAGGAGGCCATTGAATAGTGCAGTCACGTCCTTCTTGGCCTATATATGGTGAAGGTGAGCGTGTCGGTGGTCAGCTGAGGAAATACCCAAAACATTTCGGGTGGGCCGGGATTCGTTCCCCAAACAGAGGGGAAACATTGAACAAGGGGTCCAACCTCAAAGTCCAATCTGGCCATGTTATTCGCAAGCAACGGCAGTAAATCTATTGTGTAGACTTCCTGGGCCAACATCTGAACCTGATCTGGAATTGGATCCGTTTCTATTCTGCCCATGTCAGTAGCGGAATTTCGCAGAGAACATGGCAACTTAATTTGGAATCAAACAAGGAGGGAACGGCAGTAACGGACCTGTATTTCCCTGTAGGACAACCTTCATCTGAGCGAGTAGCCGTGAGGCGTCTTCGGATGCCTACAAGAGACCACAATGACCACCACCTTTAGCAAATACCACAGGCCGCCTTATAGAAGCAACCATAATAGCAATAGGTAACGGAAGAAGCGGACTTACACGGCGTCTCTCTAAATGGACATCCATGCGTGAGATAGACTCCCGAACGGCCCGTACAAGATCCTGGGGAGTCTTTTGACGGTTTCTGCCGAACAGAAATGACATGGTGGAGACGTTTCTGGGAAATATAAAACGGGTACTATAACAAACGAGAGGCAAGCCGAGGGGGGGGGCGGAGGGGGAGGGGGGAAGAGTTGAAGGTCGGAGGGAATTAAAGGGAAGGTCTGCCTTTCCGTGATGAAAGGGTTGGCAACGTTGAAGCCCCCGGTGGCGGACACTGGTCTCGGGAGGGAAGATGACAGGATGCACCAGACAAAGTTGAGCGGGGGGGGGCGGGTGTTCTAACGAGGAGTTGTTTTTTGGAGTGTTTACCTTACCCACAGTTCATTTCTGGGTTGGAAGAAGGCAACGAGTGTCACGGGCAACCGTCGTCTTGGCATCTAAGGTTTCACGGAGTATCATACATGGGAAGATTGTCTTTCATCTCCGACGATATCAGTTGCCGATAGTGGTGCCGTTGAGTTGTACTTTTTCTTTTTTTTCTTTTCTTGTCTTTTTTCTTTCTTTTAGAGCGCAATTTCTTTTCTTCTCATTTTCTCTCTCCTTCTTAATGCAGTGTTGTTGTTTTTGTCTAAAAACGATGCATCTTGCCAGAGCATAGCAACTACACTTGTGGAAAATGCAGCGTGCAGCGTGGTTCTAGGTGCCCGACTTAGGGCTCTTTCCTACAAGTATCATACCCAGAACAACAGCGAGATGGCGATTCCAGCGGTGTGCGCGGATAACTTATACACCGCTCAACACAATAAATTCTCGAAAACCTGTGAGACTAAGCTGTATTCATTTGCCCTCACAAAGTTATATTGGTGTGCTCTATCACAAAGCAGCGGGCACCGCTCGAGTAAGCGGGTTAAGTGGGCTGGCTGGCTGGCTGGCTGGCTGGTACGGCAACTGTCATGGACTGACATGAGGCTACCCTTTAACCTGGGGGAAGCGATTATCCTTTGGGCCGTCTGAAACAGTAAAGTTCGCAGCCAGCACCTAATACTGTTTCGGGATCACCCAAGTATTGTAGTCTCTCTTTGCTGAGTCACCCAAACACTAAAAAGGCCGAAAAAGGCCGAAAAAGCCGATATTCGTAACTCGGAATAGCTGGCTGTTGACTGATCCTGGGTAAGTGTGCCGGGCTACTGATTTCGCTGTTCCAGACGGCCCAAGGGATAATGTCCCGTGTGCAGCGCCGCAATATACTGCAAAAAGAAGCCGCCGTTTTCCTTGCCTTCCACTAAAGAGCCCAAACAAAAGCTGTATCCACATACAGGTTCAAGTAACGCCTTGGAGATGGTAAAAGAAACATGCTTTCAAGGGTGGATGTGTCTCGGTGGGTCCTTATGACAATGGGCATTGTTTACCTTTAGTCTCTCAGCGCACAGACCATAAACAGCCTTACTCATTCATTTATGTCGGGCGATGGCTGTGGATAGATTTGGGGTTGCTGGCTGCATGAAATTATTTCTCATTGGCCGTAAGGAGTAGGACAAGCTTGGTTTCCGAAGAGCTGGGCATGGAGCTAGTACGGACACGGGCTGGGAGATAATCGTATCCGGTAACCTCTTCCATTCATCGTCTTTCTTCTGCTGCCTGTCTTTCCACTCCTTGAGTGCTTGAGGATTCGCGCCGCGCCTCAGGCCTCCACCACTCCTACCATCACTCCCACCTCCACCACAACTTACCCCCCCCCCCCCATTCCCAGTCTCCTGGGAATCCTCACTCTCGCTCACTCGCTGCGACCCTTTCCACCTCTATCCAACCCCCATCGACCATCGAACCAGCACGGTCCACGCAACGCAGGAACACAAATGATATACTGGTACCCTATAACTTCATCCCCTACCGACTTCTAGAACCCGCTAAAAGCAAATAAAATAGATTCTCGAAACGAAACAGACAAACAACACGCCACACGAATAGATCGAATAATTACGGTTTGCTCAACGAGCCCGTAACGTCAATTCTACCTCTTTGGCTCCGTTCCCCCTCAAAAGCAGGAGCCTGTCTCCACTCTCGGTATCCTACTCTATGCAATTTTGTCGGGATTCACCATAGCTGTTTCCTTCTCGTTTCCCCTCGCTCGAGTTTCTGGGATTCGGAGAGGCGGCCTCACCGGGGCCTCGTCCTCCGTCTCGCCAACACCATCTTTGACTACGTTGTTCACATTCCTCGGATTTTGCCTTCGTCACGACGCCCGAAATGGACGACCCTTCATCCGAGAATGGTCCCCATCCTGGCACATCAGCACACCAGCACCATAGCCCACGGCGGCGGTGGCATGACGAACCATTCGTGACGCCAACCACCACACCCACCGAGAGTCCGGAGCGTAGGAGAAAGGGAAAATTTCCAGAGAGTGTAAAAGCGGGCATAGACAGACCCACGTTGAAGGAAAAGAACCTCATGAGCAAATCTTCTAATACTCAGACAGCTCGGGGCGGGCATCAGTTTACGGTGGGAAATATTAGTAATGGTTTGATATATCTAAGGTAAATCTCCATTCGCCCAGTTTGCCACGAGAAGCGGAACGGACCTAGATCTGCGGGAGGTGCCGCAGACCGCACGATGGCATTCCTTCCTTGGCCAGGGATGGAAATGCCCTTATGTTTCGGGTTGCGGTCGCTCTTAGGGTTAGAGTAGGAACGTGTTGAATGTTTGCTGAAACCCTCTCTCTCTTAATAGACCCGTTGCCCGACCAGCGCGCGAGATACAACAGTTTACGCTGCCACCTACAACTCCACCAAGTTCAGCGGAGGAGCTGGAGGGTAAAAACTGGCAACAGGACCGCCGGGAAAGTGGGGGTCGACAGAGCGGGAAACGGTTACCTCCAACATCACCTCCAAGGACACCACCTCGTAAACGTTCCGTACTGTCAGACGGTGACACACCGGATTCTTACATGAAATCATCACCTCCTATACCACGAACAAGGCATCAGCGCGCATACTCTTACAGTACTGTCGGTGAAAATGCAGCGCCTTACAAACCACCAGACCTTGGCGGCTTTCGAATGAAAGTTGAACAGGTCGACGAGCCGGACGAGGAGCGCCCTCGGCCGCGAACAGCTGGCCACCGGGAGACATGTCAGACACTTGATGTACAAATTCCTGACTACAATCTTGGCTCTCCTCACTTTTCCCCAAATGGGACACCCTTTCTTCATGGCGCCTCAAGTCTCCATGTACCCTCAATACAGGTGGAGCGGGGATCTTCCCCTAGCCTTTCTCTCCAGGCTGATCTGAGATGGCTCTGGCCTGGGGCGGACACAAGGTCATTTACACCTTCTCCAGTTCCAAGTCGAGAGCCTTCTCCATTGCCATCCGAGCAGTTACCAGGTGGCCAAATTCAACATGTCGCATCATCGCTGTCTTTAGCAGGCATGTCTCGTCTTAGAATATCTCCGGAAATGTACGATATCTTGTCGTTTCCACCGGGTTCTGAGGATCCTTCGGTCGTTCGATATGATAGACGCACCCAAGAAATCACTGCTGCTGTACCAGCGAGGATAATATCTCAGATCACCTCGGCAGAATTTGTCGATTACCACCTTCTTTCCGACTTTTTTCTTACTTTCCGTCAGTTCATGCAGCCGTCCGATCTTGTTGCATACCTTATTGCTCGTCTACGGTGGGCCATCGATCGCGAGGACGACATAGGGAAGGTGGTGCGGGTCCGGACGTTTGTTGCAATTAGGCACTGGCTTCTCAACTATTTTGCCGACGATTTCATCCCTTCATTGCCCCTGAGAGAGGATTTTGCGAAAGCTCTAAATAACCTGTCAAACGCAGTTCGCGAAAACGGCCAACCTTCGGATATGAAGATAATTCGCGAGTTGAAGAGGTGTTGGAGGAGAACTTGCGCTCTGTACTGGGATACGCCTGCTGGGTCTGATGTGAGCATCGATCAAGACATTCTACCAGGTGGCCCGCCAGGGAGTAGATTCGACTCCGGTAGGCCCCAGCCAACATTGCTACGCCCCAGGAAATCTACGCCTAGACTTGGAGCGTTGCTACCTGATCACAGCACTGGTACCGAGGCGTTTATTCAGGAAGCGGCTGGGGCTGCTGATGGGGCTCCACTTCGCAGTTTCCCTAGACCTGTCAGTAACTTCGGCGATGGCTCAGCTAAAATACCGCCGCTCCCGCACCTTTCTCTAGAGAACAGGAGCAAGTCGACCCCTGCATCATCTACAATCTCATCATCGAAACTAAAACCATCTCAAACCACCGTATCATCAGATGCGTCGGGATCGGTAGGGGAGGGCAGTAAGGAATATCGTCCCACTCCCCACAAAAGATCAGGTTCATTTTCAGACGCATTAAGAGACACCCGGCAGCCTCTTCCACTCCCGAAATCAATTGCGCGTTCGACACATCTTCTAATGGCTTTACCCTATGCTGGCTCGTTGGTCAGAGGAAACTTATTTCCCCCAACACCGGCATATGTACAAGTTGTAGCACCTCCTACACCAGTCGGTGAGCTCTCTAGCTATGGATTCCTCGCCCCCTCGGACGCGGCCACGCAATTTGGGAAGAAAACGTGTGACCCCAACCAGGGAAACAAAACTCTGCACGGCCCTGGTATGAGAAGACTTTTGGGCAGCGTGCGTAGAGCATTAAGCGGAAAGGTAGGGAACGGCGCTGGACCTCATGGTAGTGGTGGTGGTTTGCGTTTGCCACTTCCAACGGCCAGACCAGCACGTGGCAAATCTCTCGGCCCAGCACCCGACAGCTCATCACTTTCTAAATTTATGGCTGCAAGTTCATCAGGGAATAATATTGCTATGCTTGGGGGCGGTAGGGCGGCGAGGATCGATCTACTAGGAGCGGGGGTGGTTGAAGCATTCCAGCACGCGATGCAAGAGGAATTGTCCAATGACGATGGCGAGTGGATATCCTACGATGTTACGCAAGGTGAGGGGGAGAGTGGGAGCTCTTTGCATGAGAACCGAATTCAATTAGACGGAGTCGGCGATGATGGATCACTTCTAAAGGCCGGACTCGAAAGTGCTTTAAGTGAGGATGGGAGCTATGGCCCGGAGCCTTTGGAGATCCCCCCCCCCTCAACTCCAAAGCAATCGGGTTTACGAGAACCTATTGAGCGACTTCCAGATTTTGGACCAGCTGAATCAATCGTTTCGGAAATCCCTGACCTGGTGGGCGAAGCTGGGAGTACCTATGATCGGAGAAATTTGCCTGATAGAGGTTTTCAGTCATCTATATTCTCGGGAGAATCCCGACAAGCTCGGAGGAGTAGGTCCTTTTCATTCGAAAGCACACCATCTTTGTTCAGCCAGCACTACGGCAGTATGCGTAGGAAGCCAAGCGTGCCTCCACTCCCTGGAGCGGGGGTGAAGTCTCTGCATTCGGCTCGCTCATTCTCGATCAAACGTGCCCAGTCCGGCGTTAGTCAGTTTGGCAGCACTATAGATGGTAACTCAGAAAGGTTCAGTTACATCAACTCGCCGGAGAGCAAGCGAGGAAACCTCCAACCTGCCCGTATGCTGAGACGCAGGCCTGGCGGGGACTTGAGACTTGCAGCAACTGTAGGTGATCTGGATGGGCGACCTAGGTCTGTTGGGTCTATAGGGACTGGTAATTTTTCTGAGATGAGTGCTATCGGGACGCCTTTGCAACAGAGACCCAACTCAATCGGCGTCACCGAGAGTATACACCCGCAGCAGCGGGTGCCAACGGGAATAATTTCGCTAGGAGCAGTTGCCAAGGGGGCAAGTGTCCCCATGGATAGCACATCAGCCGATGGGAGAGCTGGCTGGTCGGAAGCTGATGCGAAAGCTTCATTCGAAGCCGGGGTTCAAAAGCTGAGAGACCTTCCGGATTTTGAAAGCGATGATGGTGGTATTGAGGTCGCATTGATGAAGCTCGAGGGCACCTATCAGAAGAGGGCATCTGATTTATCGTCTGGGGAGGGGAAGAAACCTACTATGAGTTTTGCATCTGGTCGATCTTTCATCTCTCAAGACTCGTTAGTGATAGTTGGAGATGCGCACTCGGAGAGAACCTTTGGGATGGATGTCTCTATCGATGACGATGAATATATGAGGCGGATGAAACGCAGACATAAGCAGGTGTTTGATCATGTTCCGCTTGATACGCCTCCTATCCTGGAAGGAGATTCAGTTGGAAATTCCTCTACAAATCTTTCAGCAAATGTTCCTCTGTTTAGGGACGAATCTGACGCCTCAGGGCCTATTCTAGAGAGAGGTCTTTCGGTCAACCATTGGAACTTCCGTGAGACGGTGACTTCTTCAAACCTGTCGCTCCCTCCACTGGAACGTGGAATGTCCTCTGGTTCTTCCCCGATACACCGAGGCTTGTCACCGCGCCCATCACCAAACGGAAGTGACCTGCGTAAGATTGACACCGGGTTAGCAAAGTACCTAGACAAGGGCTCTGGCTCGGAGCAATTCAGGGACGATATAAGTGAGCTCTCATCCGAGATATCATTTGAAATGGTTCAGCCAGCCAATAAGAGCACAATAAAGTTTCCTCCAATGCAACCCGGGACCATTATCGCAGAGCTTGGAATTCCCTCGCATCCTTTACGACACCCTCCATCACCACCTCTTACTCTCGAGAAAACGTTGTCCGCATCACTAAATAATGCAAGTCCTTCGGCCATCCGTCGGCCCCGTTCTCCAGTCAGCTCTCTTCGAGCGGAAACGTTTCCAAGATCAAGAGCGCCAGGGAGAGCGTCGGTAGATGCTATTCTTGGCAGTAGCGGTCCCCGTTATAATGATACAGAACCACCCCTTCGGCCCACTTCAATTCATTTACCATTTATCCTCGCCTACGACTCGGAGTTACTTGCAAAGCAATTTACTTTAATCGAAAAGGATGCGTTAATGGAAGTGGACTGGAAAGAGCTTGTTGAGCTGAAATGGAGCCCGACGAGCTCGACTGTGAGAGATTGGGTTGAATTTTTGAACTCTAAGGATACAAGGGGTGTCGAAGTAGTGATTGCTAGGTTCAACTTGGTTTGTCACTCCAAGTTATAACTTGAGGAATTCTTATTGACGAATACATAGATGTGTAAATGGGCTAGATCCGAAATCGTTATGACCAAAGATATTGACGAGCGGGCTAAGACCATTGTCAAATTCATTCACATCGCCGCTCATGCAAGAAGGCTTCAGAACTTTGCAACTATGTACCAAATCACAATTGCCCTTCTCACAGCCGATGTGGCCCGACTTCGGCAGACATGGTCCTTAGTCTCACCTGCGGACCTGAGCACCTTCAAGGAAATGGAAGCTCTCGTGCAGCCAATACGAAATTTTCATAATCTACGAGCGGAAATGGATAAAGTTACTGGGGAGTCTGGTTGTATCCCGTTCGTTGGTATTTAGCCCCCTTCGCTCGCCACTATCCCAATTAGTCACTAACATCCCTCTAGGAATCTTCACCCATGACCTCATCCAGAACGCCCAGAGGCCTCTGGTAATCAGCACATCCCCAGACTCAGAACCCCTCATCAACTTTGAGCACCACCGCACCACCGCATCCATTGTGAAGCGCCTCCTTCGCCTCATCGAAGCATCACATAAATACGACTTTAAAGCCGTAGACGGCGTCTGCGAGAGATGCCTATGGATTGCATCACTCACGGATGAAGAGATTAGAAACCTGAGTAAGAGCTTACAATGATGGACCATCCCCCTTTTTTTCTTCCTTTCTCCTCCTTTTACCATTGCCATCAATACCACAGTCACGACTTCACAGCGCCTATACGAATTTCATTATTAGCTCTAAGGCTAGAGGACGGCTTAATAATCGGGGCAAACAGGAAAAATATTCTTCGGGCTTTCTTTATTTCTTCCCTTTCTTTATACCACTATTCTCAGCTTTCTCTCATCTATGATACTTTTACTATATTCCTATTCTCGGGCCTTGGCCACCTTCTCTTCTATTTTCACCGCTTGTTCTGGCATTGTAATTCTTCTGCTTTGTCTCGTTCTGCACCCGGCGTTCTCCCACTTTTTTTGTTTCTTCAATTGGCTGCTTTCTATTCCACTTTTTCCTTTCCTTTCCACTTTTTCTTCCTTTTTTAATTCCCTATCGAAGCCTCTCTATTTTTCACCCCTTCTTTCTCCTACCGGAAAGCACCTCTGAGATCCCGTCTGATTGGTCTTGGTGCAAGTATTTGTGCCCCGAACTGACAGTACACCTCGCACTCTTGGTTTGTGATTATACCACTTCCCCCTTCCTCCTTTTCCCTTGTTTCCTTTTGTAAGTTGGTTGCTAGTGTTATTTTTGGTAAAGTTTGTATAGTATGCATTTTTCTCCCTCTTTTTCTCAGACAGGGAGGGGTAGGATGGCTTTAGAGGGAAGGGGATTTCCCCTCTTACTTTTCTTTTCATAGTTTTACCTGGGTTATTGTTTGGATTGGGTTGGATTGGACACTATGGTATTGTAGAGATGGAACTTTTATTTGGAACTTTTGTGTTGAAATTCAGTGTATTGTAGCTTATTTGGCGGGTTAGGTTAGGTTAGGTTAGGTTAGGTTAGTTTTAGTTTTAGTTTAGTTTTGCTGTGTTTGAGAGTTGAGCTGAGTGGTTAACTTGGGCTACTTGGGGGGGGGGTGTTTGGCGCGCCGCGATTACGATCTGAAATCGTGATGCGACTTTCTGATTTGGAAATTATTGATTTAGGGGTACCGGCATGTGGATAATATTAGAATAATATTATTAAAAAACAAAACAGAAGAAACTAATGTGATGCTTTTGGTACGTTTAGAAGAGACTATTAATTGGTTAAGTTGAGCTCTAATAAGACCATAGTAACACGATCTCAAGTTCTCACCCTCAATCTCCATCTAAGTTTCTCCTCCCACGCAGCGTTCAGTCCTAACCTTTTAACTCTTTATTTCTTCTTTTTTTTTTCAAAAAAAAAATGAAAATACGAAAATACGAAAATACAAAATACAAAATAACCCAATTATCCTTGGGATTTAATTAAGCATGGGCCCATTTTTTTTCCTCCTTAGAATTTGATGCCAGGGCGCGCACGCCATTGCAACCCGCCTTGGCGTTGTGTCCGGACTATGATAAAAGTAAAACGGAGGGTGGGTAGACTAGGGGTGTTTGGCAAGAGGAAGTTTGAAATCAGGACAACTTCAATCTAGCGTGGTTGGTTGGTTCATAACTTAACTCCAGGAACAGAAACAAAAAAAAGAGGCGCCAAAACGTGGTCCGGAATGGCAACGGCGGTCCGCCAGACACCCCCTTAAGTTACCGCACTTGAGTTTGACGCGAGTTGGTAGATTCGTGAACTTCCCATGTTACCTTAAACCGTGGGGAAGAGGGAGAAAGTCCCTCCTTGCCCTTTGTTCTTTACACCGGCGGATATACCTCACTCAGTGAAGCGGGACCGGTACTCAACGATACTATGTTAACAATATATTGCCCACCGGCGGAACCAAACTTCAGACTCCGGAACTCAAAGCTCAAAAAGATACAATGCCCCCTAACAGCCAAACCAACCAAACCATCTATAAACGAAAGACTAGCTTTTTTTCTTTCCTTTTTTTTCTGTCTCTTCTTGGGCATGATGAAAAGGCAAGGGAAAAACGCCCAGATGAAGAGCGAGGGACAAACAGAAAGAGACTCGTAACTACGGTAGGTAGGGTTAAAAGAGGATACCGATACCGCTAGGGACCGGGGGGCAGAATACAAAACGTCACGCAACTTCACAACGCAAAGCAGAAGAAACAGGAGGAAAAATAGGAGGAAAAAATAGAGCCTGTGATATAATGAAAAAGAACAAAAGAGCAGATCTTACGTCTGCACCTGAACCCATGTGCTATTGCATATCATCTCGTGGCACCCATCTCGCTTCGTCTTGTTCATTCCAATACTGGGATGAGACGTGAGAGAGAGGCGGGTGGTTAGTTAAAGTAGAATGAAAAGGGAAAAGGAACCTGGAATGCAAGTAAGAAAATTATGAGACGGAGAGAAAAAAGAAAAAAGGGAAAAAAAGTAGCAATAATACGAGTGATAATACGACAGCGGCAGTGTCCAGTTATACAAATTACAGTCAGAAGGGTAAAGTGGGTTAAGGTAAGGTACTGTCAACGGTTGGAATAGCAGAGAGCATAGAGGAGTGTCTACTAACTACTGGGTAGTAGGAGGAATCCGGTCACGTGCCATATCGTATTCCACGGGATACCTAAGTTACGGTAAGTTACATTAGCTCATAGCACACCAAGGAGACCACGTGAGGGGGAGTATCCATCAGATTTTGTGTCGGATCGATCGAGTGAGACATGGAAGACGGGTACAGGCTTCAATGGGACAGGATTGGATTGGGTTGGGGAAGATAGGTCACGTACTTTCTCTGGGTTTTCTGTTTAAGCACCCTGCAATGGAAGCGAAATATTAGCCTTTTCTGTTCCTGCCGGGCCCATTGACTAAGAATTGGGGGGTGGGGTGAGCGTACTTGACTTTCCGGTGCACGTAGTCTAGATCCGACTTTACTTCTTTGGCGACCTTCATACCTTCCAGGAAGCATCGTCTTGTTTCTGCCAGCCGTGCCTGAGCTTCCTCCTGTAGGGCAATTAATTCTCGGGTTTTCGAGTTTAACATGCCGGAGCTGTGGTAGCATTGTTAGCACCTTACCCTCCCCCGAGTGGACGAGTTAGCGAATGGAAGGTGACATACGTCTGAGCCTGCACTGCTAAACTCCGATCTAACTGCAGTGGATCAAACGCACCAGCCAGCCTCTCCGTCAGCAGCGCAACGAGGTCCACGTCCCCGTCTCCATTCTCCCCGTCTGCGCTGCCGGCATACGAGCTGCTGCTGATGCTCGACGTGCTCAGCGACGGCGGGCCCTGCGCGTACCCGGAGTAGCGAATTGGAGTTGCGTCGGTAATGCCAGGCGACGTGCTTGACGAGGACGAGTGGTGGTGGTGATGGTGATGGTGGTGTGGAATCTGTTTCGGTGGAACGCTGGGGTAGGAGGGTAGTGAGTAACTGGGAGCTCGGGAGGTAGGGGCGTGGTGGTGGTGATGAGGGTCGCGGTCTTGTGGGTAGTTTGTGTAGCGGTCGTTCATGGCAACTCGCTTTGTCTGAGGGGGGGCGGACTTTGCTTGACGTTCGGCAGGTAATGGTAGATTTGGGTTAGGTAAAGTTACTGTACTAAAGGGTGTGGTTCGTCCAGAGCACCGTAACTTATGCGTACTGTGGTAGAGCAAAAGCAAAAGTAAAGGGAAGGTAAAGTCAAAAGTAAAAAAAGAATACTGCCCCAGAGTATAAACCTGTTTCCCGCAGGTGAATGGGGAAAGCTTGCCTTCCAGAATTGTTGGTGGCTCGGATGTAAGTGAGCAAGCGGTCGGACCCGGAGTGGTTTCTCCTCCTTCTTCCTCTCCTTCCTCTGCTGGTAGAGCAATGCTTTGGCAGTGGTGGTGCGCACTTATTTTTTCTCGAAACTTGACTCGACCGCAAGCCGAAACGAAGCGGAGCCGCCACTAACAAAGTGGTAAGAGGAACGTGTGAAAGGGGGAGGGCAAGGTGAGCCCTGTGATGAAATTGATATTCCGGGGTTTGTTGGTTCGTGAAAGTTTGGTCGGCGAACAGCACACTTCACTCCTTTATCATTTTTTTGATCTGGACTAACGTCTGTGTCCTAGTTCATGCTCCGGAGGGTCATAATAGTGCTGCATAGAGAGGGGGAAGGAGCAAGGGAAAAGAGGGCAGGAAGTGTGGAGGTAGGTGATTGTGGTAAGTCATTGTGGTGGTGGTGGAGGTGGAGGTGGAGGTGATAATAGTGGGGGTTTGCTTTCCATGCCTACCTGATTTGCTCTGCTTGTCCGTCTGTCTTCGCTGTTCGTTACAATGGTCCACGGGATTTTCTTTTATGAGTTGGCAATCATTGTTTGCTTGACTCCTTGCTTGCGCGTTCTTCTCTGGGTTCTCTGCTCACCAGGTTTGACTGGTGACGAGCCTGTTCTACAAGAGGTGGGCAGATAACTTAGCTGGATGGGAATCTCTCTTGCTTGCTTTTCCTTTTCCACTTTCTTCCATTCACAGGAGGATACCTACCCACAACGAGTACAGTACCCCTATCTCGAAGATATAATCCAAATTTCCCTCCCCCCCCCCCCTCAGCAACTCGCTTCAAAATTTTATATTTCGCAGAATTGGCACCACTCTGCGCAGCAATGGGTCGGCATTACATACAATTGACCAATTCGTGGTTTTGTTTGTTTGCTCGCCGCTCACAATCTGCAATGTACTGGTACTGTATAAGGGAGCGCATATTAAAAGTACGGAAAGCTCCAACCTCCCGGGCACCGAGACGAGAGATAGATTGATATACGGTACTTGCGTATATATAGAGAGAGGGTCTAGGCACAATTCACACCTAACCTATGATACTTGCATTCCGATCCATTGTTTGCAGTAAGCTGTGAGTTGCCGTCAGCCCTGCGGCCGCAGATGGGTAAACCGTCTAACTGGTCTTCCCTCCAACCCCCGAACGGTTCGGAGGTGCTGCTGGGCATGGGGCATCGATAATTAATCAACGCCCCCCCCGCAGGGAAGGGAAAAGGAAGGGAAAAGAAAAGAAAAAAACTTCACATAACATCATAACAGAATCAAACCCACCTTCTTCCTACTCTATCTCTCCACTGCCTTCTGCTGGATCCTTGCGTCTGCATCCGCTGGGCTGGGAAACCCTCGCTGTTTAAAGAAGCAAACTAGCCCTGGATCTTTCCCTTCCTTTTCTTCTTTCCCATCCACCCTCTCCATCTCTGCTGCTGCCCCTGCCGCAGGTGGTATGCTCCCCGAAAAACAAAAACGAACAACGACAATGACAACGCCGACGACAACAATGACAACGGATAGAACAACACTCCACCACCACCACCACCATCATCGTCATCAATCCTACCCCCTCCCCCCCCCATTTTTTCATCCTTCAACCTTCCTATTCCATTCTCTTCAGAGCCTTCTTAACCCGCCCCACTTCAGGCTACCGTAACTTACAACTACGGCACAAGCTCGAACAACACATCCATCCATGTTTGCTGTTTGTCCTGCCAAAACATTAAAAAAAAAAGGTAATAATAAAGATGCATACACCCATCTACTATAAGTTGAATAGACATATATTGGCGAGTATAACTAGTGGGGTATTTCGGAACCTTCATTACCCACCCCAAACAACAGAACATTCTATGGTCATGAACCGAGCGTTTTCGGGGACTACCACTAGTATTTAGCCAATTATCAAGGGAGAGTTAGCTCGCTTCTTACGAGTTGTTTTCTCACGCCTTCCCCCCCCACTCCCCACCGTTTGATCATTTCTCCCTTCCTTCCTTCCTAGGATGTACTAGCATGAGGTGAAATAGTCTTTGCCGTCCTCCTCCGCCTACGAGGCTACATCACAACAGATGGCTCTAAGTATTGGGATAGTGCAATCTACCGACCGGTACTATTCAGCACACCACAATACAATTGTAAACCTCACGTCTCACGTCGTGTGAACCCCCCAATCCACCCATCCACTAAACATACCGTACGGTACTCAAGTTAGTAGATTCGGGCTGCTTTTTTCTCGGTATGATATGATAGTTATAATACGTTGCTACCAAAAGAAACGTAATAGTACGGTAGCTCTATAAGTGACTTGTATACCGGTAATCTAACGGCTCGAGCACAGCAGACAGACTACTATGCTTCCCGTTCCTTCCTATAGCCCACCCGCCCCACCTCACATCATCCCATCCCATCCCATCCCATCCACCATCTTCCCAAACCCAACCCAACCAACACACCAGAAAAAAACAGATCAAAAAAGGCAAGACTAATAAGATAAGATCGCTAAACCTGGGGTGCGTCCGCTTCCTTCCCTCCCCGCCACCGCCTTATCAACGCCTATCTCTCCCGCTCCTCGTTACATGATATATGGTGAGAAATCAAAACTCGATCGATTTCTGTGATGGTAACGAATCCTATCATGGGCCCCCCCAGCTCTATGCCACCTTGGTGATGCCTTACTGTGCGGTGCCATTGGCCGGTTGATTATTTGAATCCAGCTCTTCTCGCTCTTCTCTTTTTTTTGGCTGTGAGAGAGCTAGCCTTGGCAATACTGGATAATGTGATACTTGACGGGAATAAATTGGGGTGTCACGGGCGGTGGTGGATACCGGAATGGGTGTTTGTGCTTGCTATGAAGCATGTTCGGAGAGTGAGTGAATGAGAGGGTGCGTGCGTGCGTGAACTGCCGTCATCCGCCCGTTTCCACGGGCTTAGGGAATACTGATTTCTCTGGAAAGAATTCTTTAGCCTAAGCGCTGGAATTAAATGGGGTTTCTATGGTCGCGGCCCTTTGGTCTGTGACCTAGTAGGTCATAAACACCTTTGCATAGGGAGTTGGGCGAGCGAATATTGATTGGCTTGAGATATTATGTAAGTATAAATCACTAGTTAAAACATTAGTGACATGCGGGGGCCCGATCGCAACTTTCTCACTCATGAATTGAAGCAGCAGGGTATACAGGAGAACTTGACCTAGAAATCGCAATTAACAAGACCGGATGGCTGCACCCAGCTCATTTTCCCTCGCAAACAAAACCAGGCGAAAGCAATGAAAAACAATTCCGACAGGGACTCCGTTCTTTGAACTTCCATGGACTTGGAAGGGCAGAGAAATTAAAAAAGAAAAAGACCAAAAGAAACCCATGCCCAATGAAATTTGCACCAACTTGGAGCAAGCAACGACGTAAATTCGGCAACCCCTCTCAGAACTATTGGTGGGCTGAAACTCATTATGCAACCATATAAAGGCCCCGAGCTATGGCTAGATACTAGTTATTCGAACTCTAAGCTAGTGAGAGGCAAGAGGAATGCGAATGAGATACTATGATTTTGATGTCGCAGGAAGCACCCGTGGGCGAGCAAAGAAATGTAAAAGGAGATGGAATAGAAATAAAGAGAGGCTAAGTAGGAAAAAGAGTGGAAAATGACGCTAAGCATTAGACGAGTCCATCATAGAGGGATAGAGCAGAGACGATGGTTGCGTCCTTTTGGCTTCCCTCGCGGAATTCAGCCAGAGTCAGGCTTCCATTCTTAGTTCCAAGTCAGTATATTGCTTAGCCCTAGAATTCATGAAGGAGGTATACCTCGTCCTTATCCATCATCTTAAAGATCTTTGTAACTCTCTTCTGAGGTGTGTCCTCATCCTCAGGAAGTTTTACCATGGATCCGACCTATGAGAGCATTGGCAACGTTAGTTGCAAATTTAGAGGGAAATAGGATTTAGAGAGGGAGATCGGCTGTGGCTTGGATAGCAAAGTAGATCTTGGCACAGAAGTGGGCAATCGGTTAGCGCTCCCCGCTAGCAACCTACCATTTTGTAGATAGCCTCCACAATCCTCAACATCTCATCGTAACTGATCTCTCCATCACCGTCAATATCGTAGAGTTGAAAGGCCCAATTGAGCTTGTCATCCAAGGTCCCACGTGAGGTGACACTCAAAGCGACGATAAACTCCTTGAAATCAATTTGACCAGAATTGTCCGCGTCAAACACCTTGAAGACATAGTCTGCGAAAGTAGTGGGGTCGCCGAACGGGAAAAACTGCTTATAGATTTTCTGAAATTCGACCTTTCCCAGGGACCCCGAAGGACAATCTTTGAGGAAACCTAGAGAGGGGTCCATTAGTCCCAGCCCCAGCGGGATGGTAGTCCATGGTGAAGGAGATTAATTTTTGCCACTAGCTACCACAGCGATAGCATGGGGTCGGATAGGAAAGATGTTTCGACAAACCTTTGTACCATTGCTGAAGTTCCTTACGTTCGAAAAGGGTAGCCTTCTGCAACTCCTGCAATTGATCCTGAGTGAGCTTAGACTGACTAAAGCACCAAACATCAGTAAATGAACAAACGTATAATATGTACAAATTAAGCCCGTCACATGACCAATATTGCGGGGCGAGCAGATTCGTAACAACCGCAGCAAGAATCCAGGTAGCACACGCGAAAGCAGACAAGGCGGATAACAAAAACTCACGTTTTACCCATCACGAACTGCCGTCGCTAGAGAAAAGGAGAGGATGCTGATCGTAAGGGGGGAGGATTCTAACAGCCGACTGAAGTTGTTGCCGACTGGTAATCTGACCGTAGAGGTATTAGCGCTAGAAGGTAGTATATCACTGTTTGGTGTTTCAGGAGGGGTGTCAGTGGTGGGATGGGGAGTGGATGGGTGAGGTATGGAGTATTCGATGTTGGCTCTCCGGATAGTCACTCAGTGGGAGGGCACCGGCGATGGAGGTAGTAAGCGGGGGCCTGTGTAAATAAATGTGGAGAGCCGATGGCCGGACAGCGAAAGGGGGGAAGGGAGGAAGGGCGGCGGAAGTGGAGGTGCTATACAGTAAGGGGGGGAGTAGATGTGCGTACAGGAGAGAAGGGTCCTAAGACACAAAGCAGTTTGTACGAAGTCTGGGGAAGGCAGATGTCTGGTAACAGCAGAGAGGGTTGAGCAGAAAGCTGGAGCCGGGAGGTTGACGGTGGCTGTATGGGAGGTAGCAGTGGTGCAAGTGGATTCGAGCTAAGGGGAGCAGATTGTGGTAATAGGCACAGTAGGAGTTTACAGTCCAGTATGATAGGTACAGGGAGAGGCTAGAGAAGGAGAAGAGGGGGAGGGGTAAATGGGCTAATTCGCCTGCCGTCCGCGTTGCAACCCCACACTATATACGACAAAAAAAATAAAAAAATAGAAAATAATCAAGTTGTTACTTGCCCCTCTTCCTTCTCCTTCTCTCTCTCGTCTTGCCGGCCTCGATTAAATTAACCGCTTGGTCTGAGCCGCTTTTTGACCGTAACTATCAGAAGGAGTAAATGCAAGTGATGACGGCCTATCGTATTCACGAATGTGTCCGTCACCAAGCCTCCCTCTCATCCCCCCCCACACGACACTCGCAGCCTCTATCGCATGGATAAGAGCGCGCTGAGCCTACTCGAGTAGTTCCCCATGGGACAGCCTCAGCCCTGTGGAATCAGAGGCCTGTCTGACGGTGCATACAGTGGAACTACCGGTATGGTACATGTAGGCACCGCAGACTCTGGCCTATCCTGTTCGCTGCCCCCTTCATCTGCACGGCTCGTATCGAAGCTTTCCGTCATAATAAGATACAGGACTCGAGTACCGTAGGTTTCGCATAGGTACGGGAATCCCCCCGCCACCACAAATATTACGCCACAGGTGATATCGAAACGTCTATGATACTATATTAATAGGGCTTAGTCCCGCATCCTGGAGTGAACCTAGCCGTGGTTCTATTCGGCATGTCGGTAGAAAATTCGGCCTCTTTGATGAGAGGGATGCCAGGATTGGCTTTGTTTTATAGTGTATTGAAGCCCTAGCCTACGTCACACGATCGGACTTTAGTGGCCCCTTTGTAGGACAGGTTCTGATTCTACAAAGGTAACACAAGCACATAGAAGCACTATGGGCGTTTACATTTGCGTAGGCACTTGGTGAGGCATGGTCTCAACAAGTTCGTTTGTCCCGAGGTTAAACTGACTTTGCTTCAAGCCATCAACACACTACCAGTATTGCACTAGCATCCCAAGGGCCCCAGATCGTTACTCGAGAACCGTATCTTGTCAGTGGCCGTCGGGCAGAGCGTTTCAGCGAGTGAGGTGCAATGATTTCGCTCATTGGGGGGGAAGGGTACCACCTTGCTCGTGTTGCGTTGATCCTGGGCATGTGATTCTACTGGTATGATATGTATGATAATATTATGATATCTATCATACCGTAGCTTGACCATTCTAAACCCTAACTTTAACCCTAACCAGCCTCAAACACCACGAGGATGCGGTACTATTCAAGTCCGAGCAACCTCGCAGGGCAACCTATCATAGATTTGGTTTACCACCACACCAACCATGAACGCCCTTGTCCAAAAATCCTTCGATAATCTCGAAACTTCACTAGCAACTCTCATAGAATCAGTCGCATCCTATAATCCCTCTCCAGCCGCTGCCCGCTCTGTAATTGCCGCAGATGACAGCCTCGTCGAAAGCCTCGACCAACGTCCGTGCCCAACATCATCCCACTGAGAAGAAGACAGGACTGACAGGACAGGGAGGTAGTCGACGAGCACCAGCATGGCTACCAAAAGATTCTAGCCCTACGTGAGGTGTCCGAAGCACTGGATAGGCAGTTGACAGAATTGCTTGAGGGACTATCCGAGGCGAGGAAGGAGCTATCGAACGTTCCTGGGACGGTGTTTGAGGAATCGCATGGTGCTGCCCCCCCCCCCTTCCCTCGCTTCATTACTATACTAACCAAGTTCCCCACCTCTGATGTTATTAGAGGTCCCATACGACGAACTTCTAACCTACGCTCGCAAAATATCTAAATATACCCGCCCCCCACAATCGTCAGAGTTCACACAGGTCGACACTGCCGCCGCCGCCGGCAGTGATAAGACAGAGCAGAATAACGGGGGCGAGGCCTCCCAGCAATCGCATAGATCGCTCCCGCTAGGACTTTCGGAAGAGGACGTTTCGGCGCTTGATCCGTCGTCGCAGCTGCAGTTCACGCCATGGCCGAGCGAGGAGGTGATGAAGGGTGGGGCGCTCTCGCAGATGGGGTACGAGGAGGAGTTGAAGGCTAAGGGATTGCCGCTGCCGATCATGGCTCCTGTTGCGAATGGCCAAGGGCTAGGGGATAATCGGGGGGCGGCGGAGAGCTCGATGGAGACCATCGCGGTGGTGCCGGTGCAGGTTGCTGCTGCGCAGAATCACCGGCCGGCCCAGAAGGTGGAATTAGATTTGTTTAACCCTGATGATGAATGAGGCATGTGGGTTGTTTGCTGTCTGCTTTTGTCTAGAGAATGGATGAACTAGTTCGCTCTTATCCTTGGCAAAACAGCTTTTATTCCCGGCAGCATATGGATATCTATGATTCCATGACTAGTAATGTACCGGGTGGTAAAGTCCATGATCGATGAGCCCTAATTTTGGTGAAAAAATGAATCAAGAACCAAAGATCCTAGCAACCCGGACGAAAGTTGCACTAATCCATGTAATCTAACGACTAGCACAAACTTCGTGCGTATCTATAAGGAAAACACAAGTTCTCAACAACCCAGCGCATCGTTATGATCCGAAAAGCACCATACCAAGAAACAGCAGTCAAAAATATCAAGGGGGTTACCCACCCTCGACACCGTAGTTATCATATACAGCACTTTACCGGCCTGCCACAAACCAGCGAACGCGAGGAGAAGAAGAAGCGATCGTATCATGTTTTCCCAGGATGGTAATTGAGAACGTTTCCCCAAGAGGAGTCCTGAGATAATGTGTGCTCACAGTATTACCAGTTTGAAGCACTAAAACTAAGCTTTCAGAGATAGATAAGGTTATATTGTAAAAGCTAGGTGGGCGTTGTCATAGGCAGGTGAGCTCAGAGGAAGACTAACTAGCAACTTCGCATTTCTCCGGACATGCTTTTGAATGGTGTTCTCCGCCGGGAGTGTAGAAGTGTGTGTGGAGAGAGTGCTGTAGGAAGGGAATGCGGATGCGTCCTCGGATAGAATGGGAACTGCTTGGTCCTTCAGGGAAGATAGTAAGGGGGGGTAAAGTATTCGAATCTGGGTAAGGCCTGAGCAGGGGAATAATTACGGTCTAGGATGGTTTTCTGGGGGATATGAATGTGGGGCGGATGGATGGCTGGAAATGATATGGGGGGTGGTTTTTTTTTTTTGGGGGGGGGGGGGGGGGTTGTGTGTGTGAGAGAGAGAGAGAGAGGGAGAGGGAGAGCGCGGGAAAGAGAGAGAGAGCGCGAAAGG
>Ga0307509_10001641_pt1 | contig 37494 bp, 31 predicted proteins | sample 10_EM_MG_FD_202245 | JGI IMG/M metagenome (GOLD analysis project Ga0307509, IMG submission 202245) | Populus trichocarpa ectomycorrhiza microbial communities from riparian zone in the Pacific Northwest, United States - 10_EM | ecosystem: Host-associated > Plants > Roots > Unclassified | place...
GTGTCGCGGGTTTGTCACCCGGTCCCCCCCCCCCCCCCCCGGTCACCCATCATCATCATGTTTTCTAAGCCTTGTGCACGGCAGACCGTGACACCGGCACGGCATGCTGTTTGTCCACCAAGAAAAATCGTGTAAAAGGCCTTTCAATCCCCCTCGTTTCTCACTCCTCACCATCCCCTAATTTCTATATCATACCGGTAGGCCATCACACGAAAACATGCCTCGAGTAACCTTCAGGCCACCGCTCTTCAATTCTGCAAGCCCCTGGGCTACAACAAAGATCGACCTACAGGATCTTTACAACTCTCCCTTCACCGGCGCCGTGACTACCCGCACTTCACTCCTTGCGGGATTTCCCCACAACCCTTCCATCCACCAACACACACTTTTCGATTCCCCCACAACTAGCCTTAACACGTACGGCTATTCACCCTACCCCCTGAAGTTCTACCTCGATACCGTAAAATCTGTAATTGCGGACACTGGCAAGCCGCAGACGAAGCCCTTCATTATATCCATCACTGGCACTCCCGAGGAAGTTGCGGAGGCTGTGACCGCTGTTAACGACGTTGCCAAGGCTGGTTACCATCTGCTGGTTGAGGCTAATTTGTCATGCCCGAACATCCCCGATAAGCCGCCTCCCGCTTATTCCCTGCCGGAGTTGAAGGCGTACTTGGATTTGCTGTCAAAGTTGAAAGTGGGCGTTCCGATTGGACTCAAGACGCCGCCCTACACATATGATGCCCAATTCCAGGTCCTTTTATCTGCGTTGAAAGCATACCCTTCGCTTGTATCCTTCATCACCTCAACAAATACTCTAGGATCTTCCTTACACCTTTCCCCGCAGCCCTCACTGGCCACATCTGAGGGCAGGCGGGCTACATACCGGCCTACTTTGTTGTCTCCCACTGGGACGGGGATAGGTGGACTGGGCGGTGCGTCGATACATTGGCTGAGCTTGGGGAACGTCAGCACGATCCGACGGATGTTGGATCAGGTACAGGAGCTGAAGGATGTAGCGGTTATCGGTGTCGGTGGAGTGGGTGATAGAGATGGATGGGAGAGGATGTTGAGTGTTGGAGCGGAGGGCGTGGGGGTTGCTACAGCGCTCGGAAAGAATGGTGTTGGCGTGTTTGCAAAGATTTTGGGCGAGGATTAGTGGTACGTATGTATTAGCAATGCCACCCGCGACACCTGGAGGGTTGGTACCTATCCTAGTAGGGCGTGGTTCATTGCTTGTTGCCATTGCGAAATAATCGAGTACCGAAGGCTGGTATCTGCTCGCTAATATCGTTTGTGCATAGTTAAAGGTTGACAATTTTTCATCTCTATTGACTAAACCCGGTGGGAATCCAATACTCATCATGGACTATCAGGTGCCCTTAGACCACATAAGGCTACAGTCCAGTCAGAGTACAGGTCAGAATCTTAGCACAAAGAGGGTGCGAACCTTTAGTCATCTAAGAACAGTACTATAGATGTTTGGGGTTTATAAGGAGTGAACCGTTTGTGCCGAATAAAAAATTGAGCAAGGTTGCACTATGGCAAGGTCTGTCCGAGGGTACAAGTGGCCGTATATTTCTTTTCTCTGCTTAGTCACAGTGTAACTTTGCCTCTTCAGGTGGAGTGTCCCTTTCCTCACAAATAATATTCGTACCAACAACAGAGAAAAACAGCCTACTTTTTACAGTTACGGTGTTTCACAGGATATCATACTTTAATAGGGAAGCCACTTTTTGCAGAATGCTATTAAAAATATATTTCTTCACGAGATATCATTTTAGGACCTCACGGCATAGCTTGCAGCCGCATGCGATATTCTTGTACCCTATAACAATTAAAGGATGATTTGATAAAATAGAATACCCTTTCAGGAGCTTTTCTCTCTCTTCCTTTTCATCTTACAACTGATGGAGGTGGCGCGATTCGTGTTCGGGAGTGTTTGACGGAGGAGATGTTGGAGTTTGTATTCAGTTGCGTGTTCTATGGAGGTTGCTGGCTACGGTCCACCTTAAGTAGGGAAAACTCTGCTCATACATGTGATAGCCATATGTCTCCGCATATGCCTTATACACCCATACATGCCGTAGAGCGTTCACCCAACCACACTTCAGTGGTCCACCATACATATGTGCGCTTCCCGTTGCCTGCACTATCTCTGCTCCTAATGCAGTGCTCTACTACTGGGATTATTATACCACCAGGGATGAGACCCTAGTGCGCATAACTTTGGTGATGAGCACGCACAGATATTCCCCACACCCTTCCCCCTCATACCAACGCGCCGAGCATAGCGGCTGGGTGGTAATGTCCTCGGAGACCGGGGGATATTGAACTATGTCATGGTATTTCTCACTCGGGAAATCATATATTATCACTCGCGATGTTTTCCCACGACCAATAAAATTAAAATAAATCCGGTTACCCCAGATGAAGGTAAGAACATTTGGAGGCCAAAAGAGCATCCTCAGAGTGCGAGGTTTTTTCATTTTTTTCAAGGCCTGTGTGGTGAAGAAGGGAATTATATAGAGCAAAGTCCTTCCAAACTCGATAACCAAAAATCTTGCATATAGGGTTTTCGGTAACCCCGTGGGTTTCTAAATACCCGTCGTGGTTTTGGAACAAAGGCTCAACACCGCACCACTACCTCTACCAGATCCACCCCCGCGCCGGCCCCTTCATAAGTGAATTGGCATACAAGTACATTTCCTCATCCCATCCCAACTCCTCACCACCCCACTTGAATCTAACAGGCCAACGGGGCTTAACCACTTATATCTCTGCGCTAAGAATTAGCAGCCCATCAGAATACCCTCGCTACCGCGACCTATATGATACAGAAAGATTCCTGGTATAAGCGCTCAAACTGCCCAAGAGGCCCCAACTCAGGGCACCCTGTAGCCACACCCGAAGAGCGGGAAGTCTATCCCTCTCCAAGAATTTATTATCCATCAATCTGTCGCTCCTATATGAGCTTTTTCATGTATCACAAAACTTCACTGGGTGCTGGGAGTTCTAGGTGGAGGAGGCGGCGGCGGAGGAGGAGGAGGTTGATGATAGGTTCTCATGCTTAATCTTACTGTTGCGGACAGTCCCGGAGTGCAGAGGAAGGAAGGAGGGAAGGATTACAGTAAAAGGTTTGTGAGTACTTTTTGTTTTTTTACTCTCAATATATACCCGAGTAGCGTGTCGGACTAAATGCTCTCCGGGAAAGAGTATGATATATAGGCTCCAAGACTATTTTTGGCGGGTTCCTGGTGGCTATTTTAAAACAGGTGGCTGATTCTTCTTGGTAAGGAGAGAAGGGGTGTTGTACTGTACGCGCACTCTTTTTCAATTCTTTCCCTTTGAATAGCTAACTCTATGATAATGCAAAATTGTTATACCAAGGCTAAGAAAGGCTCCACTACCGGTTCGTTCATATCGATACCCACCAAGGAGTACCCAGATACAGAGGCGCGCGCTGTCTCGTTATTCCGATACCAATGCCAGAAAACATGGATATGAATCGTCTAGAAAGCTAGGCTCTGCTCTTGTTCCAATGCAGCTTGGGCTACGGGAGACTCGCTCTCCGGATTGCTATACCTTGTACAGCACGCAACGGTTACGCTACTAGAACGGAAGCAAAAAGCCATGAAGCACAGACTACTAAGTACTCCACGGCTAGTGGGCCATCCACTCAAGCGCTAGCTGCGATTGCAAGTTTGGCCAAAGTTGAACCGATTGGATTGCTCGTACCTTCATATGACTTGCTGTGTTGGGGAACACGTTAAACTACCCGCTTGCACAAACAACCGCACACATCAACGGGTCCCCGCACGTCCTGGTGCCGACAAGTTAATGGATAAAGTATCATACCCTTAAACATCTAATTAATCACCCTCCCTACTCTATCCTTTTCTATTTGCCCTATCACTTCACAAGACAAAACCCCGTTAAGCCACCACATTTGTGTTTAACGAAGAGCGTGCGTAGTATTTCAAGGGTGCGTTGAGGTCAGGTGGAAAAATCTAGACAGCCGGCAGGCCGAGCAGGTGATGTTTTTTTTTTTTTTTTTTTGATAGCAGGGCAAAGAGGCATAGGCGGTGGGCGGCCTTGGTGGGGGTTTGACCTCTTAGGAAAGGTACGAGGGGTAACTGGCTTTCCGAGATGCAGGCCGGTGGGGGGGGGGGTTTATGGGAGTCACACAAGAGGCATGGCGGTGCCGGTTTTGATTACTGGCTGGGGGGGCTCATCGTCCTATCATACTGTAGTTAGTCTAGTACCGGTACTGTACTGGTGTTAAAAGAGGTGAAATTCTAGGCTTGGGTGGCGATCATGCGAAATATTATTGCCTTTTGAAGAAATTTCTCTTCCAGCCGTGCTTTTTTGCCCGCGCTAGCGTATTCTGGTTCTTCCCAATTACCGGTACCGGTATCATACTTGTAATGCGATAAGCGGCAGGGCATCATCACTGGGGACTGAGAAACACACGCGGTCGGCGTGTTGGAATTGGACCTTCGGATATGCACTTTTCATATCCACAGTACGACACAGCTAGTCATTCACTCTTAGTGTCGGTTTACAGTTCTCCGTATTCCACCTGTTCGACTTCACCCTTTGCTCATATCACCTCTTGGTCCGTTGACCAGATATGAAATCATGTCTTCATTTGTTTCATTCTTTTTCTTCTATATTGTTTACTTTGTTTGCTTCTCCGCTGCCAATGTATGGTGTTGCCTCACTGCATAAATAGTGGGTCTGCCTGACCATCTTAGATAGAATGAAGTTTATGCGCATCTCTTATTCTCATATGCTTCCGGTATACTTCTCAGCCTTTGGACAGATTTTCAACACGGCGCAACCTGTTTAGGTATAGTGATATGCTGTGATCTACTGGATATCAATCCGCTTTTCGGTGGAAGAATTGGCACCGGACTTGGATGACTAACACAAAACTCGTCCCAACCTGGCGGCTCAAGTGTGGCTGTGCAACCACATTGAGAAGCGAGAACTGGGAAACACCCACCCTTTCGTTGAAATAAGAAGCGGCTGAGGCGAAACCTACAATTGCGTCAGAATCAGGGCCCTGAAAGGCTTACTCGAGTAGCCCTAGCCAGATGGAGTCATCTTATGGCGTCTCATCTAGATCTCGAGACAATACCAGGGGAAACCTTATTTGAACGTGCTCGCTGTTGGCGCACGATGCCATGCAGTCATACGGTGCACCCATGTCTGTAAAGTTCTCGCATCTCTCCCTGCATCTCAAGAACATTGCCTATTAGGAGCGACGGAGCAGCGCCAGTCCTTTGATACTATAAATTTTTACTCTATTTGTCTTACTATGTGGTGGAAAGGGAGGGAAGAGTTTTCCGGGAGCTGGTAGTGCCGGGCAGGGTACCGGTATTAGGAAATCGCCAACCTGGCTGCGCCCGAATACCGGACTTGTGTTTCTGGAAATGAGAATCGGTCTTTTTCGTTGGTTGGGTGGCTGTGTGCCTGGTGCCAATAGCTGTATTCCCAGATACCAACCTGTATCGCCGAAAAGGGTCCATGATAAGGGGTAAAAAGTGAGCAAGGTGAGCCAGTTTCATTGGTGCGCGCGCCATTAGGCCGATCAAAGAACTCGATCTCGCGAGCCCAATTGTTGCGCACCAAAAATATCTTAATGCCCCCTGGTAACAATGTATTCGAATTAAATATAAAACTCTGTAATTTGACCCAGTATGTGCTCAAGCAATAAAACCCGCGCAAAAAAAGTGAGATTTCTTTCTTCGATTCTCCTCCGGTCGTGGGAAGTCGATGCCAATCGATGCAAGGTACCTGTTAAGACTAGATTTTTTGTATGGCAAGTTTACGCTACAGCACACCTTATCCACATATAATCCCTTGTGCGCTCTCAGCCGGGTTAGAGTTGCCGTGTAGGCATCACTCAATCCATTGCCAAGTGTCATCTGTGAAAGTCCCCCCTTCTCCAGCCAATCGCCACCTCTCCTGGAATGGGGACGATGTTGAATGAAACAAGGAGGAATCTACACAGAATCGTTAGTAAGTATACATCTTTGAGAGAGTGGAAATGCGGAATGCCCATGGGCACATATCAGATATTTTTTCCACAATAACAATAACTCTCACAATATCTGCCCGTAAATCAGTGCTCATCGCCTCTGATCTGAATCCCTGTCTAACCTCATTTGTAGTTAATTCCGGGTATCATCCGTGTTAGGGTCGATGGGTATCACAACCGCCTTGGTGAAATCTCTCTGAATATCTTCCCTAACATTGGACCTCCCGGTAAGGCATATTCACGTGGAAACTCCCAAACAATATCTCTCGTAGATCCGAGAAGCTCTAACAGGTGCTTGGATAAACATGCGTCCAAGGCGTCGAAACAGATGAAAGCCCCGGGCAGCGAAGCAATAGCGATTGTCAACATTCCCATGAGGCCCGGAAGTCGCGGCCTTCTACCGCCAAACTCTGTCTTCCATTCCTGAAAGGCCTGGCGTAGGGCATTCGAGATGCCCCCTCTGCCTACCAGCTGCTTCAGGATAGCTCCCGTGACCTTGGCTACGATCTGCTCTAGTTTGGAAAGGACTGGATGGTTTGGAAGACTGCTGGTAAGTCTTGGCAAATCTTGGCATCCTAAGAGTATAAAGAAGGACGTAACCTCGGAGGAGTGACCAAACCACATCTCGCAAGGCAACAAACACCACACCGACAGCCACCCAGTACCTCAACCATCATGCTCCGTCTCTCTGTAAAACAAGGAGTTCGCATAACTCGTCACCGAATCCCCTGTCAACCGCTCAGACGTACGTTGTTGACTGGAGGTAGCAATGACTCGTCCCAGCCCGGGGCCAATGGAGAAGGTAAACTTTCCGATGACCAGAAGCCCAATCAGGAGAGGAACAATGGGCATTCTGATCACTTGGTATGTTATTCTCTCCATTGTAACTGGGCTTGCATCGGAGTCTGATAAGGATATATTATAGTAGACCCGTGTGGAAAATTTAGATACTCGCATGGGTGATCGTATCTCCTCTGTCATCAAAGTATGGTTTGTATTGATTGAGCTTGTGGGGCAATTCTAATAATGTAATAGGACATTGATGGTTTTAAAGATGAAACCAATAAGAAAATCACGGATATTGCAAGTACTGTCCAAAAGGGGTTCGGAGACTTGGGTACCCAAATGGAAGCTATGCGTGGGGACTTGCGTACCGAAATGGAAGCTACCCGTGGGACTCTGCGTACTGAAATGGAAGCTACATGTGGCAAGCTGGTGGAGCAAATCGTCAATTCGAATGCAGAACTTAGAGTTTCAATTACTCGCTCCGAGGGAAATGTCAACGCCAAAATCAAGCAACTAAATTGGCAAGTTGGGGTTCTGCTTGGTGGAGCCTCTCTGGTTTGTATTATCTGCCTACAACACTCTGCATTCACTACTAATATCCATTAGTTCATTGTCTACCTTGTCCGCCGCTACATCTCCGAGGAACTCTTTGCCCAGGAAGAGCATACGGCACGAGATCCACCGGCATCTAATGCTGATCCAACTGGTGGTGGGCAGTGTTCCGAACCGTCGGGGATGGGACGGGACGGGACGGATATCTGTAGTCAGTCCGGGGCGGCCTAAGGGCGGGACGGCGGGCCCTACAGGGTGAGGCATGTTTGTTCAGGGCAGGGGGGTGGACGGCGAGTGATGGTTGGGGACGGCAGGGGATAACCGGGGACGGCCGGGGACAGTTGAGGACGGCCGGGGATTGTCGAAGACGGCCGGTAATGGTAAGGGACGGTGGGGGACTGCGGGGGACAGCACGAGTGATGTCGCACGAAGTGAAAAGAACCCGTTTGGAGGTGTATGATCTGAACTTGGCTAGTACAGGAGGTCCAAGCCCTAGGACTATATTCCCTTATAGTCCATCCGGTCCTCACCTTCCCGAGCGTAGTGCGTCCCAGCACCCCCAAAAAGACGGACTATGAGCTATAGTCCGTCCCGTCCTCACCCGAAGACGGACGGACTGGATGGTTCGGAACACTGGTGGTGGGCCCCATCCCACCACCCCCACCCCAGCCCCTCCGGTTGCTGTCACTGCTGCTGCCCGTTAGGTCAGCCGGATATCTCCTGCTTGAGGCTTGCTGTTGAAGGGGCATGACTGGACCCCGATTGAAGTGTTCTTTTAAAATAGATTCATGATAGAACTTGTTCCCTTCCTTCATACCATTGAACTGTTCTATTAAAATAGATTGATGATAGAACTTGTTCCCTTCTTGCATACTGTGACAAAACAATTCTACAAAAGAGCAGCGCACCAAAACATGATATTTCACGGTATCTTCTCCTCTTGATATCTACACATGTTCCTTTCTCTACTTGCATATCCCTCTCCCCTTCAACTCCCATAGTATTATTCCACTCGAAAAAGGTATCTGCCAAACCTTACTCGTGAATTATGATAGCACGTAAACGGAGACAAAAACAACTCCCGGATTCCCTTAACTCCTTTGCCCAACCTCTGCGTATCCCTCACCATTATTAGGTCTCCATACCGGCCGCCTGAACGATTCAATAGGTCTCGCTCCAGGAATAGCTCCGCTCCCACCGTGAATGTTCCCGATCTTCGCACAGCTTAAGATGTATTCAAGATCCAAGCTCTGACAGATCTGTCAAGGAATCTTTCCCGAGGCTTGCTTAGGGAGTCCTAGAACTGCCGAGAGTCAGAAAGCAAGCGAGAGGTCATATACAGTGCCTGATCAGCCTGGTCCGCAGCGGCCACTTGCACTTGAGATATTAATATCCTGCGTTTGAGTTTATCACCGAGTTCCTGTACTATTTTAGCCTAAGGTCTCTTGTTATGGGAATGGTAAATACGATCCAGGAGCACCTGGGGTTGTGCTAGCTTTCTCGCCTTCTCCCTTGACCCCTGCATCAACTCATAGTTCTTCTTTCTCAATTCATCTTCAACAACCCCCATCCAGGCAATCATATTCCTCAGGTAGAGATTTCGTTATTAGCATGATGAATAGTCCCGTTCTCCCCTTGAATTTATGGTCCCCTCGCTCGCAAGGACTTTGCCGGGTGTTTTTGGTAAATTCTATGCCATGGCTAACCCCTGGTCTTAGTGCGGAGAGGGAGCTAGTATGGACATTTCCTGAGTCACTCGATAAGCCCAGATGGCGAACCCATCACCGTAGATTTCTATTATAATCCTCGGACCTGAGTCCACGGGGAACACAAATTTTGTAGTCGTCGCTTTGGTTGAAAACTGCGATTCCTCCGTAGTCAAGCATTAAAGTGATGTACCAGTATTGCAGGCTAACCAGGTAGGTAGACAGTTCGTAGGGGGTTCGGTAAGCTGTAGAGCAGCAGCAGATGAGAGGCAGTGAATATGAATATGGGGTGTGAGGAAAAAAGAATCACTTTAAGGGCTCCAGAGGATCAAGCCCTCCAAGAGTGGGGTGAACACACTCGGGTCTTCAGTCAAGAACCGGAAGACCATCTCCGCTTATCCCGCGCGAATATACTGTATATTTGTGCCAGGACAAGGAGGTTGTTTCCGGTTCTTTACTGACACCCCCGAGCAGGAGCGCTCAAGCTGTCGGGTCGCAGTTTCATGTCTTTTCGTGCATCAACGCTAGGAGAAAACGCGACTGCAATCCGGTGAGTTGAGCAGTGTGATGAATTTATTCAATAAAACCAGGGAGCTAAATACCGGCAGGTAGGGCAGCTATCAATTTGACCACGACACCGGAGGCCATTACACCGGAGGATAAAGCCATGCATATCCATCCAGACTTGATACCTCGTTCAAATGAACAAGGAATTGCAGCGACGGTGAGAACATTCGTCAATTTCGACGTGAAGGAAAGAATGGATCTGATTGTGGAAATTCAAAGGTTCATTCGAGCACATGCAGCATCTAGGTTAACGCCGACACGTACTCGCACTCGCAATCGGATGACTCATCTAATCATTGGTTTCATCGAATTCGTCGCAATTAAACATAGGAATGGTTTTACATCGAAGTCAACAATTACAGCCAACGGTAGGCGAAAATAAGTAATTATCATCTAATGTGTCATACCGTGATTTTCGCGGGGCCTTCAGATAGTACCCACTCCCCCATCCCTAACCGGGGAGTAGCTAGAGTCGGCTGCTGAGAAGGAGCTGGCTCCACCGAAAAAGAATGCACTCCCACCTATATCCCGCCGTGCCATGTTCGAGTAATCAATATTGGGGTAAAATTCCGTCGGCCCACTCGGCGAGAATATGTGCTTGTTGAGCTTTATTGAGTTGGTACCAGCCATGATCCACAGCTTTACTCAGTGTAAGATCATCTCAACTAGTATTCAAAGTGCAGGTCTGGGATGTGAGCGATGAGAATGAAGGGGAAACAAACAATAATCCGTTAGGCGCCATTGTAAGATTGGCTATAAAGTAGAATTCAAGGTGCTGACGAGCGAGTTAGTGATCACGAAAGGAAAGGAATAGGTGGAAGAAATAAGTGGGGTATTACCACTTCCCCGCCAACAAGGAGTAAATCATCGCCCGATACCCTGAGCCACTCCCTGTGTCCAGAAATTCTTCTCGCTTGTGCGAAAGAGCTATACATCCTGGCCTTTCGTAACCGTCACTCCCTCTCCGGCGGGCCGAGCAAAATTAGTGCCTAGCAGGTGTTAGCTTTATGTTGACTTCCAAAATTGGAGCATGCACAACACCTACCATCCTAAAAAAACAAACGGAATACTGAACTCCTTATTCTTAATCTTCTCCTGCAAAGCCAAAAACCCTCTCCTTAAAGTCTCGCATTCCCCAGCCTTCCTCGAAAGTGTATTCTCTTTCAAGATCTTCGTAGCTCGTAGTCCGAATTTCAAATTAACCTTCCGCTTCTTCACTTCGTCCTCCTCGCCGCTCTTATTATCCTCACTACTAGGCCTTGTCGGGTTGGCAGATGCAGAGTAACCGCCATCGTCTGTGCATCACCGCCATCACCCTCCCCCCGGGAATGATAATTTCCCATTGGCAACCTTCTTGCGCTTCTTCGTTCTCCTACTACGGCTGCTGATAGGTGCCTCACTACCTTCCAGAGACGAGCTCGCAGGTCTCGCACCCCCGCCCCCGCTGCTGCGAATTGGTTGTAGTCTCTTGGCTCTTTAGCTGCCTCATTGTTCAGCTAACTCAACGCGACGCTTCTCGAATTCGCTCAGATGCACAAGACAGCCGGTCTGCATCTTTATCACGTCCTCCACCAGGGTTTGGGTGTTTGCGACGAAGCGTGAGGGTGTGCTGGTGGAGGATCGGTCATGGTGAACGCTGGTATAGGTGCGCTGAAGGTGAGGTTTGTTGTTGGGGTGATTGGAACTGAGGTTCGAGAGGTTGATTCTAGGTAACGGTTGGGGTGAGTTGTTAGTCTTGGTAGGGGGATGATGGTCAAAAAGTTGGGCTATGATCAGACGAGAGTACCTTGGGATTCTTGTTCTTTTCTGTACCGCCAGCGGTGTCCTATATATACACAAAATTGACTTCCAAAGAAAGACTCTTCGTCTCCAACATCCTTCTCCATTTTCTTCCTCCTTCATTTCATCCACAGCACATCTTAGAAGTTTCCCGAAACTCCTATTCCCTGAATCCCTTCTCTCTGTTTCGTCCTCTTACACAGTTATCCTCATCGTCCGCAAACCTTCACTATTCTCATACCTCCATTCGTTTCCTAACTATCATAGTGCGACACTGGTTCGTTCCAACTCCCAGTAAACCTTAATCCTAGCCTCCTGTCTTCGCTATTGCCCAATACTAAACTATGCGAAACACTCCTTCTGCATCTAACTCCTCAACCAGACATACTACCACTCTCCTAAAACCATACTACTCAATCATGCAACTCTCTTCTAACAAACTGCTTCTCAGTCGTGTACCATCACGGTTTTAGTGATGTCCGAGATATGGAACCTTCGGGAATTTTCAACAGATGGCAGTCGGGGGGCCAACCTTCTGCGAGGGATTGATGCACGTATTGTGGGTAGTGTCTCTTCAATTTTGGGGTTGTATTATGCTATCGAACTAATATTCCACCCTGAGGCACGCACCCCCCCCCAGATATTGCATAAATGTCTCCCAGGTCCAACACATCACAAGAAAATGGCTTCACATTTGGTCACTCTAATGAACCCTTATGAGTAGCTGAAACCCCGTAGGAGTAACGAGGCAGCACGTCGGAACCATTGAGGCAAATTTCTAAGTTACCCCACCTGTCTAAAGATCCGCAGGTTCATTCTCACTATGATAGAATGTCCTATAAATTAATTACCTGGAGATAGCTCTTTCCAGTCATGATCGACACATCCAAACACACTGCTATCTACTAACTATTATACAATCACCGCAAAATGACGTGAAAGGTCCGTGTGCTGCTGCATCGACTCGGGTATAGCAGGTGATCAACGGGATCCATAAGGCACCATATAGTCTTACTCATTAACATATATTAATTCAAGGTAACAGGTCAACGATTATAAGCACGGCCATTATATGGTTTACAATAGCCGCTACAATCCTCGCACCACCATACACCACACTTCCGCTATCTAAACGCTCTATATACCGTTATCAGTCACCAAGGGGAAACTGCACATGAGAACAAAAAATCCCTTGTTGCTGAGAACTCACGGTTAGGTGGGAAATCAAATCCGGACGGATGAAAACTGCAAGCCACAAACTCGACCTTCTCATCTAAGAAGAGAACTTTGTATGCGACCGAATATATCTGTTTTTTTAAGGGCTAATATCACCCTTTCCGTCCACTATTTCCACCACTCCCTCATGCCCATCACTAGCAGGCCCCACCGTGGCGTTGCGCCTGCTCAGCCAGGGTTGTCACGGTCGATAACATTTCTTCCGAGCTGGATTTTCATCACTCCCTCTGGCCTACTACAGGCAGTAGTCCAGAGCTGTATTGCATTAAGTACGTCGGGACACTTCCCCATCCGAGCGACGTTTTCACCTCTCGCCAAGCCCAACTACAACGGAGCGGTGTGCACCCGAACTCATCTAGTTTTTCGTGACTGAGGCTGCCCCACCCGAACAGTATTTCTACCACTCTCTCGTATCCATTTCGAACAGCTTGCACGAGAGGTGTATTACCAATTCAGTTTCTTTGGTTTGCATCGCAGCCCTCCACCTGTACGAGTACTAATCAATCTACGATCTCAACAATCCCGAAGATGGATGCACAATGTAGACCACTGAATAGGCGAATATTATTGAAATTGGTACTGGAACCATGTATTCCCTGTTTTTAGTAAGGTTTTAATAGATCTGTAATTATTGTAGTCGTTGAAAAACTTGAGCGGGCGATTTCGTACAACCCGAAAGCTCATTTTTTGCATTTATTTCGCAAGAAAGGAAAAAGGACATTAGGGAAAGCGATTCTCTGATATCGGGGGAGGCCCGGATTGGGAAAACCTTGACCTGATGTGAATTTAGGTAAGTTCAGCATGTTTCTGCCATTGTCGGTTTTGCTGAACGAAAGAGCTGGTGGCTAGCTCGGTGATTCCGTGAAAGGTAAGTGGATCAACTGGACCGTGCAAGAGTCCTTGTCTACCATCAAAAGTCCCTCGCAATCGATTATTAATAGCCAGAGCGAAGGGGCATTGTCGGCATCGACGTTCGGAGACCCCATTTCGACCGCTAGTGCTTTTCACAGTTCATTGACCTTTAACAAGCAGTGAGAATGAGTGATTCAGATCAAAGCAGCCATGCCGAACCCCGCTTTCTCCGGACTCTATCTATTTATCTGATTTAATGCTGCATTATAGGCATCTTGGAACCGCGAGCTATTACTCGTTGTACCGAGCATTTCCGCCTACGACTAAGTTAATGGTGGTTTCTTACGGGACCGGATCGAAACACCGCTAGAAGGTATATGTTGGTTAGTCCATAGCTCGACGCACTTCTTTATTCCCGCCACTTCTACTTACATCTCAGAAATATCTTAAGGGATTGACTTCAAAACGTCCGGCGCCAGACTACGCTCCATGGCATCCTGGTTTGTGTCCTCTTCGAGACAAGTGGGAAGAAATAATATTGTTTCTCTTTGGGCTTATGGGTAGAGTCGCTTCTATGGCAGCAAGAGCCCTTCTAATCACAGGTGGAATTTGCGGCCTCCTTGTGACTGAATACTCGAGTTCTGGGAGACTTTGGGAGATGTTAATTTAGCGATCCAAGAAGCCTCACTCTGTTTTCTGGTATGCATACATTCATCTAACGCGTCCGGTATATGACTATGGACATTGCCGAGGCGCTATTCCGGATCATTTTGACAATATCAGCAAGTTGCGGTCTCCTTCTAACAATAACTTTCCTCTGGTCTTAGACTTTGGCGTTCTTTCCTTCGGTGCCTCTTCCATTCCTCTTACAACTTGTTTCAGCAGAGCGCTCAGAACACCTCCCGGTGACTCCTCATTTTGAGCTGGGAAGTCAAAGTACGAATATGCAGCACCATATTTTATCCTCTGGACCGACCGCACAAGCAGTCTATCACTAAGGAGCTAACATCGCAGCTTGCAAGTACTTGCTCTTTCCCTCCACTTCCTTGAATGTTGTCCTTGTTACCTCTTAAGGGGTTTTCCTACGCCCGGATCTCCATCGCAAAACCAAACAGTGTTATCGGATTCACCCCCCCACTACCCACATACCAGTTTCTAGACCCCTGTATTTGTAAGATCTGTTCCCCTACATCTTAGACTCGGTTGTTTCGAATGCCCCTGTGCGATATGCAGGGCTATAGAGGCTCCTAGCTGCATCCAAGAGTGTGTTGGAAATGTTTCGGTGCTGCTCACCATACTAACCACCGGGCAAGCACTTAAGCCACCAGTCATGCGCTTACCCCATCGGCCCGGCACCTATCCTACTCCGTTATCTTTCAGACAAAGAGAATAGGCTCTCTGGGAGCAAGTTTCTTTGAGGCTGCTCAGCATATATTGATATCGTTCGACAAACCTCTCGGTATACGGTAGTAATCAGTGAGGAGGACTACGTATGCGAGTCGGCTACGGAGCCTGAAGAGTTTTCTTTGTTCTTTCCTTTGTTAGTATGATTGTTCTTTACCTGAGGGATAGGGAGACCTGCGTAGAAGTGCGGAAGGGGGCACAGAAGAGCGGGGAGCGTGGAAGATAGGGGCACTCACATGCCGGTGGTATGCGTGGAACGATGTAAATTGTTGTGGCGATTGATGAAAGGGTGGAACTCGAAGGATGGAAGGAAGGCTTTATTGTTTTCCTATATACTTCTGTTTTTCGCCGTTAGTTTAGTTAGTTGAGCATCGTGAGATGAGAGTGTGTTAGTGAGGGGTTTTTCTTCCCGGTTTTTGTGTGCGATCGTGTTACCTAGTGCTTTGGCGTTAGTTGTTTCATTTCACCACCCGTCACTCGCCGCCGTATCGCTATTCCGCCATTATTCGCCATAGCCGTTTTTTAATAGAGTGGTGTTCGGCCGCAATTATATGGCTTATGAGGGTTGACCTCTTCTCTTTTCAATTGTATAAAATTGCATCGATACCTAAGGGAACCTGTGGAATCTTAGATTTAGAGTCATTAGTGGATTGTTGTGGGTTCCCGGTAGCGTTGCCCAGGTTCAAAATGTGAATACTAAAGGCACAATCTATTCTATGTAGATAATATGGCACAAGTGCAAGGGGGGTTGCGTGGCACACGAAGTGAGGAGGATGTAGGAGAGCAGATTAGTAGGAGTTCTGATTCTTGTTCTTCTAAGCGAGGTGGGCGGTAGCAACTATATTTATACAAAAGTGCTCGCCCATATATGTGAGAGAAATATAGGGAAAACAATGTAAGAAACATAAATGCGAACATCTTTGACCCTGAAAACCTCCCAATTAAATCCCAAATAATGTGAGTAATCCCATGAGGGTGTAAGAAGATTATTAGAAATATCATGACCCAGAGTTGTGCATAAGAGATGCATAAACAACAGTAAAATCCTGAATACCCGAGAGGAAACTACATGTTAAATCCACAGATATAACCCTGAAATAAACAATGAAACACCATAATATAGATCTTAGCTGTAGTAATGTAAGCGGTGGACAGGTGTAGTTGAATCACAAACTAAGTAAAATAATACATGGTGGTGGCATGAAATATACTAGGAAATATAGAGAAAGTTTCAACACTTCCTCATATGATCATGAGCCCCATAAGCTAAGCATCTGTTCATGCGTGGTTTCGCTAAGATTTTGGTACAGATGTAGGCTCGATTGTTAACTGATTCAATCCTTAGGAGAACAAACAAGTTGTCTTCAAGAGCTTGGCATGTGATAAAGAAGTCTATAGTGACATGTTTTGCTCGAATGTTGATCCGAGAGTTGATAGCTAGGATATGTGCACCAGGATTATCAGCATGCATAGCGATAAAAACATTAAGATGATGGTATATCAGTGTTACACTGTAGCTAACTAGAAGAGAGATTGAGCTAACTAGGCAGTAGTTTGAGGGTAAAGAGATATGTCAGGAAGGCTCGGTAAAGTATTTGGAAAGTTAAAGTTTCTCGAACTTGGGATGATTTCTTAATAACTTATTATATTGTTAAGGTCTCTTCCCTGTTGCTTGATGATTCTTCTACCACCAGAGGATGGCCCTTCTATTTATAGTAATATCTGCGCTACTTTCTTTTCTTAAGGATATATGTAGCTTTCAGTCTTTCAGTGTTCAGGAAAGTGTAAACAGTGTTTGTGTTAGGCATACAGGAAGGCTCAACGTTCTATTAGTGAATAAAGACATATAGTTCCCTACCTTAGGTTCTGAGTTCAGAGGAGACAACTGAATACAGCCCTAGGGCCCTGTAGGTATGACATGTGACTTATCTCATAAGGTTACGTGTGCAATTCCCCAACATGTTATAGTTATTTTTCACTAAGACAAACTTGAGTTGTACTTACATATGACCCTGTGCCTATGGACAAGTCATGCAACGGAGAGGACTTTACTGAATATTAAAGTTAGGATTCCTATCTTGGAATAGAAACTTATGCTGTGAAGATTTATCAGTTGGATGAGAGGTTATGGCCCTTCAAAGTTGGCCCAATGGAGATATGTCAGGAGGTGATGAAAGCTACCTGCATATGATTACCAGGCATGAGAAAAGTTGATCGCGACATGCCCGAAAGGAAGCACATGATATTAGAGTAAGTGTTACAATCCGCTCATATCCAGGTAATACTTGCAGCAGGTAACCACTAAGTTTAACGACCCTACGATAGGTAGCTACAATAACTACCACCTTAGCCCAAATGGTGCACCAAGTGGTAACCGAAGGTGGTATGGTCTAGTTTACTTGAGATAAAAGAATGATGGTATGCCTAGGGCAAGGCCCAGGAAACAGTAGAGTAGCCTTAGGTACTCTATTAGGCAGGGTAACCTTTTGGGAGAACGTTCACATAAGATCAAGAGAATTATGGGAATGTTACACGGATCTCTGACATGACTTTTGCGGTAGACTTGAGGACTTCCAGAGCGGTTAAAGGCATATGAGTACAAAGTTACCCTACCTTGGGAATTTGGCCATTATGCCCATGGGACCCAGATACTCTACTGAGATATCCAAATTACCCTACCTTCACGGCAAAGTCATCCTAGAACTTACAGGTCAATTGCCTCACATTCTATAGGCTCTTAGATGTTCTTGGACGCAGAGGCATCTGCACGGGAGGTCCCACGCCTGAGTAAGGGTGGCCCGAACATGATATTGAACTTGGGCGGGTTTTTGCTAACACCTCCCTCTGGCCCCAGCATTGGGATGGCGAGTCATAGGCGGACGACTGTGTAGTTGGTCATTTGCTGGTAAAAAGAGGTCATTGGAGCAGCTGCCTTAATACTGTATACGTTGTCACTATCTGTCGGACTGAATGTCGTTGGCAGGATATAAAAGAGGAGTATGGGTAACCGCCAAAATAGAGGTTGCAAATATATAGTCTTTCCGGCACCTAGGAGTCTATCTTAGCCTACGGGTAATATGGTAGTCCTCCTAGTAGTACTTAGGTAGTCCAAGGATACCAGGGCGCTTTCGGGACAAATACCTTAGTAACCAGCCGGAACTTTCCCTCCTTGATTTGTAGCATTACTATGGGTTGTCAATGGACTCTAGAGGTATGAGTCTTATCACAGTAGAGTATGTCCCGAGAGGCTGGCTATGGGTAGCGCCCATTTGGCCAACCATCGGCTACATCTCACCGGGGGAGCTTGCATGTCAATTATCACATTGACTAGTCATGTTGATTAAATGATGGACTGCATTGCTGGTATAGACGAAACTACCAGTGGGCTAGTGAGTCCACCACCTAGGTATTGATTCCGGTTGTTGTCATAACAGTTAGCCACTGGTATGACTTTGATAGGAAGAGCTTTTCCATCTGCGGTTGTATTGGAGATGCATTGCAGAAACTCATATCCTATTGACGGAGTGAAGTATACCCGAGTTGGTCTGATACTTCCGGCAGGATAATTCCTGATGGAGGGTAGACCTCGGACAAGTCCTGAGCAGGACAGGGTACTTGCACAAGGTCGGCGTAGTGGTGAATGTCAAAGGCTTAAATCTGATATCTACTTAAGTTTAAGGGTATGGCATTCTAGTTCAATAACCAACTTTCCTTGAGAGAACTTATTGAGTGAAGCTTTCAGCTTAACGATATTAACTTTTACTGTTTGATTCTTTTGAATTATTTAACTCATCTTTATCTTCTACTTTGAGTATTTGGTGCGGTCGCAACCTTAGAGTTCACCTCTCTATATGGTGCCCCCGTTACAGATAGTCACGTAGATTAAATGATAGACTACATAACTTGTATAGATGAGCCTACCACTGGGCCAGTGAGTCCACTACCTAGGTATTGACTCCGGTTGTTGTCATAACAGTTAGCCACTGGTATGACTTTGATAGGAAGAGTTTTTCCACCAGTGGTTGTATTGGAGATGCATTGCAGAAACCTATATCCTATTGACGGAGTTAAGCGTACCCGAGCTGGTCTGATACTTCTGGCAGGATAATTCCTGATGGAGGGAAGACCTCGGACAGCTCTGAGCAGGACAGGGTGCTCGCACAAGGTTGGAGTTGTGGTGAATGTCATAGGCTTAAATCAGATATCTACTTAAGTTTAAGTGTTTGGCATTCTACTTTGACAACCAACTTTTCCTCAAGAGAACTAATTGAGTTAAGCTTCAAGCTTAACTATATTAAGTTTTACCGCTTTGATTCTTCGTGAATTATTTTACACTATCTTTATCTTCTACTCTGAGTTTTGGTGCGGTCGCAACGTTAGAGTTTACCTCTCTATAGGATGTCCCGGTTATAGTAGTTTATCAGGCCCCAGAAGCCATCATTCTACAGTCAGCCTCTCGCCGTGCAGAGAGTCTGAACATGTCATTTAAGAATCAGGGGACGCACTCTATTTATTGTAAAATCTGCAAGAAGTGATCACAAATCTTGAGATGATGGATCAGGATCGTGAGATCCCGACACAGGACCACAGAGCAGAGATATCTGGACGGGACGTGGCCAGATGAAAGAAGCCCTGACTACAGATGAGAGGGATCTGGTGTCAGGACGCAAGAGGACACTATCAGACGACGTGGGCATAATGCAGGGGTGATCATGGGTCGGCAGGACAACAGCCCTGAGCACCAGACACAGTCAGGATGCAGCAGCAGTCCACCAGACGCATTCAGGACACACAGGACCAAGAGGTCTGTGCCCAGGTGGTGCCAGGATTCAGGGTGGAAACAAAGGCAAATCAGGACGCAATGTCGGATCGACGTGGCGTCCTAATTCGTGATTGATGTTCTGTTTGTCAGGTGGTTCAGACACACAGGACGCATAGGACGCAAGCCAGTTTTTTTTTGCTGATGTAGATTCCACGATGAAATTCATACTCGTGACCGGAAATGCGTTATATCTGGCATGATAAATCACGATCTTAGTATCCATGCTCCGGACAGGGTCTCTTTCGAGGCTGCCTATCTCTTCCCTCTTGACGGCGAAAGTATTTGGATTGATCTGCATCTTGAACGGTAGATCTCAGATATGGACGATTCACCACCATCTGCGAAGATCGATTCGACCCAAAACAGGTTTCTTCTCTGGTCGCATGTACACCAAAGGTTTGATCAGTACCTAATTTCCGTTAACCCAGATGACAGCTACAAAGTAGTTGTGTTTAACGCCGATGGTGATGGGCTTGATGGTAGAATGCTCGATCCCATGTGCAGAGACCCGGCCAATTCTCACTGCGTCTCCAACCAACCTCTAAGGTGGCACTTCCAGCAATCAGTCCTTGCCAATATGAGATGGCCAGGGGAACCAATTTTGGAGCACGATTTCCCACCAGGAACAGTTATTATGCGTGAGATCCTTGCAGGTCCGTATGCGCAAGAGAGATTTGAGTTGGAAATGGTTGTTCGACTGAGAGGAGTTTGCTAAGGGTAATTGCTTCGATTCCGAAGCGATGGTGTAGTTGTGGAGATTACGCCACTAGTGGAGTTACTACTAGTATGTAACAAAATATGAGAGACACTGAGCTATGCGTGGCGGTGAACTGTGCCTTGGGGAACGGGGGATGATGTATGTAAAAGACAGACTTATATTTCAGTGACCTGCACCTCTTACAATTGGCGGAAAACACAGCCTTTAAATACAAAAAAGATGGAGACTCCTCTGGGAGTCTCCAAACTATGATCACATCATTTCTTCCATTTCATACCCCTTCTCCTTTTTCTGCATTTCCCCACTTTCTTGTCCGCTTTCTTCACACCTTCCTTCCCCGCTGTTCCGGCCTAATAAAACTTCGGCCCTACTCCTGGCATTCTCCCCCGAGTAGTTGACACTCTGGCGATCCCTTCGGCATCATTCTCGCATGTTCAAACATCCTATTTCATCTGAACAGATCTCCTCCTGCGAAGCCCCACTTAACAGCTGTCACCACGCAGCGCTGCTAGGCTGCCGTTCATAGGTAGAGCCTTAAAGGTAGAGCCTTAAAGGGGCCCTGATTGAACACCACGGTAGAGTGTTGGAGTTGCCTTTCCTCGTCTCCTGGCAGATTTTGTAATTTTGTCATTGGGGTGTACTGAGGGGGTCACTCCTCTATGAGCGCTTACCACCATACCTGTTGGAAAGTAGCCTATAGGGCATGGGGTTATGCAGGTTGGCGGATATGCGGCTAGGAGATGGATAGATATAGGGCATGTGACTTTGAGGTTTCCGGTGGTTAGGTGTTTCTTTGTGGGTTGTTCTCACATCCTATGCCGCTCGGCATAGGATATTTCTTTCATGGTTTTGTTGATGCCATAGGGTATGAGGTATCGGGTATTTGGTTTTATTTGTTTCTTTCATACCCTGAGTCACTAGGCATGCAGGAGTTAGCATTATGGCGAGATCACGATAGTTCTAGATTACGTGTGCTTCTTTAGAGAGTTTGGTGAGTTTCGGGAGTGTCAGGTTTTTGTTAGTTAGATGGAGAGATATATCTCCTAGCCTGTCCTTAGCTAGGGAGAGGGCAGCCATTTAGACGTTCGTTCCTCTATCATCCACTGACCCACCGTTTCACCGATCTACTTAGAGTCTTTTGTAATAGCACGATTATCTTTTTTCTTAGTGATCTCCTTTAGACTCCATCAATACCACCATACCGGTATCTATGAGAGACAAAATCTTTTTGGAAGTCTTAACATAAGGTCTAATTATTGGAGTTTTTATGATACTACGCTCGTGAGATTCTGTCTAGTAACCTAGTTCCGTCTGGTTATTTTGGCCGAGGGGCCTTTTTTTGTGTGACTATCTGGCGTTGTTGTCATCTCTGTTGTCCAGTCTTTTGTGTTTCCTAATATAGTATCATGCGTAAAAACTTGTTAAATTGGGCGTATCGGACACCTAGAACTCGCAATCTGCCACAAGGCACTCCGAAAAGGAATAGTGTTTTCCAGATAGGGTATAGCTTGGTAAGGCTGAGCTTGCTGGATCTCATTAACTGGTATTTGTTATCCCGCTAACCTGCTCTGCTAAGCTTATGGTGCTTTAGCATGACAATCCCGCCCAATTTAACCAGCTTTTGTGGTAGCGTTGTTGGTTCGGCACGGACTCAGGATTGGTTCTAAGGGTTACCCGGTCTATTGTTTTGTCCGTATGAGTGAACCACCTTTCTGTTGCCACTTTGCTTCTTATCTGGCATTTCCCAGGTAGCCTTGTCGATTCACACATCCACTCTGCGACCAATGCAAAAACCCTTCTTCTGCGTAAGTAAAGACTCCTTCCATTCCCAACTAGAACCAAAATATTAACCGACCAAGATAGTCAATCATGCAACCTGAAAATTGTGCAGATGGGCACGATACCCTCATCGATAATGATCGTGCATATGGGCGCGATGCCTTCATATATGATTCCAACCACCGGGATACTTTGCTCGGAGGCCTCTGGATTGGGGAAGGCACCACCAATGCCAATCTCTACGATATGGTGGAGATCATCTGTGTTTTTACCGATACCTTCGATCTACGCGACAATAACGAGCAACTAGTTAAAAGGGATAAGCAGCCCCTTCAGCCAGGGAATTACTTCATCGTCAGTAATGGTAGGTCTCTTCTCCGCTTTCTTCATTGGCTATTAAAGAGCATGATAAGACAATGTTGCCGACAGGATAATGTCGCATCTCTAGCAAATCAAGCCTATTAGTCAGTAAAGGGGATTTGCCCCAGGTGGCTGCAGCCGGATTTGCCATGTGCGACATTGTCCTATAAGCAACATTGTGCTATCATGGTCTTTACTCACTCCAAACAGGTTCCATCGCACTCACCAAAGAGGCTCCACTACTTCGTGCCCTTTCTTTGCACTCCGGACCTCGCATCGTATCGTTTCGTGATGCCGTTCGTGAGCGCGATCGTCGGTGCGTTATAACTGGCAAGACTGTACACCGACCTGACCTTGGGAGATGGAGCATGTTCGAAGTCGCTCATATCTTCCCTTTGGCATATGAGGATCTCTGGAATAAGTCTAACTACAGCAGGTGGACCACCGTTCCGCCAGCCAATGAGTCAGATGGATCCATCCACTCCGTTCAGAATGGGATATTGCTCACTGCAAACATGCATGCACTTTTTGATGCCTATTGTGTGTCAATCAATCCGGACGTATGAGCAACTAGATTCTCAGCTTTTCATTGCTAATATTTAGATAGGATAATTACAAAATTGTAGGTTTCGGACCCGAGGCCACCTATGAAAATATCGCCGGTCATCGTCTTGACAAGACCTTCCTCAACAATCCACTTCGACCGACCGATCAGCTTTTACGCTGGCATTTTCGCCAAGCGGTGCTGGTCAATGTGAAGGGCCTTGGCGAGCCCAGTTTGGAGAATGATTTCCCGCCTGGTTCAGACATCATGACCGAGATCATGGAAGGCCCAAAAGCTGCGGAGAGAATGGAGTATGAGCTTTTTAGTCGTTTAAACGCAATGAGGCCCAGAGCTTAATGGAAAGTCGGGCCACCAAGTGATGTGTATCTAGTGCACAGCAACCAAGTGCCCCCCCGGGAATATCCGTGTTGAATACTCGAGTATATTGTGCACAACGGTCTTGTCCGCTATGGTTCTTTCCTATGTCATTCCTTTGTATTGGGTTGCATTCCTTGTTGCGGTAGGACAGCTTTGGTTGGGTCTTTGCTATTCGGTGGCTATTTCGTATTGGCTGGGCATCTTTATACTCTTCAAGCTTGGAGGTGTATATGGTTGTGAATCGTATGATGCGTTGGGGGCTGAAAATCAGAAGCAGGTTTCTTCTCATAGAGGGTGAGGTCACTCCTGTTGCTATCTAGATTGGTCTTACTAGGGAAATCGCCCGTGCAAAAACTACCGAAAGAGAGAACAAATTTATTCTGGGTTAAGGTGAAGAGCGAAGGTAGCGGGATCAAGAAAGTGAGATGAAAAAAGTAAAAACGTAAAATATTTAATACAAACACTACCTCTACTAGCAGCCCTCACACCGCCCGCAAACCACACACAACTTCCCATAGCCACCAAAAGCCCTAGCGGTATGCAGAATATATCCTGCATTTCGAAATCGTATCCCCTGGGTCATCCAACATATCCAGGATGCCCGCCCCCCAACACCCATCGCCTACTATGTAGCCAATGCCCATCATACCCATTCTAACCCACCCTATTGCGACCTGATATAAGAGATAACCCGCCTTAAATATAGATAGGCAGGAGTGGAGTGCGGGGTGGAGTCAACAGAAGCCCGAAGGGGCCTGAGCAGCTGAGTCAAATAACACAGAAGGAAATGAAAAGAATAAAACACTAAAGCAAACCAAATGAACTAGTTTAGCTAAGGCGGGAGCCGGAAAAAAAACGACAAAGACGCCGAACGAAAATTAAGGTTCATTGGAAGCAGAGGCCAATTTCTTTTCCGAGAAGAGCTGAGTAAAAGGAGTAGAAAAATCTAGGTTCGTCAAACTTCAAAGTGATAATATCATTCAACAAAAACCCATCCTGCCGCCTTGAAATAGGTTAAGACACACTGGCAGTAATGCCAGCTCAATAGTTCATCTATAGGTCGTAGCTGATCATCAAGCCATTTCTGGCGAGAGCGAGTAAGAGGGTTCAAATAAATGTCGATTTCGCTAGTAAATATAGTAATTTTGTACCCGTCCTGTGCAAATGTCAGCTGTGAAACCTGCCAAATACAGTGGGCCATACCTCTGGGTTTATCGATAGTGCGTAGCGATCAAACCATAGGTGGGCATTACGTGTGAGGAGGAGTCCGTTTTGAACAAAATTTATCGGATGGTCCTTTTCTCTAGGGGGGAGAGCAAAGAGCTTGGGCGTAAACTCATACTTATCCCAATACCGTTCCAGTGCTAGAGGAAAGATCTGTCCAGCCTCAAACATCTCCCAGTGGCCAAGGTGTGCCTTGGATGCCTTCAACCCAGTTAACACACATCCATGGTCTGTATCCCGTAATTCGTCGCAGAATGATTGTATTGGTAAAGTTCCCAACTATTAGGTGAATGGGCAAGGGGCTGTTAGAGGTAACTCCTTCGTGGGTGTTACACTACCTATTTTGATTGAGCAGTGAGCCATAGTGCATTGGGAAGAAAAGAAGCCTACCACGAGTTATGATGAAGAAGTCACCGAGGTCTAATGCATCTTCGTCTCGCCTCACGCATCTCTCCTTGAATCTTCTATGTGAAATGACTTGCTAAATTCACAAACTGTCTCAACCATGGAATACAAATTTATATGAGTGACGCGGAGGGTGGTTTCCAATTATCCGACAAGATTTTTACAGTGTTCGCAACGGTCCGGGGGCCCCGGCGGCCCCACGGGTAAACTGCCAAGAAGACTGGACCGGACAGGACGACAATTTTCACTCAGTCCCGTCCTGGGACATTTTAGGACTGCAGGTTTGAGTGAGGGCCACGGGCCCCACAAGGTGAGACACTATTATGCCGTCCTAATACAAGGACGATAGGGGACGGTGGTGGGCTGCGGATCACCTGACCAAGACGGTAGGGATCTGTGGGGATCTGCGGGGGTCTGTGGGGATCTGCGGGGGTCTGTGGGGATCTGCGGGGGTCTGTGGGGATCTGCGGGGATCTGCGGGGATCTGCGGGGATCTGTGGGGATCTGTGGGGATCTGTGGGGATCTGTGGGGATCTGTGGGGATCTGTGGGGATCTGTCTGGCCACACACTCTGAGACATTCTGAAACCTTGTTGTGGGGCCCGGCGTCTTCCCCCGTCCTACGGCCATTAGCCCCGGGCAAAATTCTCTCCAGGACTGGACGGACTACGATTCGTAGTCAGTCCTGGTCCTACCCTCAGGACGGACAGACTGCCCCGTTGCGAACACTGGATTTTTATGATCAGGGCCGTCATAGACCTTTGTAAGAACTGAATCTGGAGGATCTAGAGTAGTCATGTAGTATTATCCAGTGGGAGAAAGAGAAGGCAAACAAACAAATGTTCTCCACAAAACAGAAGGAAAATTTACCGGCTTGTAAGGGCAGAATACTTCGGCTTGTGTGTTGTGATAGGGGAATATATGTGAAAAATGGATAGATGAAACGTGTGCACTGTATGGGTGGAAAGCGTATCGAAGATGGGACAAATATATCAAAGACAGACTTGTTATTTTGTGACCTACTCAACTGAAGATTGTAGCCGGAGGGGTCTCTTTAAATACATGAATGAATATCAAATCTTCCGGGAGTCTCTCAACATAATCGCACCATTTCTGTCTTTTCTCACGCCATTGCTTCACCCCTCTTTCCCCTCTTTACTTCCCCGCTTTCCTGTATCTCTTACCCCTCACTTTACCCCTCTTTCCCCTCTTTTCACATCTTTGATCGAACACCTGACTCCGGTGATTCCTCCGACACTCTTCTCGCATATTCCAACAGGTGGCAGTAGAGGTTGCATGTCCGCGGAGCGCCGGTGATTAACAACAATATAGGGGAGGTGCAGCCGTGAGGAAGCTATGGTCTCTAAGGCAAACTTCTCAACTTCTGACCAGGGGTATAGCTGTCACTCCCGAATCAGACTAGCAAGCGAAGCCATGACCTAGAGAAGATCGTAGTCTGGCTGTCATCTGAGCTTAAAGCCTTGCGCGTTACTCTCATAGCTAGTCAGCTACACATTCAGAAACCCTTTGAGGTGTTCCGTCTTTCGGATATCGAATTCTTGCTCTTCCATGAAGAGAACCCCCCCCCCTATCGAGGCTTGTTTTAATTACAATATCTTCAATTCTTCTGGTGTTGTTTGAGGTGGGGGTTTTTGATAGCGGCACTCTGATGGTAGCTCACTCACAACCCAATGATGACTGGGGTAGTGTAGGTAATGGCGCGAAGCACAGAGAAAAGCACGTCAGTGGTGGTTCTGGTGTGTAATGATAACGATGTGGATGTTCGATGTACTATACAGGAAGCTCTCTACTGGTAGCTCAGACTAGATACAGAAGAGAGCGCACAAACGCACAAAACAGGAAAAACCCACACTACGGGAAAAAAACCCCAAGTGGCTGTCACTACCCTAAACCCGTCGCACCCCAAACTAACTATCGTACCCTAACAACTATGGGATTCCAGCTATCAGTTTTTATAGACTTCTTAACCCCCGCTTTGAGGTAGGATTCCGGGTAATCTATTCCCACGTGATTAGCTCGTAGGCAGGAAAAAGAAGGAAGGAGAGGTGGGGGATGAATGTAAAGGTTCATAAGCTGTCACTCGTGCTGCGATAAAATCGGATTACGATCTGGTGGCTGTTCGTTTTTCCTGGGATGGGGTAGAAGTCATCCTGCTATAGGAATCGAAGCACTTATACACTACCGTATATCCTGGATTATGCCCTTCCGTCTTACTTTCCTGGCCCTAGTCACATATGATACTCACTGAATAATCACTAAGCCCGAGGAACTCGCCAGAATGATATGATTTTTTTTTTTTTTGTTAAATCCGTGGTATTGTTTTTAGGTACATGTAAACCAAAGTAAACACTTCCCCCAGGCACAAACCGCTGCATTCGGAGAAGACCCCATGGCAAAGAAAGCCCACCCCCTTCAGCCAAGGGAAAAACAACTCATCCCAGGTCCCTCTGGTGTGGAACCAACAGCAAATCCCCAACCAAAAAGGCACAAGACAAGAATAACAACCCCAATATTAGGCAGGACACATGCCCGACCACCTAGCCAGCAGAGGCAGAAGACAACAAGAAAACCTTCCTGAACATCTCATGACATAAGAAAGACAAAAGAAAAAATTGTACTGCTACTCGCATCCGAACCTTCGTCATCTCGGGTGTAGGGCCGTCAGATAAACCCTTCCTCACTTTTGGTAGGATTGAGGAATCCTTTTCTTGTGAACAACCATACGCCAGGCCAAGAACAAGGCATCAGGTAGAGGTGTAGTAAACAGTCAGCAGGGCGGTAGTGCAACCAGAGGTAGTGCAATACTAGCCGTACAGTGCCAAGAAAATCCAACCGAGTTGAAATATGAAGAAGGGCCAAACCCATGACAGACTGTTGTGTCAGTAGCCATGGGATTTGACCAAAGTAGTGAGGTTTTTGTCCCTATGGCGATGGCGAGGGGCCACAGGAGGGCAGATATTGAGGTAGTAATAGGGTACCAGCCAGTATGGTGGGTTTATCCGACGGTAAGTATAACGGGGGCACCCTGTAGAGAGGTGAACTCTAAGGTTGCGACCGCACCAAATACTCAAAGTAGAAGATAAAGAAGAGGTAAAAAAATTGAGCAGAATAAAGGGTAAAACTTAATATAGTTAAGCTCAAAGCTTCACTCAAAAAAGTTCTCTCGAGGAAAAGTTACTTGTCGAAGTTGAATGCCAAACACTTAAACTTAAGTAGAAATCAGATTTAAGCCTTTGACATTCACCACTACTTCCGACCTTGTGCAAGCACGCTGTCCTGCTCAGGGTCTGTCCGAGGTGTACCCTTCATCGGGATATTATCCTGCCGGAAGTGTTGGATCAACTCGGGTACACCTAACTCCGTCAATAGGAGATGAGTTTCTGCAATGCATCTCAAATACAACCGCAGGTGGAAAAACTCTTCCTATCAAAGTCATACCAGTGGATAACTGGTATGACAACAACCAGAGTCAATACCTAGGTGGTGGACTCACTGGCCCAGTGGGAGTTTTGTCTATACAAGCTATGCAGTTCATCATTTAATCGACGCGACTATCCAATGTAATAAATTGACAGGCAAGCTCCCCTGGTGAGATGTAGCCGATGGTTGGCTAAGTTGGCACTACCCATAGCCAACCTCTCGGGACATACTCTACCGTGATAAGACTCATACCTCTAGAGTCCAATCACAACCCATAGTAATGCTACAAATCAAGGGGAGAAGGTCCCGGCTGGTTACTGAGGTATTCGTCCCAAGAGCACCCTGGCCTCCGTGGACTACCCAAGTACTACTAGGAAGACTACCCTACTACCCGTAGGCTATGATAGACTCTTAGGTGCCGGGGAGACCATTTATGGGGGACCCCCATTTGGGGGGTTACCCATACTCCCCTTATATATCCTGCGAACGACATTCACTCCCACGGACAGCGATGACTTACATGGTGTTACGGCCGCTGCTCCAATGACCTCTTTTAACTAGCAAACGAGCAACTACGCAGCCGGTTGCCTGTGACTCGCTGTCCCAATGCTGGGGCTAGAGGGGGGTGTTAGCTCAACCCGCCCAAGTTCAATAGCATGTTCAGGCCATCCTTACACAGGCGTGCGGCCTCCCCGCCCAGATGCGTGTCCGCCCAAGAACATCTAAGAGCCTATAGAATGTGAGGCAATCGACCTCAAAGTTCTAGGATGACTTTGCCGGTGAAGGTAGGGTAACTTGGACACCTCAGTAGGGTAACTGGGGTCCATGGGCATAATGACCATATTCCCAAGGTAGGGTGACTTTGTCCTCTTATACCATTTACCGCTCCGGAAGTCCTCCCGTCAACCACATAAGTCGTCTCGGAGGTCCATGTACCATTCCCATAATTCTCTTGACCTTATGCGAATGTTCTCCAGAAAGGTTACCCTGCCTACTAGAGTTCCTAAGGCTACTCAACTATTCCCTACGCTTTATCCTAGGTTTACCAGCTATGTATATACTAAGTATACGAGATCATACCACCTCTGGTTACCACTTGGTATACCATTTGGGCTAAGGTGATAGTGATTGTAACGTACCCCACGGTGAGCTGAAACACACGGTGACACGAAACCACCGGTTACCAGTCCAGCAGTAGAGAGCAGAAAACCGGTTTCCTAAATACAACTTTATATGTTTGTTTCGGGTCGCCGTGTGTTTCGGGTCGCCGCGTGTTTCGGGTCGCCGTGGGGTACCTTAGCTACCTATCGTAGGGTCGTTACAGTAAGGCCTTTCCAGCACGCTTATGAATCTCAAAGTTCAGTGGCGGGTCAGGATCTAGAGATTGATGTGTGGTGTTTTACATACGCTTATGCCTTCCCAAATATGAAGGTGAAAAGCGGGCTAGGAAATTTGAGGGAAGGGAGCTTGGCCACAATGATATGAGCTTCGGTGTGATTTCTACCGGTGTTGCTCGGGATTGGCCCAGTGCGACACCCAATGAAATTCCGATGCAACAAGTTCAAGCTATCGCCTTGATATGCTCATGCCAAGAGTTAGGCCCCCACGCCATTAGGGGCAACCACAATTTCGTTCGCAATGCTTAGGTAAAACATTTAATGGGTTAGAGGGGATCCTCCCCGGGATCCATACTCATACAATTACCTAGAGGCAAGGTCTTCTAAATATAATTCCCCAGGCAGCACACTTCTGCTTGTACACTCGACACCTGTCAAGGGGCGGTTGAGCAAGGGGAAAAATAAATAAATGAAAGGTGCCCCTATGAGTTACAAGTACCGGTTGCTCACTGGTCATTCACCTTGGTTGAAGGTCAAAAAAACCTGATGGCTAACCCAAAGCCCATACCACCTTCCCTGCTTCTATAATTATGGTAAAGGTCTCTGATACCACCCACTTTTATGTTTTTTTCCTCCTTTACCACCGATTCCTCCCATACCACCCTTTTATTATATAATTTTAAGCCAATTAAATAAGTTAGAAATAACTTGACATGTGCAATATGAGAAATACTTATTAACCACCAACAGTTAAATGCGTAATATTATTGTATACCATGATTTAATTGTAGGCAACGTTATTGAATTATATGAATTGTGAAAATGTCGTTTCATCATCATAAGTACTAGTATATGCTCTCTGTGGACTTCTGCCTTCTCTTCTCTCATTCCCTGAGGGCTTTGGCCTTCTCTATGATTGCCGCCCCTCTTTCGGCTTCCACTCTTTCTACTTTGGTTGCTCTCCCTGGGCCTTCGCTGTCTCTAGGCTTCTCCTCTTCCGCTGCCTCAACTCCTTCTGAGCCTTGGCTCTTTCTGGACCTCCATACTCCCTGGGCCTCCAGTTTCTCCAGGATTTTGTGCTGTGGGCTACACCTTCTGGGCTTCTGCATTCATTATGCTGCTTGCTGTCACAAATCGTGACTAAGCAAGGTAGATTTCACATGACTAATACTTATTAGTCATAGGGTATGATTATGTTTTATGCTATGAAGTGAGTTAACTCATAGTTGTCATATTACTCACAGTTGTGGGTAATTATTATGTTATGAAAGGATGGTTTAGTTGGTAGGGTTTTGCTCTTTGTGCACATGGTACCTGGTTCGAACCCTTGTGCCAGCAAAGTTATTCAATTATTCTCCTGCAATGGTAAGCACTACAGCATATCCAAAGAGGACTTGGTACTGTGCCGAAGAATAGTAATAGTACTACCTGGTTGCAAAAGTATCCGGATGCCTGGCGCCAAGATTCCTACCCAGCCAGTGTTAGGGGAAGCTTTAAACGTGAGCAGTAATTATAGTGTAGCTGCCTTAAATCCCAATAACATATTCAAAGTTTAGTTAATTTACAATATCTCTCTATTCCTTTGATCTCAAGCCTATTTTCTATCTATGTATAGAGAGAAGGAAAATATAAAGGTGGTTGAGGAAGAGCCTTAGCAGTTTGAAGCTGGGCATTTGAGATCAGTATCCTCATAAAAGGTTACCCTTAACTTAGTTCATGCGAGAATCTTGGCGCCCAGGCAACTGTATACTTTTGAAAACTAGTAGTAGTAGGGGAGTGTTACAGTATGCCCTGTAACGGGGGCACCCTGTAGAGAGGTGAACCCTAAGGCTGCAACCGCACCAAACACTCAAAGTGGAAGATAAAGATAAGGTAAAATAATTCAAAAGAATCAACAGTAAAACTTAATATAGTTAAGCTCGAAGCTTCACTCACTTTAGTTCTCTAGAGGAAAGGTTGGTGGTCGAAGTAGAATGCCAAATGCTTAAAATTAAGTAGATATCAGATTGAGGTCTTTGACATTCACGACTACTTCCGACCTTGTCCGAGCACCCTGTCCTGCTCAGGGTTTGTCCGAGGGTTACCCTCCATCATGATTTATCCTGCTGGAAGTATCGGACAAACTCGGGTACACTTAACTCCGTCAATAGGATATGAGTTTCTGCAATGCATCTCCAATACAACAGCAGGTGGAAAAACTCTGCCTATCGAAGTCATACTAGTGGGTAACTATTATGACAACAACCAGAGTTAATACCTAGGTGGTGGACTCACTGGCCCAGTGGTAGTTTTGTCTATAGAAGCTATGCAGTCCATCATTTAATCTACTCGACTATTCAATATGATAAATTGACAGGCAAGCTCCCCCGGTGAGATATAGCCGATAGTTGGCTAAGTGGGCGCTACCCATAGCCACCCTCTTGGGACATACTCTACCATGATAAGACTCATACCTCTAGAGTCCAATAACAACCCATTGTAATGCAACAAATCAAGGGGAGAAGGTCAGGGCTGGTTACTGAGGTATTTGTCTCGAAAGGACCCTGGCCTTCTGAGACTACCTGAGTACCACGAGGAAGACTACCCTACTACCTGTAGGTTAGAATAGACTCCTAGGTGCCCGAGAGACCATATATGGGTGACCTCTGTTTTGGCGGTTACCCATACTCCCATTATATATCCTGCGAATAACATTCAGTTGGACGGATGGCGACGATGTATACGGTGTTAAGGCAGCCACTCCAATGACCTCTTTTTACTAGCAAATGAGCAACTATGCAGGCGTCTGCCTATGACGCGCCGTACCAACGCAGGGGCCAGAGGGGGGTGCTGGCTAAACAGGCCCAAGTTCAATAGTATTTCGGGCCACCAGTATACAGGTGTAGGGCCTCCCTGCAGAGATTGGTGTGCACCCAAGAACATCCATGAGACTATAGAATGTGAGGCAATCGACCTCTAAGTTCCAGGATAACTTTGCTGGTGAAGGTTGCGTAACTTGGGTTCCTCAGTAGGGTAAGTGGAACCCATGGGAATAATAACCAAATTCCCAAGGTAGGGTAACTTTGCCCTCTTATGCCTTTAACCGCTCAGGAAGTCCTCCAGTCGACCACAGGAGTCTTCTAGGAGATTCGTGTAACATTCCCATAATTCTTGTGATCTTATGCGAATGTTCTCCCGAAAGGTTACCCAGCCTAATAGAGTGCCTAAGGCCACTCTACTGTTCCCTGGGCCTTGCCTTTAGGTTAACCAGTATTCTTGTATACTAATATACCAGACCATACCACCTCTGGTTACCACTCGGTATAACATATGGGGTAAGGTAGTAGTTATTGTAACTACCTATCGTAGGGTCGTTACATACCCAAAGGGGACTTGGTAACACTTCTAACATAACAAAGAAGCAAAGAAGTAAAGAAGTAAAGAACATCTAAGTAGTTTCGTACATACTTTCAATATAAAACCATTTACATTTAGCTCTCACTTGTGTGCAAGTGTAACAGGGGCACCCGATAGAGAGGTGAACTCTAAGGTGGCGACCGCACCACACACTCAAAGTAGAAGATAAAGATCAGGTAAATAATTCAAAAGAATCAAACGGTAAAACATAATATAGTTAAGATCAAAGCTTCACTCAATTTAGTTCTCGCGAGGAAAAGTTGGTTGTGGAAGTAGAATGCCAAACACTTAAAGTTAAGTAGATATCAGATTTAAGCCTTGAATATTTACCACTACTCCGACCAGGTACGAGTACCCTGTCCTGCTCAGGACTTGTCCGAGTTCGACCCTCAATTAGGAATTATCCATCAGGAGGCATCAGACCAACTCGGGTACACTTAAATCTGTCAATAGGATTTGAGTTTCTGCAATGCATCTCAAATTCAACCGCAGGTGGTAAAACTCTTGCAATCGAAGTCATACCAGTGGCTAACTGTTATGACAACAACTGGCGTCAATACCTAGGTGGTGGACTCACTGGCTCTGTGGTAGTTTCGTCTATACAAGATATGCAGTCCATCATTTAATCTACATGACTATCCAATGTGATAAATTGACATGCAAGCTCCCCTGGTGAGATGTAGCCGATGGTTGGCTAGGGGGGCGCTACCTATAGCCAGCCTCTCGGAGCATACTCTGCCGTGATAAGACTCATACCTGTAGAGTCAAATAACAACCCATAGTAATGCTACAAAGTAAGGGGAGAAGGTCCCGGCTGGATACTGAGGTATTTGTCCCGAAAGCTCTCTGGCCTCCTTGGACTACCTAAGTACCACAAGGAAGACTACCCTACTACCTGTAGGTTAAGATAGGCCCCTAGGTGCGGGAGAGACCATATATGGGTGACCCCCATTTTGGCAGTTACGCATACTCCCCTTATATATCTTGCGAACAACATTCAGTCGGACAGACAGTGAGGACTTATTCGGTGTTATAGCAGCTGCACCAATGACCTCCTTTCACTAGCAAACGAGTAACTACACAGCCCTCTACCTATGACACGCCGTCCCCACACTAGGGCCAGAGTGGGGTATTAGCTAAACCCGCTCAAGTTCAATAGTATGTTCAGGTTACCCTTACACAGGCGTGGGGCCTCCCTGCCCAGATGCGTGTGTGCCTAAGAACATCTAAGAGCCCAAAGAATGTGAGGAAATCGACCGTTAAGTTCTAGGATGACTTTGCTGGTGAAGGTAGGGTAACTTGGACTCCTCAGTAGGGTAACTGGGTCCATAGGCATAATGGTCAAATTCCGAAGGTACGGTAACTTTCCCCTCTTATGCCATTAACAGCTCCGGAAGTCCTCCAGTCGACTACAAAAGTTGTCTCGGAGGTCCGTGTAACATTTCCAGAATTCTCTTGATCTTATGCGAATGTTCTTCCGCAAGGTTACCCTGCCTAATAGAGTGCCTAAGGCCACTCTACTGTTCCCTAAGCCTGCCCTTAACCGAACCAGCATTCTGGTATACTAAGTATGCTAGAGCATACCACCTTTGACTACCTCTTGGTATACCATTTGGACTAAGGTAGTAGTTATTGTAGCTAACTATCATAGGGTCGTTACAGCAAGCAACCTAGCTCTTTGTATCAGAGCAACCACAACCTTGTAAAAGAAGAACCCTCCCCACCACTTACCAAATAACGGGAGCACCCTATCGAGAGGTGAACTGTAAGGTTGTGACCACACCAAACACTCATAGTAGAAGATAGAGATCAGGTAAAAATTGAAAAGAATCAAAAGGTAAAAGTTAATATAGTTAAGCACGAAACTTCACTCAGTTTAGTTGTGTTGAGGAAAGGTTGGTTGTCGAAGTTGAATGACCAACGCTTAACCTTAAGTAGATATCAGATTTAAGCCTTTGACATTCACCACTACTCTGACCTTGTGCGAGTACCCTGTCCTCCCAAGGGCCTGTCCGAGTTCTACCCTCCATTAGGAATTATCCTTCTGGAAGTATTGGACCAACTGGGGTACTCTTAACTCCGTCAATAGGATATCAGTTTCTGCAATGCATCCCCAATACTACCACTGATGGAAAAACTATTCCTATCGTAGTCATAACTGTGGCTAACTGTTATGACAACCACCGGAGTTAATACCTAGGTGGTGGACTCACTGGCCCAGTGGTAGTTTCGTCTATACAAGCTATGCAGTCCATCATTTAATCTACGCAACTATCTAATGTGATAAATTGACATGCAAGCTCCACCGGTGAGATGTAGCCGATGGTAGGCAAAGTGGCCGCTACCCATACCCAGCCTGTCGCGACATACTCTACTGTGATAAGAGTCATACCTCTAGATTCCATTGACAACCCATAGTAATGCTAGAAAACAAGGGGAGAAGGTCCGGCTGGTTACTGAGGTAGTTGTCCCGCAAGCACCCTGGCCTACTTGGACTACCTAAGTACCACTTGGAAGACTACCCTACTACCTGTAGGCTAAGATAGACTCCTAGGTGCCGGAGAGACTCTATATGGGCGACATGCATATTGGTAGTTACCCACACTCCTCTTATATATTCTGCCAATGGCATTTGGTTGGACGGATGGTGACGACGTATACTGTATTACGGCAGCTGCTGCAATCATCTCTTTTTAGTAGGCAATGAGCAACTATGTGTAACGGGGGCACCCTGTAGAGAGGTGAACTCTAAGGTTGCAACCGTACCAAACACTCAAAGTAGAAGATAAAGATGAGGTAAAATAATTCAGAAGAATCAACGGTAAATCTTAATATAGTTAAGCTCGAAGCTTCACTAAATTTAGTTCTCTTGAGGAAAGGTTGGTTGTCGAAGTAGAATGCCAAACGCTTAAACTTGTGTAGATATCAGATTTAAGCCTTTGACATTTACCACTACTTCCGACCTTGTGCGAGCACCCTGTCCGGCTCAGGGTCTGTCCGAGGTCTACCCTCCATCAGGATTTATCCTGCCGGAAGTGTGGGACCCACTCAGGTACACTTAACTCCGTCAATAGGATATGAGTTTCTGCAATGCATCTCCAATACAACTGCAGGTGGAAAAACTCTTCCTATTGAAGTCATACCAGTGGCTAGCTGTTATGACAACAACCGAAGTCAATACCTAGGTGGTGGACTCACTGGACCAGTGGCAGTTTCGTCTATACAAGCTATGCAGTCCATCATTTAATCTACGCGACTATCCAATGTGATAAATTGACATGCAGGCTCCCCCCGTGAGATGTAGCCGATGGTTGGCTAAGTGGGCGCTACCCATAGCCATCCCCTCGGGACAAACTCTACCGTGATAAGACTCATATCTCTAGAGTCCATAACAACCCATAGTAATGCTACAAATCAAGGGGAGAAGGTCTGGGTTCGTTACTGAGATGTTTGTCTCGAAAGCACCATGGCCTTCTGAGACTACCTGAGTACCACTAGGAAGACTACCCTACAACCCGTAGGCTAGAATAGACTCCTAGATGCCCGAGAGACCATTTATGGGTGACCCCTATTTTGGCGATTACCCATACTCCCCTTATATATCCCGCGAACGACATTCAGTCGGACGAACGGTCACGACTTATACGGTGTTACAGCAGCTGCTCCAATGACCTCTTTTAACTAGCAAACGAGTGCAACAATCCTACCCTGGTGTGGTTAATTATGCAACAGGTAACGAATTACTTACTTAGATTTTACTAGACTATCTTTATAGTCCTTGATCGTTCTTGAATATCCGAGAGAGTATTCTTCTTTCCGAGATTAACTTATAATCTCTTCTTCTTTGATAGACTATTTTATAGTCTTCGTATCTCACATCAATATCTTATTGGGGAGAGATGTAGAGGGAACTTCTTCGTATCTCAATCTCCTCTCATCTGAGAGAGATGTGAGACTGTCCTTGTCTTCACAAGGTCGTGGTTGCTCTGACTCTAAGAGCTGAATTGCTTGCCAGGTAAAGAGTAAAGGTATATTGTAGGAAAGTACTTAGATGGTTGCGTGAAGAGCTCTAACTACTGTGACTTTTTTTTTTTTTTTTTTTTTTTTTTTTTTTTTTTTTAATAAAGTTGGTTTTTTTTTTTTTTGGTCAAATAAATCAATGA
>Ga0307509_10001642_pt1 | contig 37491 bp, 37 predicted proteins | sample 10_EM_MG_FD_202245 | JGI IMG/M metagenome (GOLD analysis project Ga0307509, IMG submission 202245) | Populus trichocarpa ectomycorrhiza microbial communities from riparian zone in the Pacific Northwest, United States - 10_EM | ecosystem: Host-associated > Plants > Roots > Unclassified | place...
ACATCCACGCGGCCAAGATCGTTGGGCTTCGCCGACTCAGCCCAACCTACGCTGCGTTATTTAATTGGGCGAGCGCTCTTCGCCCGCGCCCAGATCGAAGCCCCTGACTCCACCGGCTCGCTGACCTCTTCCGCAGGCGCGTTGCGAGCAGCTGCTTCGCGCGCCTTGTCCTTCTTGCTCTTACGCTTGCCCTTGATGCCACCGCCGGGCGGCTGTGCCGGCGGCGCGACCTGCGTCGGCTCGAATCCGGCGATGCGCTCGCGTTCCAGCCGCAGGCCGTTGCGCTTCTCGATCAGCCGGAAATGCGTGTCGGCTTCCGGGGTGACGAAACTGACCGCGATGCCGCTCTCCCCTGCCCGGCCGGTGCGCCCGATGCGATGCACGTAGTCATCGGCCGAGCGCGGCAGGTCGTAGTTCACGACCACCGGCAGGCGCTCGATGTCGATGCCGCGCGCGGCCACATCGGTTGCGACGACCACGCGCACCTTCGATGCTTTGAAATCCGCCAATGCCTGAGTGCGTGCGCCTTGGCTGAGTTCGCCGTGGAAGGCAACTGCATTGATGCTGAAGCGCCGCAGCTTCTCCGCGACGTGCTCGGACGAATACTTCGTCGCGACGAACACGAGCACGCGCGTCCAGCCGTTCTCCTGGATCAGGTGCCGCAGCAACTGCGTGCGCCGTGCCGTATTCACTTCGATCGCGCGCTGCAGAATGTCGGGCTGCGTAGCTGCGGTGGATTCGACGTCGATGCGCACCGGATCGTGCAGCAGGCTGGCGGCGAGCGCCTCGACCTCTTGTGGAAACGTGGCCGAAAACAGCAGGTTCTGGCGGCGCTTGGGCAGCAAGGCGTGAATGCGCTCCCATTCGTCGGCAAAGCCCAGATCCAGCAGGCGGTCCGCCTCATCGAGCACCAACGTCGCCACATTGGAGAGCGACATCGCATTGCGTTCGACCAGATCCAGCAGTCGGCCCGGCGTCGCGACGACGACGTCCGCGCCACCACGCAGCGCCATCATCTGGGGATTGATGGAAACGCCGCCCGCGACGCTGAGCACCTTGACGGGCTCGGGGAGGTAGCGCGCGAAGATCCGGAACGACTCGCGCACCTGCTCGGCCAGCTCGCGAGTAGGCACCAGCACCAGCGTGTGCAACCTGCGCGGCGACTCGCGCCTGCCGGCGGCGATTTGCTGAACCAGCGGCAAGGCGAAGGCAGCCGTCTTGCCCGAACCCGTGTCGGCGCGCGCCCAGACATCCTTGCCGTCCAGCACGGCGGGAATTGCTTCTGCCTGCACCGGCGTGGGAGCCAGATAGCCTTGCTCGTTGACGGCGCGCAGCAAAGCGGCAGGCAGGCTAAGGAAGGAAAACACCATTAGTGGATTCACTGGAAAGACCGGACGGCGATGATACGCGGGAACCCCGCCGCGAGCTGCTCCTGATTCCGCGGTTCGCTCCCTGCCCCGCGCACCCCTACAATCGCCGCGATGCAACCGCTTCGCCGTGACCAGTTCACAAGGAGGTCTTCATGAAGCCGCTGTTCCTCATTCTCATTGCGTTGGCGTCGCTGACTACGCTTGCAGCGCCCACACTTCCTGAGACGCGCGCAGGCGCCACCCTTAGCGGGTGGCTGAGTTCATTCAACTCAGGCGATGAGGCGCAGATCGCCGCGTTCCAGGAGAAGTATCGCCGCCAGCGGCCTATCGCCGGCGCGCTGGAATATCGCCGGGAAACCGGCGGATTCGAACTGCTGCGCATCGAATCGAGCCGGCCTGACACCATCGTCGTGCTGGCGCGCGAAGGCAAATCGGGGAGAGGCGCCCGCCTGACGCTGAACACCGCCGCAGACGGCCTGGGCGACAACGTGACAATCGACGTACGCACTGTGGACCTTCCGCCTCAGTTCGCGATTCCCAGAATGACCCTCGATGCCGCGCTCGCCGCGCTGACGCAGCGCGCCGATGAATATGCGCGCGAAGACAAATTTTCCGGGACGCTGCTAGTCGCGCGGAATGGCCAAGTGCTGCTGCACAACAACTGGGGCCTGGCAAATCGTGAATCGAAGGCGCCGGTGACTTCGGATACGCAGTTTCGCCTGGGCTCGATAAACAAAATGCTCACCGCCGTCGCCGTCCTGCAACTTATCGAGGCCGGCAAACTCTCGCTCGACGCGCCGCTCGCGCTGTACCTGCCTGAGTATCCGAACAAGCAGCTCGCCGCGGCGGTAAAGGTGCACCACCTGCTTACTCATACGGGCGGCACTGGCGACATATTCAAGCCCGAATATTTCGAGCGGCGGCTGGAGATTCGCACGCACGCCGACTACTTGACGCTGTTCGGCGCGCGCGCCGTCGATTTCGAGCCGGGAACGCAGGACAGGTATTCCAACTATGGTTACGTGCTGCTCGGCGCACTGATCGAAAAGGTAAGCGGCGTGTCTTATTACGACTACGTACAGCAGCGCATTTATGCACCTGCCGGCATGTCAGCCACGGGATCTCTGCCGGAATCCGAAAGCGTACCCAATCGCGCGCAGGGTTATACGCAGGACAATGGGAACTGGGTGCCAAATACGGACACGCTGCCCTATCGCGGCATGGCAGCGGGAGGTGGCTACTCGACAGCGCGCGATCTGATGCTGTTTGCGCTGGCACTGCAAGATGGCCGCCTGATCTCGAAGCAGATGCTTGCCCAGGCCACGACTGCACACGACAAGGGACTTACCTATGGCTACGGCTTCGGGATCGAAGGCTCGGGGAAACTGCGCCGCTACGGCCACAGCGGCGGCGCCCCCGGCATGAACGCCGCTTTGCGGATCTATCCGCAACTCGGCTACGTCCTCGTAGGGTTGAGCAACCTTGATCCGGTCGTGGCGGACGACATGGTCGAGTTCTTAGGTGCCCGCTTGCCACTCGACTGAGCGCCGCGACGCCGGTGTTTGCGCTCATCGGTCCGCGACTGCCAAGATACGGCGCAGTTGAGCGTTGGGACAGGCACATGGCAAACCGGTTGAAGATCGATTTCGTGTCGGATGTGGCGTGCCCGTGGTGCGTGATCGGGCTGAAGTCGCTCGAGGTCGCACTGGCGCGGCTGGACGGCGAGATTAGCGCCGACCTGCATTTCCAGCCCTTCGAACTCAATCCGCAGATGCCTCCCGGCGGCCAGGACGTGGCCGAGCACATCGCCGAGAAATACGGTTCGACGCGCGAACAGTTCGCGCGCAGCAGCGAGGCGATCAGTGCACGCGGCGCAGAGCTCGGTTTCGATTTCCAGATGGCAAAGCGCGACCGTATCTACAACACTTTTGACGCCCACCGGCTGCTGCATTGGGCAGAAGGCGCAGGACACCAGCAGGCGTTGAAGCAAGCGCTGTTCGATGCCTACTTCACCGAGGGCAAGAATCCGAGCGATCACGCCACGCTCGTTGCCATCGCCGCCAGGGCCGGGCTCGACGCGCAGCGCGCGCAACAGATCCTGGCGTCGAATGAATATGCCCAGGCGGTGCGCGAGCGCGAACAGTTCTATCGGCAACATGGCATTCAAGCGGTGCCATCCGTGATCGTCAACGATCGTCATCTCATCCAGGGCGGCCAGCCCGTCGACGTCTTCGAGCAGGCGCTGCGCCAGATCGCCGCCGAGCAAACCGCGGCGGGCGCGTAGCCTAAGAGCACCACAGAGGCAACGCCATGAATTTGATTTATCCGGCCGTCGCGGGATTCATCCTCGCCGCGCTGCCGCTTTGCAACTCCGCCCAAGCCGCACCGGCCTGCGACAAGGCCTGTCTGGAAGGCATCGGCGACAAATATCGCGCGGCGTACGTGAAGCACGATCCTGGCCTCGCACCCATATCGAAGCGCGTGCGCTTCACCGAGAACAACGTCGAGATGCGCTTTCCCGATGCGAGCTGGGACACGGTGACCAAGGAAGTCGGTCCGGCGTTGACGCTCTCCGATCCGCAGACCGGCAATGTCGGCATCTACACTGCAATCATGCAGAACGACACGCCGGGCTTCCTGGCGGTACGGCTGAAGGTGGCCCGCGGCGAGGTCACCGAGATCGAGCATATCCTCTCGACCAAGCGCAATCTCAGCGGCCCGCCCACGCCCATCGGCGACGTCAACGAGTTCAAGCACGATCCCGATCTTGCGCAGTCCGTGCCGCCCGGACAGCGCCTGTCGCGCGAGCGGCTGATCGCGCATGCGGACGGCTATTTCTCGACATTACAGAACAACACCGGCGAAATCCGCGGCACGCGCTTCTCCCCCGACGCGATACGTTACGAGAACGGCATGAAGTTCCCGGAGATCGAAAAGGGGTTCAAATCGGGGCGCTACCGCTTCAACGAGCGCGTGCGCGACCGCGACCACTTCCTGGTCGACGAGGAGCGCGGCATCGTGATGAGCCGCGCCTTCATCGATCACAAGGGCGTGCTGGACGAGTACACGCTTACCGACGGCACGCCGCAGCGCTCCATCTTCCGCGAGCCGCACAGCTGGTCGCTGCTGGAAATGTTCAAGATCCGGAACGACATGATCGTCGGTGTCGAGGCGACGTTCATCGGCGCGCCGTACTACATCCGTTCACCGTGGACGCGCAAACCGGATCAGCGCTGAAGGCTGCGGGATCGCCTGAAGATCAATCCGCTGACTTACGACGCTCCAGCAGTCGCTCGAAGTCGTCGATCAAATCGAACATTGCAGTAGCAGTCGCGAACTCACGAACCCAACGCCTGACGTCTTCCACGTTTGCGCCAGGATGCGCGTCAAGCAATCCTTCGATGTCCTGCATATCCTGCGGTCGATGTGCTACCGCTTTCATGATGAGCAGATCCTCGACCCGCGGTAATCGCACGGAGACCCCGCCGACTTTTTGGACACGACCATGCTCGACCGCCGTGTGCTCGAACGGCAAGCCGCCCAGGATCAGGTCGATATCGATCTTGGATGGGGTGTGCCTGAGCAACAGCACTCGCGTGCGGCGCGCAAATTCCAGCGGCTTCTCGATTCGAGGAACGATGCCATAGTTCGCGGCGATCGCCAGAGCGCCCGCCCATTCTTGTTCCGCTAGAATCGCAAGGGCGTCTATGTCCTGTGTAAATCGAGGACGTCCGAGAAATGAAACAGCAATGCCACCAACAATCACAGCTTGCATGCCGGCTGCTTCAAGCCATCGCCCTAAATCCCTCAGCGGCGCGAGCAGCGTTTCCGGAATGCGGTCAGTCATGCGACGCGTGTCGGATTAGAGCCCAACGATCCCGAACCTCCTGAATCTGCCGTTCACGATTTGGATCCGTGCCGAAAAGAGTTCGGGAGGCCATTAATACGGCGAGCTGCTGCGCCTTCGTTGCAAGCGGAGACGCGCGCAGCTCCGCCACTTCCGCCTGCTTTACCAGCTTCCAACGGTCAAGGTAGTCGTGCGCCTGCTTGGGGGTTATGGATGTCACGGGAGGCATGATACGCCTCGATGCTTCGACAGTCTTGGAACTGGACTAAACAACGTGTGCGCCGTTGCTGGCCGAAGTCGCGTGCTTCGACGACGGTGTCGCGCAGCCTGCCGGGAAGCCGATGACAGCGCTCGCTCCGGCGCTTGAGAATCGCCGCGCCGCTTGATTCGAGATCGGCCGCTGTCCCTAAGGGAAGCGCCGCATTGTCACGGCCCGACGAATTTCTTGACGGTTCATTCCGCACGCGACGCGTTATAGTTGCTGCTTCGCTTTCGTGCGCAGGTATGTGTTTCCGTGCCGCCGATCATATCCGTCACCAATCTCACCAAGACTTATGCGTCCGGCTTCCAGGCCCTCAAGAACGTCAGCCTCGACATCCGCCGCGGCGAGATCTTCGCGCTGCTCGGGCCGAACGGCGCGGGCAAGACCACGCTGATCAACATCATCTGCGGCATCGTCAATCCGGGCAGCGGAGTCGTGCTCGCCGACGGCCGGGACGTCGTCAAGGACTACCGCGCGGCGCGCTCGCAGATCGGGCTGGTGCCGCAGGAGCTGGCCAACGACATTTTCGAAACCGTCTGGGCGACGGTCACTTTCAGCCGCGGCCTGTTCGGCAAGCCGGCCAATCCCGCATACCTGGAAAAAGTGCTGCGCGATCTGTCGCTGTGGGACAAGAAGGACAGCAAGATCATGGCGCTTTCCGGCGGCATGAAGCGGCGCGTGATGATCGCCAAGGCGCTGTCGCACGAACCCAAGATCCTGTTCCTCGACGAGCCTACGGCGGGTGTGGACGTCGAGCTGCGGCGCGACATGTGGCAGATGGTGCGCTCGCTGCGCGCCAGCGGCGTGACCATCATTCTCACGACGCATTACATCGAGGAGGCCGAGGAAATGGCCGACCGCATCGGGGTGATCAACAAGGGCGAGCTGATTCTGGTGGAAGAAAAGGCGCAGCTCATGAAGAAGCTGGGCAAGAAGCAACTCACTCTGTACCTGCAGAACGTGCTGGAGAGTGTCCCGTCGCAGCTCGCGGGACGCGGCCTGGAGCTGGCTGACGGCGGCCACCAGCTCATCTACACATTCGATTCGCAGCTCGAAACCACCGGCATCGCCAGCCTGCTGCGCCAGCTCAACGAACTGGGCATCGACTTCAAGGATCTGCACACGACGGAAAGCTCGCTGGAGGAGATCTTCGTCAGCCTGGTGCATGCGCCGCCGGCCAAAGACAATGCAGCCGCGCAAGCCGGGGGGATGCAGCGATGAACGTATACGCCATCCGCGCCATCTATTTCTTCGAACTCGCACGCTGGTTCCGCACGCTGGTGCAGAGCATCGCATCACCGGTGATTTCGACGTCGCTGTACTTCGTCGTGTTCGGTGCGGCCATCGGCTCGCGCATGGCGCAGATCGACGGCGTCAGCTACGGCGCCTTCATCGTGCCGGGCCTGATCATGCTGTCGCTGCTGACGGAGAGCGTCGCCAACGCGTCGTTCGGCATCTTCATGCCGAAATATTCCGGCACGCTTTACGAAGTGCTGTCCGCGCCGATCTCCTACATGGAGATCGTCACCGGCTACGTCGGCGCGGCCGCGACCAAATCCGTGCTGCTCGGGCTGATCATCCTGGCGACGGCGCGGCTGTTCGTGCCGTTTCACATCGAGCATCCATTCTGGATGGCCGGATTCCTGGTGCTGACGGCCGTCACCTTCAGCCTGTTCGGATTCGTCATCGGCGTGTGGGCCACCGGCTGGGAGAAGCTGCAGATCATTCCGCTGATGCTCATCACGCCGCTCACTTTTCTCGGCGGCAGCTTCTACTCCATCGGCATGCTGCCGCCGTTCTGGCAAAAGGTGACGCTGGTCAATCCCATCGTGTACCTGATCAACGGCTTTCGCTGGAGCTTCTATGGCATTGCCGACGTGAGCGTGGGCCTGAGCCTGGCGATGACGTTCCTGTTCATGGCGATCTGCCTGGGCACCATCGCGTGGATATTCAAGACAGGCTACCGTCTCAAAACGTGATGCCGCATCGCGCCCCGGCGCGATTTCGGCCGCAGTTGTGAGTTCAATGGCATGCAAATCCGCCGCAGTTCACAGGCCGGATACATCGCCGGCCCGCCGCCCGACGGCGCCAGTCTTTTGTGAACTGCATCCCTCAACCGCCTGCGGGAAATGCCGAATCTACTCCGGCTTCCACCTATTCAGGCGTCCGGCCGCGACTGCAAAGCCGCAGCGGCGTCACGAGTGAACGTGTACTGGCGACAGCAGGGAAATCGCTGATGGATAAGAACGACATCGTCGTCGGGCAACCCCTACCCTATTCGGTATACGGGCCCGACCGGCTGCTGCTGCTGGCCCAGGGACAGCTGGTCAAGAGCGAGCGGGTGCGCGAGGCATTGTTGCGCGTGCTGCCGGATCCCGACGGCATTCACCGCGCAGCAGCCGCGAGCGCCGCTGCCGCGAAGCAGGACGAGCAACTCGCGACGCTCTCGGCGCTGAGCCTGCTCCGCCGCGATTATCAGAATCTATCCTCACGCGCCCGCTTCAGCCTGCGCATGGCGCGCGAAGAGGGCGGCGAAAGTTACCTGTGCTGGGTCGTCGGCATCGCGAACCGGCGCGACCTCATCATCACGGCTCCGCAGCGCGAAGACCGCACCTTCGTTACCGTCACCGAAGGACAGTCATGGGTGTTCAGAACCTTCTATGCAACGGCGGTGTTTCGCTTCAACGCCACGATCCAGAAACTGGTATTCGATCCCTTCCCCTACCTGCACATCCAACTGCCGCAGGCCATCGACATGCGATCGGTGCGCAAGATGCCGCGCGCTCAGGTCTGCTTGAATGCGACGGTCGGCACGGCAACGGAAGAAGCCGCGGCGCTGATCGTCGACATGAGCGTCACCGGCCTGCGCCTGGCCGTGCCGGATGTGACGACGCTATTCAAGGATCAGACGGTTGCGCTCAACTTCACGGTGCCGCTGCTGGGAAAGCAGCACACCATGAGAATGCAGGGCCGCGTGATGTCGTGCCAGGGCGCCTCCGACGTGAAGCATCCGCGCGTCGCCTTCTATGGATTGAACGTCGAACCGGCTGGCGACCTTGAGCCAATGGTGCTGCACGGCTACGTGCAGCAGCAACTGGTCGGCGAGCTGGATTCGTTGTGGCAAGCGTTGTCGATGGATTCCAAATCCGTCTAGATTTTCTTAGACTGGCGCGATCATGCCGGATGCGCCCGCGACTTCACCTTGGTGGCTGTATCTCCTCGCCTGCGAGGATGGCCGCACCTATGCCGGCATTGCGCTGGACGTGCACGCCCGCTTCGCACTGCATGCGGCCGGCAAGGGTTCGCGGTTCACGCGCGCCAACAAGCCGGTGAAGATACTCGGCGCGCAATCGTTCGCGACAAAGTCGGCGGCGCTCAAGGCCGAGCATGCGTTGAAGCAACTGGAGCGGCCGCAGAAACTGGCGTGGGCCGCAGCACGTAGCCTCTCGTAGTAGCCTCTCGTAGGTTGGGCTGAGTCTTCGAAGCCCAACTATCAACGCCGCGAGAAATGTTGGGCTTCGAAGACTCAGCCCAACCTACAGCACTACCAGACGCCCTCACTAGAACTGCGTGCCCGCCGTCGTAGCGCTCGAACGCAGCGCGGCTTCCTTCTTCCAGTGCTCGATGAATGCCAGGAACTCGTGCTTGTCGTAGCCGCTCTTGCCGTGCTCGAACTGGCCGGTGGATTGCGAGGCCAGCACGTTGCGGTCCGGTGCGATGATCCAGAAATGCGGAGCGCCACGCGCTGCGGGTAGCTGCGAGAAGAAGAAATCGTTGTAGTTCTCGTCGCCGACGTACACCTTCATCACGACGAACGCGTCGTGCAGTTCCGACTTCACGTCTGAGTTGCGGCTGACGAACTTGTTCAAGGCGTGACACCAGCTGCACCAGTCGCCGCCCGCAATCACCAGCACCAGCTTGTGTTGCGCCTCGGCTTGGGCGACGGCTTCGTGATATTGCTCGAACGGATCGGCCTTGGGATCGTAGCCCAGGCCCGCCGCATGGCCGCTTACCGATAAAAACAGGCTCGCGACTGCCGCCAGCGCCGCCCAGATTCGCATCGACATTATGGTAATCCCCGTATTCTTTCGCTCGATGTACACGGCCGCAGCGTAGCGCGCTTTGCACGCGGCGACATCCGTCGCGATTTCTTACAGGTTGCTTCGTCGCAAAGCGTGGCAAAGATTCAGCGCCATTCGTCGATGCGAGTCAGTGCGTCGATGCCGTCGTGCGCGAGCAGCCACTCGCGATTGCGGCGATGCAAGTCGTCGTCCGCATCGTAGCGATTCAGGAATATCGTCACCGGCAACGGCGCGATGCACGCAAGCGTCAGGCGCACTGCGTTCAACGTGCCGAGGCCCGCGTCGGCGACGACCAGCACTTCGTCCACTGGCAAGCACTTCAGCAGGTCGACGCTGTCGCCATCGTGAGCGAGCGGCGAACGCGCGCCGCCCACCGTTTCCACGAAACCGACGTCGATGTCCGCGGGCCAGATGATTTCATCGATGATGTCGTTGAGGCTTATCCGTGCGAGTTGCAGCGCATCCGCCGCCATCGGCGGCGCCATTGCGAGGCGATAGCAGCGATGCGCGGGACAGACGTCGACCTCGCGCTCGCCGCTCGCTCGTGCGAGTTGTCGTGCATCCGTCGAATCCGCATCCGGCTCGAAAGACTGCACGGGCTTGCGAGCCGCGACGCGTACACCGCGGGAACGCAGCGACGCCAGCAGCTGCGCCGTCACCCAGGTCTTGCCGACTTCCGTATGCGTGCCGATGACGCCGACGAGGCGTGACGGCTTATTCACGGCCGCGCTCATGCACCGACGACCGCCGCAAGCTTATCGAGCGCATCGCGCAGCCGCTTGCACATGGCTTCGGAGTGCGCGGCGGACAGCGCTACGCGCAATCGCGCCGTTCCCGCCGGCACGGTTGGTGGGCGAATCGCCGGCACATGAATGCCGGCCTCGAACAATTGCGTCGCGCCGGCCAGCGCCGCCGCGTCGTCTCCCAGTATCACCGGCACGATCGGCGATGGATGACCGGGGCGGACGATGTCTATCAGTCCACGCAGACGTCTGCGCAACTCCGCCCCCTCCTCGCTGGTGCAGATTGCCAACGCGGCAAGCGCGGCGGCGGTATCCGCGGGCGGCAGGCCGGTCGTGAATATGTAGGTGCGGGCGCGGTTCGTGAGCAGGTCGATGATGGGCCGCGGACCGGCGACGAAACCGCCGAGCGAGCCCAGCGTTTTCGACAGCGTACCCACGTGCAACAACTCCAGGCCGTCGACCGGCAGCTCGGCGGTGTCGAGCACTGCGTGCGCCGAATCCAGGACCAGCAGCGCGCCGTGTCGCACGCACAGACGCGCCAATGCCTCGGCGTCGATCTGGTCGCCATCCATCGAGAAAACCGTTTCGCTGATGACGAGCTTGCGTCCCGTCGTGTTCCGCAGCAATGTTTCCAGATGATCCAGGTCGCCGTGCCGGTAGATCGCAGTCGCGGCCCTGGCGAGTCGGCAACCGTCGATGATGGATGCATGATTGAGCGAGTCGCTGAAAATAGTGACGTCGTCACCGCCCAACGCCGTCAGCACGCCGATGTTCGCGGCGTAGCCCGAAGCGAAGACCAGCGCACTCTCTGCGGATTTCCAGCGCGCCAGCGCCGCTTCCAGCTCGCAATGCAAGCTGCGCGTGCCGACGACGAGCCGCGACGCCATCGCACCCGTGCCGAATTTTTCGATTGCGGCGCACGCAGCGGCGCGCACGCTTGGATGCGAAGTCAGGCCAAGGTAGTCGTTCGATGCGAACGACAGCACGCGCCGGCCGTTCACCCAGCCTTCGGGCCCGTCGCCGTCGAAGGGAACAGCCTTGCGCAGCCGGTTGAGCCGCTGCAGCGCGTCGAGTTGGCCCTGCGCAGTTTCCGTCCAATTCATGGCGCGCTGCCTGCGACGTCGGCGAGCGCGGCAGCCAGCGTCGACACGATGCGATCGATCTCGGCCGCGGTGACGGTGAGCGGCGGCACTATGGTCACTACCGGTCCCATCGAGCGCGACAGCACACCGCGCTTCACCATCGCGGCGCAGGTCTTGCGCGCGAACGTCGCATCGGCCGACGTATCGAGTTCCACCGCACCCATCAGACCCACCAGCCTGATGTCCTTGACCACGGGGAATCCGCGTAACTCCTTTTCGAGCGCGGCGCCGAGTTGCGCCGAACGCGCACGCACGTTGTCGAGAACATTCATGGACTGCAGCAACTGCAGATGTTGCAAACCGACCGCGGCGGCGAGGGCGTTCCCGCCGTAGGAATGGCCGTGATACAGCGTGCGCGTGCTCAGGTCGGGGCCGAGAAACGCGTCGTACACTTTCTGCGCAGCAACCGTGGCCGACATGGGCAGGTAGCCGCCGGTGATGCCCTTGCCCAGACACAGCAAATCCGGCCGCAATGCGCACTGTTCCGACGCGAACAGCGTGCCGGTGCGGCCGAAGCCCGTGGCAACTTCGTCGCAGATCAGCAGCACGCCGGTCTCGCGACAGGCGTCGCCGAGCTGCGCGAATTCGCCGGCAGGCACGGAAAGCATTCCCGCCGCACCTTGCACCAGCGGCTCGACGACTACCGCCGCGAGACGCTGGCGATGTTCCCGCACCATTTCACTGGCCGCCCTGAGCGCACCAGGTTGCGAGAACGACGGCGCGCGCAACACCGGGAAACGCAGCGGATCGAACACATCCGTGCCGAAGCCGCCACCGCCGACGGACAGCGAGCCGACGGTGTCGCCGTGGTATGCATCGCCAAACGCAAGGTAGGTGCTGTGGCCGGCGATGCCGCGATTGGTCCAGTATTGAAAGGCGATCTTCAATGCCTGCTCGACGGCGGACGCACCGTCGGATGCGAACAGGAAGTGCGGCTGGTCGACGGGAACGACGCGCGCCAGCGCTTCGGCAAACTCGACGACGATGCGGTTGCCGTTGCCGAGCAATGTCGAGTGCGCGACGCGGTCGATCTGTTCGCGCAGCGCCTGGTCGAGTTCCGGCACACGATGGCCAAGCGTCGTCACCCACAGCGAGGAAACGGCATCCAGATAGCGGCGGCCATCGACGTCGATGAGCTCGCGGCCTTCGGCGCGTTCCACGACGATGGGCGTGTTGTCGCCGTAGCAATGCATTTGCGTGAAGCCGTGCCATACGACGGCCGCATCGCGCTCGATCCAGTTCATTGGCAAAATCCCTCGTTCGCAGCACCCCCTCCCCGGCCCTCCCCCGGCCCTCCCCCGGCGACCGGGGGAGGGTGCGAGAAGTGCTTGTGCTTCTGGTTCCCTCCCCCCGTTTACGGGAGGAGCGTGAGAAGCGTTCGTGCTCTGGTCCCCTCCCCGTTTACAGGGAGGGTTAGGGTGGGTGCGGGGTCGCAAGTCTACTTTGTTTTACGCAACGCCTTCCACGCTCTCGGCAGGCGCCGCCGGGGCGGGCGCAGCGACGATCAGCTGAAACTTGCGACTGCGCGGATTCACCGGCAAATCAGCGGCCACGACGACTTCGAAGCGCACGTTGTCCATCAACTTCTGCGCCAGGATCTCCCGCAGCCGGCGCTGCACCGCCGCAACCGCAGCGTCGCACTGGGCATCGTCCAATGTCGGGTCGAGGCAGATCACGAAGCGGAAGCTCGCGTTCCCCTGGAGCTGCATCTGGAAGCGCGTGACCCCCTTCACGAAGATTTCATTGATGGTGTGCGGGCTGATGAAGTCGGTCGCACCGTCGCGATTGACGAACTGTGGCGGTTGCTCGCTGCGGCCGATCAGCGATTCGATCTCCAGATACGGCGGTCGCGAACTGACGGCGCGCGGCCACAGTATGTCCGACATGCGGTAGCGGATCAGCGGCAGCGTGCGGTTGAACAGGTTCGTGGTCAGGCAGTGATCGTCGCAGACTTCATAGATCACATCGTCGTCGTGCAGGATCATGGTGTCGCGGCCCGGCGCGGTCAGGCCCATCATCAAATGCTCGGACGAGCCATAGCCGCCGACAGCCGGGCAGCCGAACGCGCTTTCCAGGATTTCCTTGTCGTTGCGCGTCATGCCTTCACCGCCCGTGGTGAGGATGATCGGCGCGATGCGCAGCACGCCTGCGCGCTGCTGCGCGGCGAGCTGCACCATTGCGGCGGTGTAGCCGAAGATCATCTCGGGCTGGAACGCGTTGAGCTGCGCGATGACCTGCGGCAACGGATCGTTCACTTCGCACAGGCGCACGTCCACTGTCAGATTCGCAGGGAATTGCCGCGCCGGACTGATCATCGTCACGCCGGCGAAGTGGCCGCCGATGGCGCCGTAGAACGCAAGCCTGAAGCGGCCGCGCCGCGTCCGCTTCGGCCCCGGCGTGAAGCGGCGCAGGCCTTGCGCCGTGCCGCGTGCCCAATCGTCCTGCGAGTAAACGAAGTAGCCCACTTCGCCCGACGAGCCGGACGTATGGATCACGCGATAGCGGTCCAGGAACAGGTCGTTGGGATCGGTGGAGTGCGCCAGGAACTCGGCGATACCCTGCCTGGTGACGCTGCGGTCGGTCGCGATGGCGTCGAAATTCGCCATCAGCATGCTCTTGGTCAACACCGGAAAATCGGTGGGCGCGCAGGCCTCGATGTCGATGTCGCGCTGCCTGATGATGTTCGCGTAGTAAGCGGAATGCCGGTTGGCGTGCCGCACCAGGTCGCGAAACTTGATCAGCTTGAAGGCTTCGAACTCGGCGCGCGTCATGCGCTCGTTGCGCTTGTACTCGCGCATCTTCCCCAGCCTGGTCCACATGCTTCGCCCCCCCTTGGACTCAAGCGGAATAGCGCTTACACAAGCGGTTATCCGTAGGTTGGGCTGAGTCTTCGAAGCCCAACGTTCTGTCGCCGCCAAAAACTGTTGGGCTTCGAAGACTCAACCCAACCTACGCAGAAGCGGTCATGGCGAGCTTCGTTGCTGACGTGACAGTGTCGTACGCGAGCCGCGTGTGGAATCGTCAAGCGATCATTCGAGACCCGGCTATTTGAGTCCGAGAACACCGCGCAGCTCGGCCTTCGACTCCGCGAGGTCAGTCACGAATTGCGGATTGCGCAGCGCCAGCGCGACGACTATGGAGGCGACGGTGCGGCCTGCTTCGACGTCGCTGGGATAATGCACGCCGGCGACATTGCGATTGCGTCCGTAGCGCACTGCGCGCGCGAACAGTTCGGGCGCCTTCTCCGGCACCATCATCGCCAGCAGGATACCGTTGACGTAGCCGTAGGCCGCATGGCCGCTCGGATAGGAATCACCGCCCGGCTTCTCGATGATCGGCATGATCTGCGGGTTGCTCACATACGGCCTGGGGCGATGAAAGCTCTCTTTCCCGAGGCCCGCGGCACGCCCCACATCCGTGCCTATCTGGCGCAGGAATTTCGTCGTGATGGGCAGCTTCTCGGCACGAAACTCCGGGCCGAGCACGTCGGCGAAACGAAACACCGTGAGCTGCGCGTCGGCCTGCGCATCCTTGATCTCGGCATTCGAACGCGTGCGCTGCAAGTCTAGCAACGTTTGCAGATCAGCCTCGTACTGTGCCGAACCGGGAGCGGGCGGCGGAGCGATAATCTTGTCCACCGCGGTATCGGCCGGCACGACATAGAACGGCTCGCTCGATTGCCGCGACGGCCGCGGCGACATTTGCGGCGCCGGTGGAGTCGCAGTCTGAGTTTGCTGCCCCACAGCGGCCGTTGCCACCAACAGCAGGCAAAGGCAACGATAGGCTCGATGACGCATCATCATGGAGAGTTTTTCCGTATTCGCAGCGCCGCTGCCGGTTCATGTGGAAAAAATTGTCGGGGTATTAGCCGACTTTCAACACCAGCTTGCCGAAGTTCTCCCCCTTGAACAACTTCTGCAGCGTTTCCGGAAAGGTTTCGATGCCGGTGACGATGTCTTCGCGCGACTTCAATTGTCCCGATGCCAGCCAGCCACCGATGTCGCGCATTGCCTCGTCGTAGCGAGTGGCGAAGTCGAACACCACCATGCCCGTCATGCTCGCGCGGTTGACGAGCAGCGACATGTAGTTCGCCGGACCCTTCACGCCCGTCGTGCTGTTGTACTGCGAGATCGCACCGCAGATGACGATGCGTGCGCCGCGCGCGATCTGCGCAAGGGCGATGTCCAGGATTTCGCCGCCGACATTGTCGAAGTACACGTCGATACCTTTCGGGCAGTGCTCGCGCAAGGCCTTCTTGACGTCGTCGCTCTTGTAGTCGATGGCCGCGTCGAAGCCCAATTCGTTCACGAGGTAGTCGCACTTCTGCTTGCCACCCGCGATGCCGACGACACGGCAACCTTTGATTTTCGCGATCTGGCCCACGACGGTGCCGACCGCGCCGGCGGCGCCGGAGACGACGACGGTGTCGCCCGACTTCGCCTTGCCGACCTCGAGCAACCCGAAGTACGCCGTCATGCCTGGCATGCCGAGCGTGCCGAGATATACGGGCAATGGCGCGAGCTTGGGATCCACCTTCTTCAGCGGCTTGCCTTCCAGCGTCGCGTATTCCTGGATGCCCAGCGAGCCGTACACGTGATCGCCGACTTTGAAGTCGGGATGCTTCGATGCAATCACTTCGCCTACACCACCGGCGCGCATCACTTCGCCGATCTGCACCGGCGGCACGTACGAGCGGCCTTCGTTCATCCAGCCGCGCATCGCGGGATCGAGCGACAAGTACGCCGTCTTGACCAGAACCTCGTTGTCATTAGGTTGGCGCACGGGCTCCGCGACGTAATTCCAGTCGGTGCGCTTGATCATGCCCACTGGACGAGCCGCCAGACGGAACTGATGATTGATGGCGTTCGAATTGCTCATGTCCTGGTCCTCATGCCCTGGTGAACCGCGAGGCGCAAGCATAGGTTATCCGCCGGTAATTCGCGCATGCTTTACGCTCGCCGCAACGCACGCTCCGAACACGGACGAGACGCGGAACGAGACCCACGGCGGACGCGTTGCGTGATGCACATTGAGTTTCAGTGGGGACGACTTCGTGGCCAGCAGCAAACTCTCCCTCTATCGCCGCAAGCGCGATTTCACCAAGACGGCCGAGCCCAGCGGCAAATTGCCGTTGCGCGAATCGAAGCGGCTGCGCTTCGTGATTCAGAAGCATGCCGCGACACGGCTGCACTACGATCTGCGCCTGGAACTCGACGGCGTCTTCAAGTCGTGGGCGGTGACGCGCGGTCCATCGGTGGACCCCAACGACAAGCGCCTCGCGGTGGAAGTCGAGGACCATCCGCTGGACTACGGCGACTTCGAAGGCACGATACCCAAGGGCCAGTACGGCGGCGGCACGGTGCAATTGTGGGACCGCGGCTACTGGCAACCCGAAGGCGACCGCTCGCCCGAGGAACAGTTGAAATCGGGCGACCTGAAATTCCAGCTCGACGGCGACCGCTTGCATGGCAGCTGGGTGCTGGTGCGCATGAAGTTCGATCGCAACGGCGGCAAGCGCACCAACTGGCTGCTGATCAAGCATCGCGACGAATTCGCGGGCGCCGCCAAGACCACGCAGAAGCTGATCGACGAGGATCGCTCCGTCGCCTCGGACCGCAAGCTGGCGGACATCGCAGCCGGCAAAGGCAGCGGCCCGAAACCTTTCATGCTGGAGACGCGCAAGATCGCCAAGCCCGATGCGGTCTGGAACTCCAAAGAATCCGCCGCGACGAAGCCCGACAACCGCACCCAAAAATCCGCCGCTGCAAAAACCTCTCGCGAGCGCAACGCAACCAGCGTGCCCGCCTTCATCGAGCCCGAACTGTGCAAACCGCTGGATCGCCCGCCCGGCGGCGCGGGCTGGGCGCATGAAGTCAAATTCGACGGCTATCGCCTGCAGCTTCGAGTAGCCAACGGCAAAGCAACCCTGAAGACGCGCAAGGGCCTGGACTGGACGCACAAGTTTCAAGGTATCGCCACCGCCGCGGCCGGCTATCCGGATTGCATCATCGACGGCGAAGTCGCGGCGCTCGATGCCAATGGCTCGCCCGATTTCGCAGCGCTGCAGGCTGCGCTGTCGGACGGCGCGACCGACAACCTGATTTTTTTCGCGTTCGACCTGCTGCATCTCGGCAGCGAATCGCTGCTGCGCCAGACGCTGTCCGATCGCAAGGCGGCGTTGCGAGAATTTCTGGCCGATAACTCGCCGCGGCCCAAGCGCGGCAAGGCCGCACACAACGATGCGCTGATCCGCTACGTCGAGCACTTCGAGACGGCTGGCGACGCGGTGCTCCAATCCGCCTGCCGCATGAATCTCGAAGGCATCATCTCCAAAAGGTTGAACTCGACGTACAAGTCGGGTCGCAACGGCGACTGGACCAAATCGAAATGCCGCGCCGGCCATGAAGTCGTGCTCGGCGGCTGGACGACACAGTCCGGCCAGATGCGCTCGCTGCTGGCCGGCGTCTATCGGGGCAAGCATCTTGTGTATGTCGGCCGCGTCGGCACCGGGTTCGGCCGCGAGACCACGCACGGTCTGCTGCCCAAGCTCAAGGCGCTGACGACAGATACGAGTCCCTTCGGCGGCGAGAACGCGCCGCGCAAGGAGAAGGACATCCGCTGGCTGAAACCCGAACTGGTCGCGGAGATCGAATTCGCCGGCTGGACCGGCAGCGGTAACGTGCGGCAAGCGGCGTTCAAAGGACTGCGCGGCGACAAACCCGCGCGCGAAGTCGCAGCGGAAGAGCCGGCGCCGGCAGAAAGCGTCGAGGTTAAAAGGCCAGCACGTCGCGCCGCCGCAGCACGAAATGCAGCGGCAAAGGCCGTGGCAACGAAGCGTGGCGCAAAAGCGCAATCGACCCGCCGCCCCAGTGGTGTCGGGCCATCCGTGATGGGCGTGCCTATCTCCAATCCCGACAAGATCCTATGGCCCGATGGCGGCGACGGTGAGCCGGTCACCAAGCTGGATCTGGCGCATTACCTCGAATCGGTCGGCGATTGGTTGATGGAACACATCAAGGGTCGGCCGTGTTCGGTGATCCGCGCGCCCGACGGCATCGGCGGCGAAACCTTTTTTCAGCGCCACGCCATGGCGGGCACCTCGAATCTTCTCACGCTGAAGAAAGTGCCCGGCGACAACAAACCGTACCTGCAGATCGATCGCATCGAAGGTCTCGCAGCCGTGGCGCAGACCGCAGGCATCGAACTGCATCCCTGGAACTGTCAGCCCGACCAGCCCGCCGTGCCGGGACGGCTGGTGTTCGATCTCGATCCCTCGCCTGAAGTGGGTTTCGCCGCGGTCATCGCCGCAGCGAAGGAAATGCAGCAAAGACTCGATGCCCTGGGCCTGGTGAGTTTCTGCAAGACCACCGGCGGCAAAGGCCTGCACGTCGTCACGCCGCTGGCGCTGCGGACTGGCAAGGGCACAAAACTCGGCTGGCCCGAAGCGAAGGCATTCGCGCAAGGCGTGTGTGTGCAGATGGCGCAGGACAGCCCCGACAAATTCCTGGTGAACATGTCGAAGAAGCTGCGCGCGGGGAAAATCTTCCTGGACTACCTGCGCAATGATCGCATGGCGACCGCAGTCGCGCCGCTATCGCCGCGCGTCAGGCCGGGCGCGCCCGTGTCGATGCCGCTGCTATGGCCGCAGGTCAAGGCCGGCCTCGATCCAACTCGCTACACCGTGCGCACCGTGCCGGCGCTGATTGCGAAGAGCGCTGCTTGGAAGGACTACTGCGACGGCGAACGTCCGCTCGAACACGCCGCCAGGAAATTAGTGAGTTCTGCGACTGTCTCCGCGCGGCAGGCTGCGCCCAAGGCAACTCGCGCCAAGCCGACGCGCCGCGCGGCCCAAACCGTCGGAGCACGGCACGATCCGCCGATTGGCAGCCGCTGACGCCGAGCCTCGTCGTCGAAGTACGCTACGACCACATCACCGCGAATCGCTTCCGCCACGGCACGAAGCTGCTACGCTGGCGACCCGGCAAGTCACCGAAGCAAGGCGCATTCGAACAGCTCGAAGCGTCGGCGCGGCCGGGCGGGTCGATCAAGGTGGTGATGTGCGTGAGCAAGGTGTGATGCCGCAGCCGCGCCCCCTCCCTGCCCTCCCCCGCAAGCAGCGGGGGAGGATATCGGGATCAGTCACCCTCCCCAGCGTCGCGCGAGGGAGAACACGGGGGGATCTCTTTCAGTTCAATCATGCGAATACTTCCGCACATTTTCCTTACCCTGCTCTGCTGTTTCTTCACCGCCATCGCGAGCGCCGATCTGGTCGACCAGGTCAACTCTCTGCGCAGCAAGGGCTGCGCAGAGAGTAAAGGTGTGCGCGCCAGACTGCGCACCAGCTCCGACCTCGACAAAGTGGCGCGGGAATGGTCGAAAGGCGGCCGCCTGCACTCGGCCATCGAACGCACCGGCTACCGCTCGACCAGCTCCGCCTCGATGCGCGTGCAAGGCGCAGCGAATGACGCCGAGCTCCTGCGCACGCTCGCAGCCAACTACTGCGACAACATCACGGACAAGAGTTTCACCGAAATCGGCGTGTACCGCACCAAAGCACAAGCGTGGATCGTGCTGGCTGCACCGCTCATGCTGCCCACGATTCGCGACGCCACGACGATAGGCGACCAAGTGCTCGCACTCGTCAACGACGCACGCTCCAAGCCGCGTCGGTGCGGCAGCAAGTCATATCCCGCCGCACCACCGCTGACGAAGTCCGCGATACTCGACCAAGCGGCGCTGAAGCATGCGCAAGACATGGCGGCGAAGAACTTCTTCGAACATGAAGGCTCCGACGGCAGCTTGCCGTCGCAACGAGTCGCAAAGGCCGGCTATGAATGGGGCTCGGTGGCGGAAAACATCGCGGCGGGCGCAACGACTCCGGAACAAGTCGTCAACGGCTGGCTCGACAGTCCAGGCCATTGCACGAACATCATGGGACCGATGTACACGCAGATGGGCATCGCCTACGCGGTAAATCCGCAGAGCGACGGTGGCATCTATTGGGCGCAGGATTTCGCAGTACCGCGGTAGAGCGGTCCGGCAAGACCTCCGCGCGCGCTCAGCTTTTCGACCCGACGACGGCTGATCGCTCCAGCTCCGACCGGTCCCATTTCCCCAAATCCGCTGCCGCTTCGTACGTCGACTGCAGGAATTCCAGCAATGACTGATCCGGAGACGGCGACTGCTGCACGACGCTGTACGGCAAAATGAATTCGCCAAGCTCTTTGCAGTAGAACGCACCGGCCGGTCCGATCGACGCTTCCGCGAAGCCCGGCGGCTGCGGATACGCATATGCGTAGAACGCGGGATACGGCACTGCACCGCTGCCGGGCCAGAAGCCGCAGCTGCTTACTTCATGCGAATACGCGTCGCGCGTCACCCAATCAGGCAGGTGCGGGATGCCGCCGGGATGCTGCGGCGCGCGTCGTCCGGAGAATCGCGTTACGGCGAGATCCGCCGCGCCCCAGAACAGGTGCACGGGACTGCACTTGCCGGTGAAGCGGGCGCGGAATTCCTTGAACACGCGGTCTGCTTGCACGAATGCCCGCCACAGGCGATGCGCGCATTCGCGATTGTAGACGCGCGGCGCCCGATCCTGGTCGAAGCGCACCGGGTCGGGGAGTTCGTTCGGCAGGCGCTGGATATTCAGTGCCAGGCCGAGCTTGGTCATCTCCTGTTGCAGCCGCTGATAAAAATCGGCGACCGGTTGCGCTTCCAGCGACAGGGCCGCGCTGCGGCCGTCGCTCGTCTGGAGCGTCAATTGATGAGCGATGAAGTCGAAGTCGATCTGGAACGTGATGTCGCCGTACGGGATCGATGAAGTCGTCAGGCCGCGCGGCGTGACGTACAGCGTCACATGCCACGAGTGATTCAACCAGGGACTGTTGGCGAGCCGCACTTTGCCGACGACCTGCAACCACAATTGCAGAGTCGTGCAAGTGTCGGTCCAGGCTTGCAGGGACAGATCCGGCCACGCGCTCGCGGAGGCAGACGGGGTCTTCATGGCGTCCTCGCTATCGTGCTCGGCCGAGCATACACCGCGAGCATCGCGGCGTATGTCGGCCGGCAGCAGTGCGAGCGCACAGTACCGGGAATCGGCTGCCGCGGCGCGCGGATTGCGGCAACGCTACTTAGGCAGCAGCACGACCTTCGAAACGGCAAGCTTCATTTTCGCGTCCGTAGTTGCTCAAAACCGATAGCCAAAGGACTGCGCGGCATCGATCCGCTGAGCGTCCCGCTCGACATCCGTCAGCGGCGTCAATCCGAGTCGCGTCAGAGTGCCGCGCGGTCCGATGCTCCACTCGCTCGTCAGTTCTCTGAGAAATTGATTGAAGTCCGCAACGCGGCGCACGCTATCGCCATTCACGTAAACGTATAGCGTACGTGCGCCCAGGTAGGCGCCCGAATCGATGTTCTCGGCGGTGGCGTCGGCGCCTTCCAGCAGGCTGCCGTTGAACTGCTCTTGGCGTTTTGAATAGAAATTGTAGCCCAGCAATCCCAGCGAGCCGGGCGACGACCACAACACTTGTGTGACCAATCTGTCGGTTTCCTGCGCATCGATGTACACGCCGTCGGTGCGAATCGCGTGACAGATGTCTTCGTAGCGCTGCACGTCGCTGACCTTCAGCGCCTTGATCCACGGATAAGTGTTGCAGCCCGTTTCCATCACCCGCTCCGCGAGCGGGTCGCGCAGCGGCGACTGCGGTGGCGGCCCGAAAATTTCGATCCGGCCGGGCTCCAATTCGGGGTTGATCTGGTTCCAGGTGCGGTATGGATTGTCGATGAGCGCCAGCGGATTCGCCGGATCGGGCACGCGCCTGGCCAGCGCGAGATACAAATCGCGGCGCGACAGCTTGGGGAACGTGCCTATCTTCGCACCGGCCAGGACAATGGCCTGGTGGCCCAGCTTCAATTCGGTGATCCGATCCACACCATTGCCATGACAGGTCTGCAAGTCGGCGGCGGTCATGCGTGTGGACACGATGGCCATGTTCGCCCGCTTAGCGCCGGCACAGAACGCACGCATGCCATCGGCAACGTCGCGGCTCACGATGGTCGCGAGATTGGTGATCTGCTGCGACATTTCGCCCACCGCCTTGGCGATGGCGTACGTGTTCATCGAGCCGGCAATGCTGAGTTGCGCCGTGCCGTACAGGCCGGGTGCGCCGCCGCTCATCATGCCGTTCGAACTGCCGACCGATGTCGATTGACTCATCGGTGCCGTCATCGGCGTCGCCGTGGCGACGAGCGCGTTCTGCACTTCACCGCTCGGCGCCGCTTCCGACGGCGGCAAGGCCGCGACTATTCGGTTACGCTGATTTTCAACGCGAACCTCCTCCGGTACCGACTGCGGCAAGGGCGGTTGCGGAACCTGCGGCGCGACCGCATCCGGCGGCGCTGCTTGGAACATCCGCACCAGGCTCTCAGGCATGCCTCGCATCGCCAGCAGCGTCGCAGCAACGGCAGCGCCGCCAATCAGCACCCCAAAACCAAGCGGACGCAACCACGCGGGCCGCGATTTCACCGGCGCATGCCCGTGCATGTCGAGCCGGGCTTGCAGCGCGGCTTTGAACCGGGCCGGCGGCCGTCTGCGCAGTCGATGGAGAAATTCGTCGTTCATGGCTGGCTCCGCGCTACCACTCGGACCGCAGCGTGCGCACCGCGCGATGCAGCAGCGTGCCGACGTTCGATTCGCTCAGGCCGGTGAGCTGCGCGATGTGGCGATTGGTGAGTTCCGCGCCGTACTTGAGCGCGATCAGCTCCTGCTCGCGCTCCGGCAGGCGCGCCGTGAGCGCCGCCAGCCGCACGATGTTCGAGTCGTGCTCTAGGTCTTTCTCCGGCGTGCCGTCGGCCGCCAGTTCGATGACCGCATCGATGGGCAGATGATCGCGACGGCTGCGCAGATGATCCACGCCGACATTGTGTGCGATCCGGTACAACCAGGTCGAAAACCCGGCGAGGTCGCGACGATATTGCGCGCGCCCGCGCCACGCCTTCTCGAATGTCTGCGCGGTCAGGTCTTCGACGTCCGTCTCGCTGCCCAGGCGGAAGCGGAAATAGTTGTAGATGCGCGGCAAATGCTCCGCGTACACCGCATCCCAATCCACTTCCCGCACCCAGGGCAAACGCATGAGTCGATCCGGATTCGCCTGTTCGAGGATCATGGGTCTATATACGGCCCAGGCTGGCGAGTATCACAGAACCGTAATGCCGACCCCGCAAAAAAAAACGGCGGGACAGAGCGTCCCGCCGTCATCGTCGCGCATTGTTGTCTAACGCTGGACCGACGCGTTCGCCGAACCGTTGCCGGAAGCGGAAGCCGACGCACCGCGCTTCGATGCATTCGCTTCACCGCTGGCAGCACCGCTGGCCTGACTATCAGCAAGCAGGCCCGACGACGGAGCTGCAGGTGCAGCCGGAGCAGCGGCAGGTGCCGTCGTCGACGGAACCACTGGCGTCGACGGAGCCACCGGCGGTGCCGCGGGTTCGCCGATCTGCGGAGCATTCACGGGAGCAGACATCGCATGCGTCTGCTGAGCCCCGTTCAGTGCACTCGACGCTTCGTTGCCGGCGATGTTCGCACCCGACGCGAGCGATCCGGTCGCGGCCGAAGTGACGTCGACCTGCGGAAGCTCAGTCTGGCGCGCCGTGGCGACCGCCCCGCTGGCCGTGCTCTTGGCCGAACTCGCGACGTCCATGCCCTTGTCCTTTACCTTGCCCAGCGTCGACTGCGTGCGATCGCGCACGCCGTCAGTCGTATCACGCGTGCGGTCGGCGATCCCCGACGTCGTGCGACGCAGCGTGCCCATGTGCGAACCGGTGTCGAGGTCGGTGCCGAAGGAACCATTGCCGCTGCCCTGCGTGATTACGCTCGTGTCGCGCAGTCCGCCGGACAAAGTGCCGCCGAGACCGCCGCCCGCATTGCCACCCAGAATCTGCGCGTTCACGGCCGAGCAGCTCAGCGTGGCAGCAATAGCGGCACCGATGTAGAAATAAGTCTTCATGGTCATTCTCCTCACATGGCCGCAGCCAATCTGCAGCCTTTGAGAGGAATACGATGGGGTACGCCGCTTTCTTCCCGGCCCGGCGCAAATAATTTCTATTTAACGTAAGCCGGCAACGCGCGTGGCTTCGCCGACCAGGCCGTTGCCGTAGATTTTGTCGGGACCGCGCGCGCCGAGATCGATGGCTTCGGCAGTGAGCGTGGCGATCGCCGCATCCGCTGCCGCACGATCCGGCTGGTGCAATTGTGCGGCGAGCAAGCCGCTCACGATAGGCGCGGCAAAGGATGTACCTCTGACTTGCGCGAAGGGATGTTCGGTTGCCGCCGCCGACATATCCGCTCCCGGCGCCGCGAATCGAACGTGCGATCCGCGGCAAGCTTCCAGCAATACGCGTCGGCGTGAGTCCACTGCTGTGACTGCAACGACGCCTGGATACGCGGCGGGATAAAGCGGTGGTGCGCCCGGTCCGTCGTTGCCGACTGCCGCAACGACGATGTAACCGCGTGCGACGACAAGTCGTACGACTTGTTCGAGCATTGCATTCGGTGGACCGACGAGACTCACGTTGATGACGGGCACGCGCGCGCGCGCTAACCATGCGAAGGCATCTGCAACCGCATCGACGGCGCCGCCGGCCGGTGCTCCGCAATACACGTCCGCGACGAATAGCTCGGCGCCCGGTGCAGCGCCTTGGAAGCTGGCGGAACGCCCGGCAAGCAAGGACGCGACCGCGGTGCCATGCGTGCTGGGAATCGCGCTCGCACAGCCATGTTCGTGAATCACGCTGTCGCGAAACACTTCATGCGCGCGGTCGATGCCGCCGTCGATCAGGCCGACTCTTGCGACGCTTGCGACCGATTGCGCGACGGAGATCGGAGCGGGAGCGACCGGCTGCGGAGTGACTTCGCCGCTTTCGGTGTACACATGATTGAAATCGTAGACCCCCGCCGGATCAGCGCGCCGCAGCTGCCGCAGCGCCTGGCGCGTCGACGTTCGCGGCGGCGCGCGCAGTACGACGATGCTGACATCCAGGCCGTCGAGCGTTCGAGTCCTCGCAACTTCGAATCCGGCAGCCTGCGCCGCTGCAAGTGCGGCCGGCGTCAGCGAGAACGCGACGACCTCGCTGCGCAAGATCGGCGCGCCGCGCGGATCAGCTTCCAGCACGGTGCGATTGGTTCGCAGCAGGGTGTCGATGCGCAGCCGGCGCAGATCGCGCAGTGCATCCACGCGCGTCGCATCCGTAACGCCGTTGACGGTCCGGTTGATATCCACGGGAATCTGCACCGGCAGTTGCACCGGCGGTACGTTGATCTGCCCCCATACGGGTGTGGCTGCCAGCGCAGCCAGCAGCGACAGGCAGGCTCTCGATCTCTTATGCTGTTGGCGACGCATGTCGGATTGGGGGGCTCGCAGTTGCGACATTCTTACTTATATATACGCACCAGAGGGGGCATTTCTTCCCACCTCGCCATTCCAACGTCTTTTCATGGACCAATGGAATAAACCGCCCGCGCCGTTCGTATAACCCCCCGTGACCCGCAAAGCATGACGGCTCTCATCGAACAGATCCGCGAACTGATCGTCAGCCTGCTCCCGAGGCTGCGGCGCTTCGCCCGCACCCTGACCCGCAACGCGCACGACGCGGACGACCTGGTGCAGCTGTCGGTGGAGCGCGCCCTGCTGCGGTACGAGCAATGGCGGCCGGACGCCCGCTTCGAAAGCTGGATGTTCGGCATCATGCGCAACGCCTGGATCGACGAGGTGCGCGCGCGGCGCCGGCGCGGCCAGGTGCTGGCGCCCGAGGAAAGCGGCGAGCATGTCGGCGACCGGTCGAGCGAGGCGCGTGTGGAAACGATGGCAGTGCAAAGCGCCATGAACGAATTACCGGACGAGCAGCGGCTGGCGGTGGCGCTGGTGCTGGTCGAAGGACTGTCCTACAAGGAAGCTGCCGCCGTGATGGAAGTGCCGATCGGGACGTTGACCAGCCGGTTGGCGCGAGGCCGCGAAACGCTACAGAGATTGCTGCAATGACCTTCCAGGAAGAAACCTTGATGGCCTACGCCGACGGCGAACTGGACGCCGCGACACGCAGCGCCATCGAAGCCGCCATGGCCAGCGATCCACAAGTCGCAGCGGCAGTCGCGCGCCATCGCGCGTTGCAGGCGAAGCTCCGTGCCGCGTTCGGCGACGTCATCGACGAAACCGTTCCGGCTCGCCTGATCGCAACCGCGCGTACCTCCCCCGCCAGCGCGAGCACGCCAGTGTCCGACATCGCCGCGGCTCGCGACGCACGACAGGCGTCGGCGAGGCGCAAGTGGTCATTGCCTGAATGGGGCGCGATTGCTGCCAGCTTGCTGCTCGGCGTGATCGTCAGTCGCGTGGCATCGAACGGCGGCGCCGAGGATTCCATCATCGCGAAGGACGGTCGCATGGTAGCCGGCGGTACGCTCGCCGCCGCACTGAACGCGCAGTCGGGCGGCGCAGTGCCCGACTCGGCAGTACAGATCGTCGCCAGCTTCCGCGCGAAGAACGGCGAATACTGCCGCACATTCAAGACCAGCGAATCCGCGGGCATGGCATGCCACGACGCCAACGACTGGAGCGTGCGGGCGCTCGCAGAAAATGAAAAGGCCACGACGACGGGCGACTATAGAATGGCAGCCACGTCGCTGCCGCCGGCCATCGCACAGGCGGCCGCGGCAACCATCGATGGCGAAGCGCTCGATGCCGAAGAAGAAACTGCCGTGCGTGAGCGTGGCTGGAAATAAGTAAATAGATGCCTGTATTGCGGCACCGGCGATCGCTGGCTATGATGTGTATAAATCACGCGGATGATACACACCATGCGAACCAATATAGTAATTGACGATAAGCTCATGAAGGACGCCTTACGAGCTACTGGGCTGAAGACCAAGCGAGAAGCGGTGGAGCTTGGACTTCGCACTTTACTGCGCTTGCGCAAGCAGGAAGAGATACGCCAGTTTCGCGGCAAGTTGAAGTGGCAGGGCGACTTGGACGCGATGAGATCCGATAAGTGACGCTGGTCGATTCCAGCGTCTGGATCGACTACTTCAGGGGACTATCGACACCGGAAACGGATCGGCTTGACGCCTTGCTGAAAGGCGAACCGCTTGCCACGGGCGACCTCATACTGACCGAAGTGCTGCAAGGCTTTGGCAATTCAAAAGACTTCGATCAGGCGATGAAGCTGCTGACCTCGTTGGTCATCGTGAATCTTGCCGGCAAGGAGCTCGCCATTCAGGCCGCGAAGAATTTCATTCGGCTGCGATCGCTCGGAGCAACCGTGCGCAAGACGATCGACACTGTCATCGCAACTCGCTGCATTGAGGACGACTACGCCTTGCTGTACAGCGACAGGGATTTCGACCCCTTCGTGCGGCATCTCGGCCTACGCTCAGCACTATAGAAAATCGCCGCAAGCTAATGACCACAACCCCCGACCGCCCTTCGCGCCGCTTCCGCAAGCGTTGGATCGTCTGGATATTGCTTGCCGGCTGGGCCGGCGTGGCGGTGTGGAACAGCGTCAAACCCATGCCGCCCGGCACGAACATGAGTACGCCGGCCGTGGCGCTCGCGTCGCAGGATGTGCGCTTTCTCAGCGATCTGACGTATGCCGATCCGCAGGGACAGCTCGTTTACGAACAGCAGATCTTCGATGCGGTGTTGCGCATCGTCGATGAGTCGGAATCGTTCGTCGTCGCGGACTTTTTCCTGTTCAACGATTTGATGGGCGCCGCGGAGGGCGTGCATCGGCCTTTGAGCCGGCAGCTTGCCGACAAGCTCATTGCGCGCAAGGCTGCGAAACCGTCGCTGTCCATTCTCGTCATCACCGATCCGATCAACGATGTCTATGGCGGCGCGCGCTCGGCGTTGCTCGAGGAGATGCGCCGTGCCGGCATCGAAGTGGTCGTCACCGACCTGCAGGCGATGCGCGATTCCAACGCCGCGTATTCCTCGCTGTGGCGCGTGTTCGCGCAATGGTGGGGCAATTCGCCGCAGCCGGGCTCGATGCCGAATCCGTTCGACACCGGCCCGTCGCGCGTCACGCTGCGCAGCTGGCTGGCGCTGCTGAATTTCAAAGCCAATCATCGCAAGCTCGTCGTTGCGGATCGCAGCGACGGTACGCTCGCAGGCCTCGTCGCGTCCGCGAACCCGCACGACGCCAGCAGCGCGCACTCGAACGTGGCGCTGCAGATCACGGGCGCGCCAGCCTTGCAGATGATCGAGAGCGAGCTTGCCATCGCGCGCTTTTCAGGATGGACACGACATATATATGCGGCGTCGCCCGAAGCCGCGGCGGGTGTCGACCCGAACGACGCGGTGAATGTGTCGTTCATCACCGAGCAGGCAATTCGCGCGCACCTGGTGAAGTCGCTCGACGCAACGCGCAACGGCGACTCGGTGCGCATCGCGACGTTCTACCTTGCCGACCGCAAAGTCATCGACGCGCTGCTGAACGCAGCCAACCGCGGCGTCGACGTGCGCCTCATCCTCGATCCGAACAAGGATGCGTTTGGCCGCCAGAAAGACGGCGTGCCGAACCGGCCGGTCGCCAACGAACTGGTCACGAAGAGCGGCGGGAAAATCCAGGTGCGCTGGTATCGCACGCACGGCGAACAGTTCCATACCAAGCTCGCGCTGATCACTCACGCCAACCGGCTGACCGCTTCGCTGGGCTCGGCGAACCTGACACGCCGCAACATCGGCAACTACAACCTGGAAGCCAACCTCGCGCTGGAAGCGAACCTGTCATCGGCGCTGGCGCAGCAGATGCTGGGGTATTTCAATCGGCTGTGGAACAACGAAGGTGCGACTGCGGCCGGCACCGAATTTACGGCGCCGTTCGGCGCTTATGCGGATACGGACAAGGTGCGCTACTGGCGCTACCGCTTCATGGAGTCGACGGGGCTGGGGACTTTTTGATTCTTGAGTTCGTAGCGATACTGCCAAGGCGGCTGCAGATCGCTGGCCGGCAGCGCCCACAGGCCGAGGTGCGCCGCCTTCGCCGCATCCTCGATTGCGAACAATGATTTGTCGCGTGCGTATTTGCGCCACACCCAGACGTGGCCGTCATGCACAAGCGTGTGTGCGATATCGAGTTGATCGGGCTGGCGATAGACGCGCACCACCTTGCGACCGTATTGATCGGTGTCGACGACGACGAGGCGCACTGTGCGATTCGCGATCAGCTTCTGCAGCGCTGCGCGCGCCTTGTCGCCGTAGATCTGCTTCTTCTCGGGTGCATCGATGTCGGCAAGGCGCACGTCGATTTCGCGTCCGCCGGCAGCGGGACGCACGAGAAAGCTGTCGCCGTCGAAAATGCGGGTGACGGTAGCGTCGAAGGACTCGTCGGCGTGGGTGGCGGGAGAAGAGAAGAAGCAAGTGGCGAGCAGCAGTAGCAGTGGCAAGCGCGCCCCCTCCCTAGCCCTCCCCCGTAAGGAACGGGGGAGGGGATTGGAACGAGAAGCGGATTGCATTTTCACCCTCCCCCGTTCCTTACAGGGGAGGGCCGGGGTGGGGGCACGCCCTGGAGCTGCCACTCAGCCCGCCGCGCGCCGCTCTTCCTTCGGCCTTTCCTTATCTTTCGCGACGGCAGCAGCCGCCTGCTTCGCCAGCTCCAGCGCCACCTGCTGGCCTGCTGTTTCAAAGGCTGCCGCAACGCTGTTCATGCGATTCTCGCCCGCCGGCTTGCGTGCGGTTGCAGTGAGCGTGTCCACCAGCGCGCGATCGTTGATGCGAATCACCCGGCCGACGATGGTCACCCGAATCTGCGGCGCCGCGTCGCCTGCGTACTCCGCCTGGAAGTCGCGCACTTCGACGTCCAGCATGTAGTCACCGGACACGCGCGCCTGTTCGGACGTGACGCTGCGGAACAGTTGCTGGCCTTGGAATGAATTGACCAGCAGCGCCTGCGTCACTTCCGCCACCGAGCCACCCCACTGCGCCGCGCGAAAGTAGTCCAACTGCCGTCCGCGCAGCACCGCTACGCGATTGGTGTCGAGACCGGGTGCGACGTCGGGTCGGCCGATCGACAAGTCCACGCTCGATGCGGCGGAGTTCGTCGCGGCAGCGGCGGCGGGCGCCGCTGCGATCACGTAGCGCGACGCAGCGGGAATATCGCTTTCCAACAGCGAGCCGCAGGCCGAGCACAGCGCACTGAATGCGGCGATGCCAAGCCAGCGCGAAACTGCAGTGAGAGATGCCACGCCCGAGTGCTTCTTCATTTGGCGATCTCGACGCCGCTGACGGGCGGCTCATACAGAATCTGGGAAGGATTGTCCTGCAGGCTGCGCGACAGGTCGCGGAACTCACGCGCCGCCGAGCGGGTCTCGCGCACCAGACGCTCCATCTCGAACAGGCCGTGCTCGGTGAAATGGCCGATCTGCACTTCGCTCTGCTGCGCCAGGTGGTCGATGCGCTGCGAGGCCTGCGCGAGATTGTCGGCGACGACGCCGATCTTCTCGATGGCGATGCGCAGCTCCGGACGCGTCTCGGTGACCATGCCGCGCAGGCCTTCGGCCGCGCCGCGGATTTCCACGACGGTGGTACTCATCTGCTTCACCAGCTCGCCGACGTTGCGCGTCGTTTCAGGCAGGCCCGCGGTCGCATTGCTGAGATTGTTCATCGTCGTCGACAGCGCCGTGAGGTTCTGGTCGGACAGCACGCGGCCGACGCGTTCGAGCAGCGAATTCGCGCGGCTCATCAGTTCCGGCAAGCTGGCGAGGAAGGTATCGAAATCCGACGCCACCGAATCGATCAGCGGATAGTTGTCGCCTTGCGCGAGCGGCTTGCTGGCGTCGGCATCCACGGCTTGGCGCAGATCCACGTAGAGCTGGCCGGTCACGCCCTGCCAGCCAAGGCTCGCGCGCGTGGCCGAGGAAATCGGCGCGGTGCGGTCGATTTCGGCGACCACGATGACGCGGCCGGGCCGCTGGCGATCGATGGACATCTTGCGCACGCGGCCGACGTCGACGCCCAGATAACGCACCGGGTTGTTGCGCTCCAGGCCGCTGACGCTGCCGGCAAAGGAGATTTCGTAGAGGTCATATTCGCGGCCGTCGCTGGCATCGCTGTACCAGACGATGAAGCCCACGCCCATGGCGATGACCAGCAGGATGAAAGCGCCGACGGCGACGTAATTGGCGTCTCTTTCCATGGTCAGTCCGCCGGCCCCTGCTGATCTTGCCGGGCGGGTGCTTCAGCGCGGCGTGACGCGCCGTCTTGCGCAGCACCGCCCTGCACCGCCCGGGCTCGCGGACCATGGAAGTATTCCTGAATCCACGGATGGGGGTTGTTCATGATGCCTGCGAGGGTATCGGCCACTATCTTCTTGTCAACCAGCACCGCGACCCGGTTGCACGTGGCCATCAGTGTATCCAGGTCGTGGGTGATCATCACGACCGTCAGTTTCAGTCCCCGCTGCAGGTACAGCAGCAGTTCGTCGAACTCGGCGGCCGAGATCGGGTCGAGTCCGGCGGTGGGCTCGTCGAGGAACAGCAGCGCAGGATCCAGCGCCAGCGCCCGCGCCAGCGCGGCGCGCTTGATCATGCCGCCCGAGAGCTGCGAGGGCAGTTTGCTCCCCGCGTCGTCGGGCAGGCCGACCATGCGCAGACGCAGCGTCGTCAGGGCTTCGAGCGTCGCGTCGGACACCTTGAAGTATTCGCGGATCGGCAGCTGCACGTTCTCCGCCACTGTCAGGGAACTGAACAACGCGCCCTGCTGGAAGGTGACTCCATAACGGCGCTTCACCGCCAGCAGTTCCTCCTCGCTCATCTGCATGATGTCCGTGCCTTCGATCAGCACTTCACCCGAAGTGGGGCGGCTCAGGCCGAGCATGGTCCGCAGCAGCACCGATTTGCCGCTACCCGATCCGCCGACGATGCCGAGCACTTCACCGGGGAATACGTCCAGGTCCACGCCGTCGTGCACCACCTGCGCGCCGAAGCGGTTGACGACGTTGCGGACCGACAGAATGGGCGCGCGCTGTTGCTTGTTCGCTGCCATCAGAAATCCAGCTCCACGAACACGATGGCGAAGATGGCGTCGGCGAAGATCACCAGGAAAATGGACTGCACGACCGCCATCGTGGTCAGGCGGCCAAGTTCGCGCGACGTGTCGCGCACCTGCATGCCGCGGAATGTGCCGACCATCGCGATCAACAGCGCGAATACCGGCGCCTTCACCAGGCCGGCCCAGAAAGTCGTCGGCGCCAGCGCGCCCTGCACTCGCGTGATGAATTGACCCAGGGGAATGTCGAGCAGCCACGACGACAGCAGCGCGCCGCCGGCCAGCCCCATTGCGTCGGCAACGATGGTCAGCAGCGGCAACGCGACGAGCAGGCCGATGAGCCTGGGCAGCACCAGCACTTCGTAGTAGTCCACGCCCATCGACTGCAAAGCATCCACTTCCTCGTTCAGACGCATGACGCCGATCTCGGCCGCGAACGCGCTGCCGGAGCGGCCGGCGACGATGATGGCGGTGAGCAGCACACCCATTTCGCGCAGCACCGCGATGGCGACCAGGTCCACGGTGTAGATCTCGGCGCCGAACTGCTGCAGCTGCTGTGCGCTCAGGTACGCGATGATGACGCTGATCAGGAACGCGATCAGCGAGACGATGGGAACGGCCTGGATGCCGGTCTCGTAGATGTGCCGCGCAATGGAAGGCAGCCGCAGATGCTGGAAGCTGCGCAGCGACCGCAAGAACGTGGCGGCAATGCGCCCGAAGAAGCCGAGGGCCTCCTTGGCGTTGCGCGCCGTCGTCACTGTCGTGCGGCCCACCCTTTCGAGCGAATCGTGCACCGGCCGCAACGGCTTGGCTTCGACCGCAGCGGATTCGGGCTTCTTGGCAGTGATTTCCTGAATGAAGGTGAAGTGCGCGGGCGGCTCGCCCTTGAATTCCACCTTGCCGCCGCCGGCACGGACTTGCTCCAGCCGTGCGTGCAGCAGCCAGGCGCCGGCCAGGTCGAGGGATTCCAGCTTGCCGCAATCGACGCTGATACGGCGATGCTCGCCCGCCGGGAACTGCGCCAGCGCGGCCTCGAGCTGTTCGATGTTCGCCATGCGCCAGGCGCCGCTCAACCGCAGCGTCAGCGCATCGCCCGTTGATTGTGATTCCAGTAGCACGTAGCGACAGCGCACCTTCCGACGACTGCGCGGGATCGTAGCAGACGGCGCAGTCTTCCCACATACTTTGCGGCCATGGAAGAAAGCGTCACCACCTACTCCGCATTGCCACAGTTGCTGGTGCTGCTGGCGTTCTCGGTGCTGGTGGTGATGATCTTCCGCCGTCTCAAGCTGCCACCCATCGTCGGCTACCTCGCGGTGGGCATGCTGCTCGGTCCACATGCCCTGAACCTGTCCAGCGACGGCATTGCGCCGGTGATGGCCGATCTTGGCGTGGTGTTCCTGCTGTTCACGCTGGGGCTGGAGTTTTCGCTGCCGCGCATGATCGCGATGCGTCGCGAGGCGCTGGGCATCGGCGGCTTGCAGGTGGTGTTGACTACCACCGTCATCGCCGCGGTCCTGTGGGCGTTCGATGTACAGCCGCTGGTGGCCGTCATCGTCGGCGGCGCGCTGGCCATGTCGTCCACGGCTATCGTGGTGCGGCAACTGGGCGAGCAAGGCGAACTCAACCGCACCCACAGCCGCATCGCCATCGGCATCCTGCTGTTCCAGGACATGGCGTTCGTCGCGTTCCTCGCGCTGGAAAGCGCGATGAACAGTGGCTCGGCAACGTTCAGCGCCTGGGAGATCGCCGGTTCGATCGTGCGGGCGGCCGTGGCGCTGGCGCTCGTGCTGACTTTCCTGCGCTGGATCGTGCGGCCGCTGTTTCATGAGATCGGCCGTTCGCGCAGCACCGATCTGTTCACACTCGCGGCGCTGCTGATCTCGCTGGGTGCAGCCTGGGCGACACATGCCATAGGCCTGTCGATGGCGTTGGGCGCGTTCCTCGCCGGCATGCTGCTCGCGGAGACGGAATACCGGCATCAGATCGAAGTGGTGATCCGGCCGTTTCGCGACGTGCTGCTGGGCCTGTTCTTCATCACCATCGGCACGCTGCTGGACCTGCAATTGCTGGTGAGCCGGTTGTGGCTGGTGCTGTTGCTGGTCGCGAGCCTGCAGGTCGTGAAGACCGTCGTCGTAATGGCCGCCGCGCGCAGCGTCGCCGGCACGACGCGACAGGCGCTGCGCGCCGGGATTATCGTAGCGCAGGGCGGCGAGTTCGGCTTCGCGCTGCTCACGCTGATGTTGAACGACAAGCTCGCCGAGGCATCGTTGATCCAGCCGCTGCTGGCGGCGACGGTGGTGAGCATGGTCATCAGCCCCATCCTGATCCGCCACAACGGCCGCGTGACCGACTTCCTCACGCGCCGCGCGGAAGTTGCGCCGACGGCGCTGCAACGCGAGATGTCGGCGACGCGCGATTCGGCCGCGCGCGAACACGTCATCATCTGCGGCTTCGGCCGCGTCGGCCAGAACCTCGCGCGCGTGCTGGAAGCGCAGGGATTCGAATACATCGCGCTCGACATGGATACGCAACGCGTGCGGGCGGCGCGCGAAGCCGGCGATCCGGTCGTGTACGGCGACGGCGCGCAGCCGGAGATCCTCGAAGCGGTCGGCCTGGATAAGTGCAACGTGCTGGTGGTGTCGTTCGCCGATCCAACCGTGTCGCTCGGCATCATCAAGGCTGTGCGGCAGCTGCGGCCCGACCTGCCCATCCTGGTGCGCACGCAGGACGACACCAATCTCGATCTGCTGCAGCAGGCTGGCGCGACGGAAGTGGTGCCGGAAACGCTGGAAGCGAGCCTGATGCTGATGTCGCACCTGCTGCTGCTGTTGCATGTGCCGGTGTCGCGGGTCGTGAAGACGGTCGGCGACATCCGTAACCATCGCTACTCGATGATGCGCCGCATCTTCAGAACCGACTCCGCGGAGCCGCTCGATGAGACGCATTCGTTCCGCGAAGAACTGCGGACGGTGGTGCTGCCGCCGGGCGCATTCGCGGTCGGCCGCACGCTCGGCGACGTGAACCTGGAGAAAACCGACGTCACCGTCACCGCAATCCGCCGCGACGGCATCGTCGGCCGCCAGCCCTCGCCCGACACCGAACTGCGCGAAGGTGACGTAGTCGTGCTGTACGGCACACCCGAAGCACTGGAGCGCGGCGAAGGCAAACTGCTGATGAGCTGACCACTCTGCTCTCACCCGCTTCTCTCACCCTCCCCCGTTTCCAACGGGAGAGGGCAGGGAGGGGGCGCGCTCAATCGCAGTGCAAGTTCAAATCCGAGCGATCCGGCCTCAACTCGCCGCCTGCCCATGCGCCTCAATGAACCACAAACTCTTGTCCACGCCACGCGAGATGCCGGTGAACAAGTCGCTCGTATCCGCATCGCCATGCTTGCCCGACTGCTCGATCGCCTTGCGGACTGCTTTGCCGAATTCAGCGTACGCATCCGCCAGGGCACGCACATGATCCAGCCCCGCCGCAAGATTCAATGGGTAAGGCTTGAGCCGGCTGCGCTTGCCGACCGCTCCGACCGTGCCTTCCGCAACGCCGCCCAGGGCGACGATGCGTTCCGCCATGTCGTCGATGTAATCTTCCAGTTCCTCGCCGAGCTTGTCGAACAGCTCGTGCAGTGCGATGAAGCTGGGGCCTTTCACATTCCAGTGTGCCTGCTTGGTCTGCAGGTACAAGTCGATGCCGTCGGCCAGGCGCGAGTTCAGCAGCTCCACGACGCGGGTGCGGATCTTCAGCGGCAGGTCGATTCTCGTTTTGTGCATGGGTATTCTCGTGGCTCGGTGGATGGGATGCATTCTGCCGAAAATCGCGGCAGGGAACCAATCAACCTGTCTATGGCTTCGATTCGTGCTGCCTTGGGCACAGTGCTTTTGCGACGTGGAGAGTGATGGTGGACCTGGATTTCCTGGACAAGACTTACCAGCACAACACGCTGTGGCAATGGGCGCTGGCCGCAGGCATCGCGGTGGGCGTATTTTTCGTGACGATCATCGTCCGGCGCATCGTGCGCAGCCGCTATGCGCGCATGGCCGCTACACCGCACATCGAATTCCTGGAGCTGCCGCTGCGCATCGCCAGCCGCACCGCCGGGCTGTTCCTGCTGCTGCTCTCGATCTTCCTGGCGTCGCTATGGCTGGAGCTGCCCAAGAACGCTACCAAGTTGCTGCTGACCGTCATCACCATCGCGGCGTTCTGGCAAGTCGGCATCTGGGCCACCGCCGGCGTCGTCGGCTGGCTGGACCAGCGCCAGACGAAAACCGCCGCCACCGATCGGGCCGCGGCGGGCACGTTCGGCATCATCGCCTTCCTGGCGCGAATGCTGATCTGGATCCTGGTGCTGCTGCTGACGCTCGACAACCTCGGCATCAACATCACCACGCTGGTCGCCGGCCTCGGCATCGGCGGCATCGCCGTCGCGCTGGCCGTGCAGAACGTGCTGGGCGACCTGCTCGCCTCGCTCTCGATCACGCTCGACCGCCCATTCGTAGTCGGCGACGCGATCACCGTCGGCGACTTCACCGGCACCGTGGAACAGATCGGCGTGAAAAGCGTGCGCGTGCGCAGCGTCACCGGCGAACAGATCATAATGCCGAACGCCGACCTGCTCGCCAGCCGCATCCGCAACCTCGGCCGCCTGCGCGAACGGCGCATCGTGTTCACGCTCGGCCTGTCCACGGACACGCCGCACGAAAAACTGGTGGGGCTGCCGCAGCAGCTGCGCGTCATCGTCGAGCAGGAAAAAGACGTGCGCTTCGATCACTCGCATTTCACCAAGATCGGCGCGGCGCTGGAATTCGAGACGGTATTTTTCGTGACGACGCCCGACGGCGCACGCAACCTGGATATTCAACAGGCCATCAATCTCAACGTGCTGCGCCTGCTGAACAAGGAAGAGATCACGCTGGCGATGCCGTCGCAGAAGCTGTGGGTGGAGAATAGTCCGGCGCTGCTTGCGGCTGCGGGGAAGGTGGAGCGCGGTTAGCTTGGAAAGTCGAACGC
>Ga0307509_10001643_pt1 | contig 37474 bp, 47 predicted proteins | sample 10_EM_MG_FD_202245 | JGI IMG/M metagenome (GOLD analysis project Ga0307509, IMG submission 202245) | Populus trichocarpa ectomycorrhiza microbial communities from riparian zone in the Pacific Northwest, United States - 10_EM | ecosystem: Host-associated > Plants > Roots > Unclassified | place...
CATAATGGATGTATACACTTTGTATACAACCGCTCACCTGTGGCACGCGCGGTAAGCGGATCATTGCCTGCACCTCCACCCGGGAGGAGCAGGTACCCGGACCCGCGCCGGGTGACCCGAAAAGGGTTTCATACCCTAAATGTATGTTAGTATCATACATACCTATGATGGCTAAGCCCCCGGCCAACTGTGTGGCCCCCAATTGCGAAGCGAAGGGGTGAGCCTGATCGCGAGCAGGAGGAGCTGCACTTTCCCAAAAAGGAAATTCGATCAAGCGGTGAGCATTGCCATCTCAGTTTGCGCCCACCGCGTTTAGCGGGATGAGCCGCGTCCTGCGTCTGGCAGGGGATAGTACTTATTTGTTTATTTATTTCGTGAATTTTTGCGGTCGCACATTTCGGACGGGCCAATAAACTAACAATTATGTAAGCTATATCCAACGTGCGGGCGAAATATGAGTGGTGAGGTCCCCCGGCGGGTAGCCCAGGAGGGGAGAGAACCGGTGGAAGGCCAGGAATATACTGATGGGAGGAGGGAGTGAGCAAAGGGATGACGGCGATGTGGGTTCCCACGGGCGATCATCCTCCTGGGTCGGGATTGATGGGAGGGAGCGCCAGAGGGGGCAGGATAGGGCGGGAGTAGTCGGTCATCGAGTGTCGTAGCTGTCGGGACGTTGACAGGGCAGGATTGAAAGCCGGATAGCCGGATGACAAAGGAAGGATCACGCGATGACAGCTGGGGGATGGAAAGAAGGAGTTCTGCAAACGGAATTACTGGAAAGGGAAACGCTAGAAAAGGGAATACCGAAAGAGGGATTAACTAAGGGATTACTGGCGGTGGGTGGAAACGACATCAATGCGGCTAACTAGCCTGGACGACAGGGATCCGTGCACCAGGCTAGTTAGCCATCAATGACGTGAGGTTCAGGTGGATTCGCAAACGTACGCGTGTGTGCCTCCAGGAATCGGCAGGCAATTTTTGGGTCCTGCGAGGTTGGAACCCACCAGGCCCATTTTGACCGTACTTTACGAGTGCCGCTACCTAAATGTCCACCAGTGCTACAGGTCCGACTCTCGGTGGGCACCCCAGACGAAAGGATGGCGTGGTTCTGTTGGCAAATTTTGCGCGACGTGTGTAGGCACGCGTTTGATGTCCATCACCCACGTGCCTCCCTCGTGCTTGTCGGTTCAAAGTCAAGGTTTCAGCGGGGGTACCCTGAATATATCTCCCCTAATACCGTCATGGAATCTACCAACACCTTTCCTGCCCCGGCCGGATCTGGGGCGGGGGGAGATATTTTGAGCTTCGACAACAGTCCGTCCTCGATTGCGGGTGATATTACTACTTCAACGCTCACCAGCGCCATAGATCCAACTACGAACGGACACACAAGAGGGGAGGGAGATATAGCACTGTTTGCAAGGTTTGTACAGCGCGTGCCAGTTAGTTACCCGCGTCTGAGTGTGGCAGGCTCGTCGCAGACGCACTCAAGGACAGTGTTGCGGAACTGCGGAAAGACGAGGAGACGAGGAGATCCCTGTACGTCCATCCCGAACTCTTTCGGGGCGGGAGGCATTAACATGGCACTACCACAGGTTCACTACTGCCTTTCGAGAAGAAATTTCAGCATTTCGTGAAAGCGATGAGTCCCGGATCGCTCGGTCAGTTTTCAATGGGTACACCAGACGGAATCAGCTCACTTCCGTTTGAGGTTAGAGAAGGCGATCGCAAATCGGAAACCCGCCATGGTCAGGGCCGACCCAATTACGAATTTTTGGACCGTCTACAAGAGGGTTGCCGATGAGCATGACAATGAGCTAGTCTCAAAATATGTCGGAGACCTAGACACTTCTCTGTTATTTGTAAGTGGTTTTACGTCTCCTACGCGTCTTATTCGCCTCACACAGGTTCCCTCATTGTGTCAGGCTGGTTTATTCTCAGCCATTACTACCGCGTTCATCGTTCAAATCATTCCGGAGCTCCAGTCAAACCCCGCCGATCTGACAAACATTCTGCTGCTCCGAATATTGGAGCAGAACACGTCGTTTGATGGGGCCAACCCGCTGACGCCCATCTTGAATGCTCCCACTGGTGCTGTCAGAGCTCAGTCGGTCCTCTTCGCCAGTTTGTCCGTCACATTATTGGTGGCCTTCGTCGCGGTCTTGGGGAAACAGTGGGTCCTATATTATACCCGTGCCACGACGTGGGGGAATATTGTCGATCGAGGCAAGGAGCGCCAGACCAAACTCATGGGACTTCAGAAGTGGGGGTTGCACTTTGTCATGGAGTCCCTGCCCGTTATGTTGCAGTTCGCTCTACTTCTTTTCGGCGTCGCCCTTGTCGTCTACCTCTGGGACTTGGATGTTTCCGTCGCGGAGGTAGTGTTAGCGGTCACTTCCGTCGGCCTCACCTTCTACACCTCCATCGCCATCCTCGCGACGATTTGTAACGATTGCCCGTTCCAGACACCCCTTTCTATCCTACTCCTGAAGCTCCCGCCGTGGGTGAAGGACTTTGCCCCTCTTGCTCGTGTTGGGTGGAGGCGACTCCGGTTCCAGGTCAAACGCGTGACGGAGCACAATTTCCTGAGAAGGCCCATCGAATGCATGTTCAGGGCCCCCACCAGTGGGGCGAGCACCCCAAACTACACCAGCGAAGATACACGTAACGACTTCCCCATGATGCTTTCAAACCCCGCGCTTTGGAGGAACGATCCACTTTTTGCCTCCCCCATTTCGAAGGATATTGGTGCTTCTGCAGGGTTTTGGTTGCTGGAGAACTCCACCGATTCTTCGGCTGCCTCCGCCGTTGCCGCGGTGTTCTCTGAGTTCCAATGGCCATCTCACTATCGCTCCACAACCTCCTTGATCCGACTCCGCGACGTGTACGTGGGGTGTATTCAAGCGCCCGAGTTCAAGGAATCCACCCGCCTCAAGGCCCTACAGTCCGCTGCCGCATACTACATTCTCCATCACACCCAACTCATTTGGAGCACCTCAAATAGCCTCGATTTTGAGGTCGGAAAACTTCCGCTCGATCTCCCTTCCGACCTTTTCCTCCACCCGCACAGCGATAAATGGGATGGAGACGATGTGTTTGAATACCTCCTCCACATCAAAGATCGCTCGGATCCCGTAACTTCGGCACGGTTTCTGTCCTACGTTGCCCCCTATTGGTTTTGCGGTGATTCAGATTCTACCATAAGGTTTCGTCCGACTCGTTTACAGGCCCTGTATGAGCTTATCGACGTGTTGGAAGAATCACAAGCGTTAAATCCCGTGACTCTTACGGATTGCATTCTCTGCGCGGGAGCAGCGATGGACTTTCCTTTGCATCCGGAGGATCTGATCCGGACTGACAAGAGGTGTGTCCCACATCCTTACACATTGACACGGTATTGATCGGGGATAGTAACCATTTTGTCCCTACCTTCAAAATGGTGGTCGAACATATTCACGGCTTGATCTTGGCTCGGGGTCGCCGGCGTCGTTATACCAAAATTGCATTGGAGATCCTCCTCGTTCTCGCCAAGAGGAGTACAATCGCGCTCGTTGATCGCACGTGGATAAACGGGCTCCTGAAGCGGGCCTCGAGAGGAAACATGGGTAATGACAGGTTTACCTTATTCCTCAGGCTGAGCGCGCGAAGGAAGGAAGAGGACGCTATAGCGGATACGGAAACGCCACCTTTCTGGGATTACACCCACACCCTGGAAGGTGAAACGGTCCCACTGTCTCTCATGGGAGCCACGTCCCCGGAAGCTATCACTCCGGAATATTCCCTCTTCATCAAAATTTCGCAGAACGTCCTGGCTTGTAGCGAGAAGGACAGTGGTTGGCAGGACGAAGCCGTGTATGGCGGCCTCATCGCGATGAGGGATGTTCCCCGACTGGGATCCCTCCCCCCTGACAGTGACTCCCTGGGGATGTTGTTCAAAGCGATGGAGAAGACCCAGCCCTTCCGCGTTAGGAAAGCAGCCTACGACGTCATGCTGGTCGCACGAGAGGGGTGGCTCAGGTCAGCGGAGCTACGCCAGGCCCTCAAAGAACTCGACTTCCCCAGGCAATTACACAGCGTCGTAAGCGAAACCGGTCGATCCGATCACCAGCGTTCGTTCCTCGTGATGATGGAGCTCCTATCGGAGGATAGGTATTGGCACTCATACCTCAGGGAAGCCATGGACGTGTGGCTGTTTTTCCGACGCGAAGGACCGGGCCAGGTCATCCGCATACTTACCCGCATTGCCGAACTGCCACCCCTGGCGTACGACGATTCCGGTCCTCTCGACAAATTATTGAGACAAGCTGTGGAAGATGGGTGGGCGGGAGTCCCAGGGCGTCTTGTGACGGACCTCACCGCTGATTGCCTGGAACCACTCGTGGGGGTCACGACGCAGTTCAAGGAGCTATTATGTTCCGAAATCGATCGGAGGGTCCTTCTGCGGGTGGTTGAGCAGGTTATTCCGGCTTTGGAGAGGCGACGTGACGACGGTTACGAGGGTCCGGGAGAGGATATCCGTGATATGGTCGGAGGTCTTATAGAGATATTACGGGTGCCCATGCAGTCGACCAGTCGTCGATCCACTTATTGGTATTAAACTTTCATCACCATGTACTACCGTGTATACGGTGTGAAACATCGTACGGATACCCATAAAGCAACAATAGCTGTGACTTGTGGATAAAGGTGGGCAGCTGCCACCGTTAGCGACCGAAGGAGACAAACACACGAGCGGCAAGCCGTGGACCGGTCCCTACTGCGTTTCCGTTCACGAACGACACCTTTGGCTCCCCGGCGTGTCTGGCAGGTTTCGAACTGCGTTTGGAGAAACCCGTAAGTTGGTGTCGATGAACATTCCGGAAGTGGTTGAATCCCTCAAAGGGCCTTGCAGCGGAGTTGGGATGGCCGTGGCCCATCAGTAAAGTGGTCGTCCACTTATTGGGACCTACTATCGATCACGCAGAAGTCGTGCGCGAAGAGTAATCGTGCGCTGAGGGAACCAGTTCAGGTACCTACAGAATTTACGTCAGCTTTCACCATCCTCTCGTTAGCATGCACTGGGCCGTCCCACTTTGCCCCAAGGCATACCTCCGGTGGTGGTGGATGGAGGGTCGTGATGCCATCGTCTGGGCAAGTTGTTATGCCACGGGTCAGCGTTGAGGATCTGAATCGGAATTTTTCGATATAAGAAAAAACACATACCACAACGGAGATCGGCTAGTAGATATGTAACTCGCATTGTTTAGCCCCAGATATCACGGATAGCGGTTGCGAGACCACAGCATGCGCTGTGCCGTCATGCAAGGCAGTCGGACCGCCGATCAGCGAATTGTGAGCGTAGGTGAAGAAATGGAAAGGAAACACAAAGCTACCCACGTGCCAACCAATGAGATTCGTTCCCGACTATTTCTTCCGCGTTCTTTTGACAGCCATTCGATTCCCTTTGTCCTGAAGAAATCGGTTCACCCTTCAGCGTAAAATCAAGATTTATTCAACGGTTATATAGCTCTTTGCCCGCGGTGACTATAGCTGGTACAAGACCTCCCACGATCCGCCGATCGGCACGCGTCATACAGATGATACAGTCGGTAAAAGCCTTTACGCACTGTAACAAGCTTGTGGTGGAAAAAGAATGTAAAATTTGTGATCATCCACTCAAGTTGAGCTGAAAAGCACGTCAGTGGTGGACCGGTTTACAGATTGAAGCATCTATGTCGAAGCAGAGAATAAAAATGTAGGAGCCCCACCGAGGGTTGAGGGCGTTTGGGAAACCGGAGGCCATCGGTCCAACTCAGAACCGCAACCGCGATCCGATCTCCCAGATCTTTGACTATGGGTCGTTATCCTGGCGGCGAGACCCAGTCATACGGTCGCCGGGACATCGTTATCTGAACGTTCACCAGCGGGATGGGCTTCTCTAATCACGGCCCAGACCTCCGATATATGAGCGCGTGCAGACCACGTATAAACCTCCTGGCGCCCAACTCCTTGCACCGCTTGAGCTCAACCGCCGCCATTCCACTAGCATATCCTAAATCAAGCCAGCGAAAATGGCAACGCGCACACGCAAGGCCAAGGTGTCGCTCCTGGACGACAGAATCGAAATTTTGAACAGGGACGCCGTCGAAGCCTCCTCCGCAAAACAGGTCTTTAGAACCGTTAGCACTACCCTCGCTCTGGTTCGGGTTAGTGCCGCCATTCTGCCCACCTGTGAACTCTCCTCGATAACCCGACCAGGACAAGACGATTGACGACAAAGATTCCGTCCAACTGTCTGAATACTGTTTCAACGTATGCGAGGTGTTGAAGTCCGTCGTCCAGGGAAGGAACGCGGACAGTCTCAACGAACCCGTGAGGGTGGCACTCGAGGATTTGGAAAGGTGTGCCAATCGGTCTCGTTCTATCTACTCCCGCACCAACTATCTCCAGGGTCACAGGAGAAATCGAACGGACTCTCAGGAGGGGGCGAACGTACCACGCACCAAACGCAATAAGGGTAAGGTTGAGGCGCAGAAGCTCAAGATACAAGAGATACTCGACAGTCTCGACGTACCGAACGCGCCCCTCGATGGACCCCTCCCCGCTGATTCTCGCGAGGCCGCCACGACCTCTACTTCCGAGACCGGTGCGCCTTCAGCCCCATCTTCGCCGATCTCGCGCGGACTACTGACTGCCCCTACTCCCCCGATTTCAATATTCCAGCTTTCAGGCGTTTGGTCAGACCTACATTCACTCTGCATAAATTCCCCTCCCTGATCGACGTGATCTTCTCGAGTCCGGATGAGAGTGATACGATCCGCCGCCTCCTTGGGGACGATGCGCAGGCCTTTGTCGATGTGATGGGTGAGGCGCGTTCTACGTCCGCTCGCCACCGCGAACCCGTGTTGATTGAAACTGACATTGCTGTATTCAGTTGACCAGGTGCTGGACAGACCCGGTTTATCATCAGGGACCCGAAAGAACTGTCTCAAATTGTTGTACAGGGCGTGCGGCCGCCACGCACTCCTTCCAACATCCTTAAAGGTTCCGTTTTCGCATGACCCAACTGGTGAGGCGTTGTACAGGGGCGGGTTTGCGGACGTGTGGAAGGGAAATCATTGCGGTCGGGACGTTGCTGTAAAGGTCATCAGGACTTACTCAAATGCTGACTTACAGAAGATAATTGGGGTGAGTTGTTGATCGTGTTCTTCTACATACCTGTGCACTGACGGTGTCTGTGTAGAAATTCTGCAAGGAGGTCGTGACGTGGAAAAGCCTCCGGCATCCGAACATCCTGCCGCTGATCGGAGTGACAATGTCTGAGACTAAGTTCGCAATGGTATCAGACTGGGTGGTGAATGGGAACATCAATGAATTTGTGAAGGCACACCCGGATGCAAACCGGTTCAAGCTGGTAGGGTTTTCATTCAAAATCTCACTACCTGCGCTTCAGGTTTATTGACCACCAAACAACTTACCTAGCTGGGAGGCGTTGCTAGGGGGTTGATTTACATCCACAGTCAGGAAATGATCCACGGTGATCTCAAAGGAGTGTGTGTTTTTCCCGTCGAGAGTTGATTTCCTGTCTTACCGAGTTTATTCGTCAAGGCCAACGTACTGATCGACCAAACTGGCCACGCCTGCCTAGCGGACTTCGGCCTACTTACCGTCATCTCGGATCCCAGAAACTTTTTATCCTCAAGCTCATACACGCAGGGTGGCACGGTACGATGGATGAGCCCAGAGCGAATCGCTCCACGGCGGTTCGGGTTCAAGGACAGCCGCCCAACGAAACCTTCTGACTGCTATGCTCTTGGAATGGTCATATATGAAATTATGAGTGGCAACCTACCGTTCCACAGAGACATAGATATAGCTGTCTCCATGAAGGTCGTGGAAGGTGAACACCCTCCTCGAGGGGTCAGGTTCACGACGAACCTGTGGGAGGTACTGGAACTGTGTTGGGCATCTAAACCGGATAACCGTCCGAGCGTTGAGGAAGTTCTTCAGTGTTTGGAGGTGGCCTCAAATTCGCCAGAGCCACCTCCTCCCAGGGTGGATGATGAAGTGGAGGAGGATGGTGGTGAATCGGAGGAGGATGGTGATGAGTCGGACTTGACCGCCGATTCTCTCGATACTCCAACCTGGATAAGTGGCCTGGGATTTTCACCCCACTCAATCCCCCCCATTATCCCGCCCTCGCGCTCAAATCTCCACGTGGTTGAACAGGTTCTGTATCGATATAGAGCCCAACAGAAAGGCTGGGAACCACAACCTTCGATTGAATTCAGGGTCCAGGGTACCGAAGGGATCAAGCTAACTGACGCCCTGAATATACGCTTCAATGGCCCTGACGGCCGCGACGACCTCATGTTTACACATGACAGCACCGGGAGTTCTGTTTCATGCAGAATAGCTGTGCGTGGATTCTGTGTCGGTACTCCCACCATTACTCAGTCCCTTATTTGGTTAGTTCATCGGATACCCAGAGTGTGGCCCAAAGCTGGTGCGGCCAACTTGTTTCCCCGCGTTCGGCTCATGGAATGAACGATATAACCAGATCGCGACAACTAATCACAAGACACGATGCCGGATCACGAGGGAGAAGTTAGCACAGGTCGTCGCCAGGCGCATCGAGTCCTATCTTAAGGAGCTGGAGGTAAGCGGAAAACGATACCGCATATTCCCAGACTGATCCAGCGTTCAGGAGGACAGGACCCCCTTCCCTATCCGCTTCGAAGACATGTTCCTCGTGAGGCTGCGTAATGCAGCGCGAGCGTCCTGGCAGCCAGAAATTTGGTACCGGGTTTCCCCTTCCACCAATTCCTAGAGACGTCCCTAGGGCTTTGTTTATTGTTACCCTGTTCCCATAATACGGCGTTCGCCCTCATCTACCCCAGCGTTTTTTCTCCCTCAACAAAACACACTGCTCCTGTGGGTTCCATCAATGGTGCAAGGGAATGATGTCTCTCATCCGCCCACCAAACCAACGGCTGCTCAGAAGTTCGCCGCGGTGGACCAGTGCGCCGGATCTAGGTGTAAGCATGGTTCAACCAAGCTCCCCGTCGCCGCAACCTCCTCGCTGAGGACTACCTTCAGCCCGTCAATACGTGCCTTGACAGGCCAGTTGAAGATAGTCGGATTCTCCTTTGGACTGAGAAAATTGATAAATGAGCATTGACAAGAATGCCACGCAAGGATAAACGTTTGCGGTCCGAGCTGAAGTACTCGCGAGCCTTCGGAGAGACCTGCGCAGCGCGGAAAGGCTCCCGGTAAACAACAACATGTGGTAAAGCACATTCTCTCTTGGCGAAGCCGAATTTTGCACCCCGCTGGTGGTCAAAGAGATGTTCTGAGGGAACCAGTTCGGGTACCTATAGGATTTATGTCAGCTCTCTCCATCCCCTCGTTACCAAGTGGCGAACGTGCACTGGGCAACTGAAACTCCAGAAGTCCGCCGGATTATCCCATTTCACCCCAGGGTATACCTCCAATGGTCGTAGATGGAGCGTTGTTGGGGTTGGTAGGTTGCGCTGAAACCTGTTGAGGATCTGACTCGGAAAATTTGGATAAAAAACACACACCACAACTAAAATCAGCTAGTAGATACGCTTAGTCCCAAGATACCACGGATATCGGTTGCAAGGCCGTAGCTTGCATTGTGCCGTCATGCATGGCAAGGCAGACCGCCGATCAGCAAATTGCAGAAAGCCCGGGAACCGAGAGACTAAGCATACTTGCAGTAGCTGGTACGAAACATTCCACGGTCCTCTGACTGGCATGCATTCTCTAACAGTGCCGATAAACTGACGTGCTTTCGCGAGCGAGCCAAGTGCTTGAGTGCATCCCAGCCTAGCTATTCTGAGCAACGTCAGGGAAACGCCTTCGTCAGAAAAAATTAGCGTCGCCTGCTCAGTACTGACCTGTACCGAAAATTGACCCCCGTCTCTGAATAGTACCTGTCGGGACCGGCCAGTGCTGGTCAGTGCTGGTCAGACCTGTGACCGACCGTGACCCTTGAAGCCTGAGGCCGTATCAGCACTGGTCAGTGCGGGTCAGTACTTGTCTCACCGGCCGGCACCCAACGATGACCTCATGGTTTTTCTGATGTTGTCAGCTTCCATTAACTTGGAAGTGTTTAGAACGATAGATGTCTACACGGGCACTTCGAATCTCGTAGCATCGCGGCCAAATACTTTTCTCTTACTGGCCCAGATGGGGTGGACGAAGCTCGTGCTTGGAGTAAGCACCAATAGGCCCGCTTACACAAAGCGTTGAAGGTAGGGCGTCCCTGCGGTTCCGTAGACCAGATATTTTGACGAAAGCGCGTGGAATCGCTCCAAATTATCTGAGAGCGTATAAACCGGACCGCAACTTCCCGTTCCGGTCCAAGCCGTACGTACTACCCTTCGAACCTCTTGGTCTTGGTGCTCCACTTACGGCGTCCGTAGCCGTTTGCCATCGGTATCGCTTCAAGTCACGCCGGATCCAGCACGTTGGCCTTGAAGCTTGAAGCTTGAGAATCCAGATGCAACGAACGACCTGCAATGACCTGTGACCGCTTTCAGCGATCGTGACCCACGCCAGAGTGCTGGTCACGGCCGGCCGTGGTGAGCGAAAGACGGACCGTGGAAGTGATTCGAGAGTCAGGTACAAGTACCCAAGAAATGAGATGCGGAAGGACCAAATACAGTAGATGTATGCGTGCATGTACGTACAATTGTTGTGAGAGGAAGAAATATATCAAGATAAAACGACGACCAAACTGACCAAAAAAGAAACAATGCAATGGGATGGAACCAAACAATGAGTGGTTGAGATAATGGCTGGGCATCGGGAATGGGGGGAGGGGGGTCCGACACACGCGGAAGGACAGGTAAGCAGGCGGGTAGATGGAAGAGGAGAGCAGTCTGGGGTCAAGCACAATGACTTTCCTCGCCAGAAAAAGTTTCCTCCCCATCGTCATCGTCGTCGTCACTCCCACCGTCATCACCCGAGAGCCCGTCATCGCCAGTCTCCGCACCGATACCACCGCTCGTACCGTCCCGTGCGACCCTGGCTTCCCTCCCTCGCCGTTTTATCTACATGAAAGTGAAGGAGGATGTCAGGCCGATATGCGGATCGCATGAACGGGACCACGAACGAGTTTGGCGTAAACTAAGCCACAAGCGTTACATAACGTACGCGGGCCTAAAGAACCCGTGCGTCAGGTGAGATTTTATTTTCGTATCGAGGTTATCAGGGCCACCCACCCATCGGACCACGCCTCCATTCCGGTGTTGAAGTGGCTCTGCACCCCAGGCATATTTGACCCTCGGGAGATTCGTCCTAGGGTCCATTTGTCAGCCCATGTGAAAAAGGCCTCTAAAGAATGGGCCAACCATCGATGAAGCGGTTTTTTCAGTGGATGAGCTCTGAGACTCTGGGATCTTCATCTCCACAGGTGACGACACGTGAACCTCCCGTATTTGTTCTGGTTCGCTGAGCGTCTCCAGTAAAGTGAAACTGGTGTCAGCTGTGCTGATGGCCTTGTCAAGGGCATCTAACGGCGGTCGCGGGGTACCATTCGGTATCTGTTCGTCGTGGAACATATTCGCAGACTGCATGATAAACCGATAGGATTCCAAAAGCTAAAAAAAAACGCGGGATTTGAGCCCAGTTCGTTCAATATGCTCGCACTTGCGTACCTTCAGGAAGTTGAACTCGTCTGGAAGATGAGCCCCATTAGTGTTAGCGATCGTATATGGTTTCTGCCTCTCCTGAGATGCCGAACCATTCAAATTTCCATTGACTTGCGCTTGGGCCGGCTGGGGTGGTAATTCCGCGTCCGGCGGTTTCGGGGGTTGTACAACGGGCTGCTGAGGCTCGTGCCGAACCGTCTCAACCGGCGGCGGTTCTGACCGAGCGACCACCGACCCGGGTGGCGGCTGTCCAGAAACGAGAGGGTAATGCATTTGAGCAGAATACTGTGGCCAAGTCGTTTCCCATTGTGGTTGTGGCATGACGTAATGGGGAGGCGGACCGTAATGAGGTGGATATGCCGGCTGGGTCATTTGTCAGAATGAGGTTGAATACACGTGAAAGACTGAGGGACTTGGCGTTTACCGGTGGTGGAGGTCTCTGGGGGGCCCCAGGTTGACCAGGATGGTACGGGGAGTTATCGTACGTGCCGGGCGGGTATGCTCCGTACTCATAAGACATGTTTGTGGGTGAATGTTGGTACATATATCGACCGTCGGGAGGCATGAGAAAGTTTGGTCGTTGTCAGTGTCGTGATTTGGTACACGCCGTGAGCGGGGTTTCAGCTGTCTTTAGCAGAAGGTTGGGTTGGTTAGAGAGAGTAGCCGACAACGATATGTCGGAAAACTGCAGAACGAGGTAAGTTGTCGTTGTGAAGTACAATGGCGTGTGACCGCGAGCAAGCCAGCAGAGCGCCTTGTGCGCGCAACAGCGCCAGACTTGGCTCCTGCGAACACGAATGGAAAAGAGAGCGATGGTCGAGGGGAGTGGTTATTTGAGAAGAAGAGCCGATGAGGCAGTTGATGGGTGAAAGAGTTGACTTACGACGGGTTTCGGTGCACCCGCGCGAAACCTTCGACGATGACCGGACGGCGGTGGGGAGCCTTGGGACGACCGAGACGATGGCCGCCGGGGGAAAGGTGAGTGAGGGTAAGAGATCGAGGCAAGCCTCGGTCGGGAGCAGTCGAGGTGACTGAGCGAGTCTAATCCTCACGTGCCGATTCAGGGGTTCTCCGTCCGATGACGGGTGACTTTTATTTCCAAAACTAGTGCGATACGACACGAAAAATCTAATGCTTCGACCCGTACACATCCTTGGCAGTAACTCCCGGTTGTCCCTTCTTGATGTTGGCTTGCGCCCACCTACGGTCGAGTTAGCTCAGTAAACCCCGGACGAGGATCGCCACGCTCACTTTTTGATGCGGATCGACTCAATCTGGATGAAGCCGGTTGTGTCTGTCGGCTCAAAGCCACCAAGTTCGTCCATCGAAGATTCTCTCTCGTCATAGAGTCCCTGATAACAAAGTATTTGATTCTGATTCCATCCCGATCATCATCCAAGATAGGACCCACCTCATCGGAAGAACGGCCGTCGACGATAACATTCCCTTTGTACAGCTTCAGCTTCACGACCCCGTTCACCGTCCTCTGACTGGAAGGGATCGCAGCAGTCACGAATTCCCTCTCGGGGGTGAAGAAGTGACCGTTGTACAGAATCCTGCTCAGCTCGATGGTCACGAACTGATCGCGTAGAGCTCGGACGTTCCTATCGAGTGTGAGACCCTCGATATCGATGTGGGCCGCTCGGAGGATGGTGGCTCCTGGCGTCTCATAACATCCGCGGGACTTGACACCGATGAATCGGTTCTCGACGATGTCAATCCGTCCGATACCGTGCTTGCGCCCAAGGGTGTTAAGGGCATTAAACACGTCAACGGCATCGGTGTAAGACTTGTTGCCGTCTGACAGGACGGTGAGGTTGACGGGAAGACCCTGTTTGAACTGGATGGTGATTTGATCGGGGGTGGTCGGGGCGGATTCGGGAGACTCGGTCAGCTTCCACATATCGGCCGGGGGAGTAGTGTTGGGGTCCTCGAGGATACCAGCCTCGTATGAGATGTGGAACATGTTTTCGTCCGTAGACCATGGCTTAGCAGCGGTTTGGCGGACTGGGATCTGCTTTTGAGCGGCGTATTCAAGCAACGCCTGGCGACCAGCGAATCGGTGGTAAAACTCTAGGTGAAGAATTTCCCTTCAGTTCACAACACCCTGATAGGGCAATGTTTCCGTACCCGGAATCCTCCACGGAGCAATAACCTTGATATCGGGTTTCAACCCATAGAATGCGAGTTCGAACCGAACTTGATCGTTGCCTTTGCCGGTGCATCCATGGGACACGAAACTGATGGGGGATATTAGGACCCGATGAGAGATTAGATACCAGCGAACGACGTACTCGCAACCTTCCTTGGCAGCAACCTCAATCATTCCACGAGCAATGACCGGGCGAGCGAGAGATGTTCCCAGGAGGTAGACATTCTGTCAAATGACGTCAGAGTGACATACCGCTTGGGCAACAAAAATTTTGGTACCTCGTAAATGCAGTTGGCTTGGATCGCAGGATAGATGAGCTCCTCCACGAACTCCCGTTTTAAATCCTGAGAGGAAGCAGCGTTTAAGCCTCCTCTCTGAGAGCCGAATCGCAGGTGATTGGACGAACCTCGAGGAAAAACCTTTTTGCACCAACCGCGAGGGCCTTTTCCCTGGCGGCATCGTAATCCTACAAGGTCGTGTCAATAGTGCGAGTACCAGAGAACTACTTCATACCTCCTCCTGTCCAACATCGGCCATGAAAGCGTAAACTTCATAACCCTCCTCGATCAACCAGGCGAGAATACACGAGGTATCTACGACGATCTCAAGAATCAGCACGCTATTCGTTGCACACACCCAAACCACAAGCGATCAGATCAATCGCCCGACGACCTCAGCAGATCTCCGTGCCGGGGGAGGGACCTGAGGGCACTAGATTTCGATGGAGAACGGTAAATACTTACCCAATCCACCAGAATACGCAAGAAGGACACGGCCTTTCGACGCAGCAGTAGCCATTTGTGAGTCGGGGGAGTGAAGATGGTGGAAGAAAAGAAAAGAGGGGGGTACCTCACTTTTTCACTTTTTCACTTTTTTTCTGACAGGCACCAAACCGACCCCGTGAACAAGTCAATCCCGATCTCTCGAAAAAATCTTCTCGCCACGGGGTTTCCGATATCCCGCCCCCGTCTTTCCGGTAAACCCCGGCAACGGACGGAGCTAAAACCGTGATATCATAACATAGTGAAAATTGTGCAAACCAACATGAAAAATCGAAGGAGGATGTAGAGGAGGCTACAGGAGGTACACAAACCGATTCCCGCAGAACAAACATCGGGTCGCAGCTTGCAGGACCCCGGCTATCAACTGGCTCTCCGCGATCGCGGGTGGGTAACCACCTGAAGCCGACTGGACAGGGGAAAACGTCTTTCGTGTACACCCAAGGCACGTTCGTACCTGAGAGGTCGCAAGGGCGAGCGTGGTGATCGAGCATCGAGCTGAATTGTTTCCAAGCCAGTGAACAAAATGATCCCGGGAAGCCGACTTTCAGGTACTCACTCCAAGGGTGCCCATTGTTGCAGGAAGCCGCTCGGATATCCCTGAAGGGGATCTCGGACTTGCAAGCTGGACATTCTTCTTCTATCGGCAGCTCTCCAGCAATTGGCATTGTCTGAAGTAGTTGCTCCAAATCCAGCGCCTTCGATTGAATCAATCGCGACTCCCCGTCGGACCGGGACTGAAGAATGACACGACGGAGGAAGACACAGTCACCAGCTGTTGGGGGTGTGAGACCGACGGACCGCTTTTCAGTTCAGGCCTGAACTTCACCCGTCAGAGATGGTGCCTTGGCCAGCCCAAGTGCGAGGTATACCAGGGAAGTCCGGCGAGATATCGCGCGCAGTATGGAGACAGCTGACTCGCCACACGATTTCTGCAGGTCTTCAGCACCGTTTGACCATTTCTAAAAGCAGAATCATATGAATCGACCCGATTCACCGTGGAATAAACGAAACCTACCCAACAGAAATCCGCGACGCACAACTTCATGCGCAGCCGGTTCAGTTCCTGATCCCCGTATAAAAGGGTCTCAAAATGACTACGGAAAGGGTCAGGGGGGCGAGAGACGTCCGGTATGGTCGGTTCCTTGTCAACATCCGACTTCAGCAGCTCCAAGATCTGCTCCAGTACCTCCTTCGATCTCTCGGTGTTATAGAGGTGTAAGAAGGTCGGAAACAGCGACATTATCGGTAGTTGCCCTGGGGACCGCGTTAAGGACTCACACACGAGAATCCCACGCATATCACATACCAGCTGGCGGAGCATCGAGCGCCGCCCTTAATCCATCGGAAACTCCTTTGCCCACAGGATCCGAGAGCGGGGTCAGGACCAAGTTGATGGTCCTCTCTGCCTTATGCTTATAGCTGAAGTCCGAAGGTCGAACCGCTCTAATTAGACAGGGTTTAGTGCGATACGAGGATAATGTGAATCTGGTCGCGCTTACTCGCAGACCCAGAGCAATATCGAACCATTGCATATGGAGGTCATGCCGCTAATCCTACCCGTCACCGCATCAGTGACCCCCCTCCCTTCGTTCTTTATGAACAAGTTCCGAGCCAAAGTCGACAACCCATGACTCGACAAACCAGATTCCGCAGAATCGACATACTTCGGTGCCCCAGCCAAATCACCAACGACATGTAGAGAACCGTCAGCGATCGTCACAATCACAAAGTCGTTTTCATCGTTATACTCGATCCCACAACAAGGGTGTAATTCCGATGAGTTTCGTGAGGTCCTTTGGTTTTGTAACCTGATATCCACTAGTCCCGACCACTGGGCGGTTGGAGCCGGCGTGGTGTACAGGTGAACTGTCCCCGGTTTACAGTAGACAAGGGTTGGCTACCTGGCATGAGCGGTAAATAATGGTCAGGGGCGCGAGACCACTCACAGTGCCGTCTTGCCTTGACACCCATCTTATGGCGGTGATGATTCGCTTGTCCGCTATTGCTGCCTTTTCATTCCGTATCGCCATTGCCACTTCAAGACCGAAGGGTGATCCCGGAGGTGCTAAGAGGAGCTTCTGGGTGACATCGACGAGAATAATATCACCGTTGCTCAGCCCACACGCGAGTTTCGATGCAGCTGGGGATCGGACGTGAGAACGCTTTTGTGTAACGGGGCCCACGTACCAGTCTGGGCATCGGGAGCTTTCCAGAATGTCCAAGCACACTGAGTCACCCACTGGTCTCCAACGTGGACGGTCGAAACTAACTGCATGGATCCTCCACTCTCCGCAGAGTCCGGGTATCTCGAGGGTACTCAGCCCAGACAGCGGCAACGTTGATTAAACACTAACCTGAGGAGGTGTAACGAGCCGGCTCGGGTGCCAACTGCCAACAAGGATCCATTGATCAGGGGTTGCGAACCTGGCGCGAAAGTGGGTTGCGAAGACCAAGCGATCGCTGTATGTGCCCGCGTCAGCGACCGGTTCGATCTCTGATTTCGAAACCCATACAAGTGGCTTGTAACTGAAGCGTATAGGCCAATGAGGAGACGAACTGTGTTGCTTTCAGCGCCTCACGGAGAACGTGGACGACATCGATGACCTGTTCCAAGCTCATTGAGTTTATCCATTGAGTATGAGAGGACAAGGACCCGAACTCTGTTCCACCCTCCTCGGACGTGATTTAGGGATGCCGACCACACGGTCAAAGTCATGTCCGACGTCAATACGGCGATCACAGACCTTCGAACGGTTCAGCCTGGAGTTGACAGAAGGTTATGGGTTGTGACATACCCGCCATTATTCGCGACGAACGCAGGAGAAACCGCGACGGAACGTAAGACGCGTTCGACGGAACCGAGAGCAACAGCACCCCACTCTCTAAAAGGGTTTCAACCCACCCAGATACATGATAGCTTGAGAATCACCTTGGGTGTCGACGGACCAACTCTGCGAGGGGAGGTCGCCAATGTCGATGACAGTCCGGAACCAGCTAAAACCCTCGGTCGCAATTTTTGCCGTAGACGACGCGTCAAAGTTCACGCCGAGGTCTGGGGTCTACGAAGGGGCGTTTATTCGTGCGCGGTGCGACCAGAGCACTTGGTTTTGTGTACCAAAATATAGAGAGCGGATCGCGTAGCCAATAACACTTGGCCGTCCGGGGAAAATTGGAGATTTTGTAGCGCAGGGTCTGCTGGGATCGCCGCGAGAGTTACCGTGGCGTCCATCGTGGTCTCGAGATGAACGGAGTGGTAGCGGATCAGCCTGGGCCACCGATCGATCCCAAAGTCGGCTAACCCTTCCCCCCTCCGGTGACCGCAATACGCCATTTGTTCGCAACACAAGGTACTCGTTCGCGTCCGTAAAATTACTTCGGCCAAGCTCACGTCGCGCCAGATCGACTAACCATCTCGGATCAATGTCCGCCCGCACCAGAGAACTCCTCCTTTCCCTCGCACGGAACATCATCGACGCCGAGTGAGTTGATATCAAAGGTTGCCGTGGAGGAATTCCCTTATCCGAGCGCGAATACAGTTCACAGGATCGTCTGATGAATCACAGCAACGCAAGTCTTTCGCAGGTCCCAACCCCCCCTTCATCACTGACACCCGAACAGTTACAGAAACTCCGTTCTTCCCTTGAAAGCGTTGCCAGGAGTGTTGTTGTCACTCACAACGAGTTCAGTCTCATAAGCAAACTCCCCCCTGGAACCCTAGTCAAAATCTCCGAGTTCGTCGTGGAGCCAAGGACTCGAGAGTCAGTCTTCGAGATCGTGAAGATGACCCACATCTGCCAGTACTGGAGGTCAACCTTGATCTCGTACCCCCACCTGTGGTCTTCGATCTTCGTGAAAAACGACCACAAGGACTTCGTAGCCGCATGTCTGGAGAGGAGTCGGGAGGTTCCTTTGACCGTGCGGTTGGACTTGAAAAACCCCGGTTACTACGAGAATTACGACTGCACGTGCAGGGGGAACCAACGGTCATTTGAGATGGGGATCAATGTGAGAAATCCCTGTCGTTATCACACCACGATCGGCCCTCTCCTGGAAGTTGACCACCTCCGGCGAATCCACAAATTGGACGTTCATCTCACCATGCTCAACATCCCTGAAGAGTGTGGCGCGGATTGGGATTTTAGGGACGTCCTCGAAGGCTTCAAATTCTTCGCATCCCCCCTACCCGAGCTTGAAAGCCTCAACTTCCACGTAAACCACGACTTTGAGATCGACGATCCCCTCGAGTTCCCAAAAACTCTGTTCTCCTGGGTGGTTTCACCCCCCACTGAATTACGTCACCTCGTTCTTCACAACTGTTACGGCGGTCCAATTGGGGCTGTACGTAACCTGACCTCCTTCGAGTTGACAGGGGTCGACGAGGTTTACTGTCCCATGGAACTCAACCAAGACACGTTCCTTCCGTTCATTTCCGGCCGCCCATCCCTCATTTCCCTCAGTCTGTCGCATTTCACGTTCCCGAAATCCGCACAGTTGTCACAAGTTACTCCTGCAAAGCTCCCCGGACTCAAGTCCCTCAGGCTGATGGACGTGTCTAGATTGTCCAGTTTCCCTGGCCTCATAGACATCCCCGCCCTCAACACACTATCCTCGCTTCGGATCTCGGCTCGGAAGAGGGCCAGGTGGTTTTACGACGCCGATTTTCTCATACACGCGGAAAGTGATGATGGATTTCAGCTGTCCTACAATACCCCCGAAAACCGCGATGGGGCACCGGATTGGCTTGGCGTCATGTGCAACGCAGACCCGCATCTGGCCTTCGTTCGTTTCGATGGCCAAATCGATCCGACAAAAGAAAAGAAAATGGAAGCCTCGCCACTGCTACTCTTCGTGAATGCGAGGGTTCTGGAAGTCGGCGCTTCCTTCGCTGACCGTTGGTACCGCGACTTCTGGAAGGACCTCCGAAAAGTCGGACCACAACTAACTACCCTACGCTTGGAGGTTATCGAAGGGATGAAGCCGGCGGTTGCAACGTCGGTGGAAAAGCTTGTCAAGGCGAGATTCAAGGAAGGAATGCCGCTGGCGAAACTGGAGAGGATGAGGTTTGAAGAGATGAGTGAGGAGGGCGAGGAGAAGGCGAAAAAGCTCTGGGACGAGTTCCGGGCCGGTCTCGATGTCGACCGGTATCTTTCTCCTCAGCGAGGGTTGTAGGCACAAAAGCATTGGCGTGTCTTCTATATTGATTCTACGATCCGAAGCTGTGCAACGCCAGAGGGAAGGGATTAAGATATGCCAGTCCCAGATCCTGATTAAACGGATCGGGGCATTGGGAGTAGTGAGCCACGATGTGGTAGAGGGCCCCCACGATGCTATCCCGTTGCGCGGTAACTTTGGGCGCTGTAAAGCTCGCAATCCCCCGAGATCTAGCCGGCGAGGAGTACTTACAGTTGGGAAACAGATACCGCCGAAGCCGCGCCGTTTCGAACTCCCGACTCGACGGCTGTCGCCACGCAGCAGCGCAATACCCAGACGGCAGCGGGAGAAACTTCTCACGGCTGCCAGCTGCCTCCCACCAAAACTGGGTGGCTTCTTTCTTGGAGCGCGTCGTCGTTCCTTTCTGGTAGGTTACGAGTCACGCCGGAACTTCATGCCCCACCTTGTCTCTCCATCTCGACGTGTGCCACGTTTCTCAGTCTCCTCCCGCGGTTCAAAGGTCAGCCTGGTAAACGCCCTGGTGTGGCCTAGGGCGAGAACACCAGCCTTCCCTACTTGCCACGCATTCGAAGAGCGTTGACCTTTCTCAAAACTTGGAACTTCTATTGTGAGATGGTCGTGTTCGTCCTTCCTACACGCAATTCAAGGCTGTCTGAAGTTGTGTACTGTGCGTTGAACGGCTGATTTGTTTTCGGATGAGTAGTGCCATATCGTTGGCCGTGGATCTACCGGAAGAAGACATGATACTTCACGTCTCTCTGGGGTACTTGGAGCTCCACACCAACCAAATCCTGCTCATGGTGGCTCGACTCTCCCCCTGTTCGCTACACTCCGCGAGCTGTACAGGGAACTCTCGTGATATCTCTTCTGGGAGACCCGATGTCTAGGCTGTATTAAAAACAGAGGGTCGTTATATTTTTCCTTTCGTGCATGGTGGGTTCCCACCATGTGGTTCGACGAGCGTGCGGTACCCGTGTGACGAACTAGCATCAACTACCGCCGGAGGAGGTTACAGTGTTCTGATATGGGATCGCCGGGGAAAGTAATGCGGTCGGGCTGATCAAGAATGGTCACAACCCCCTTCTCCCTGAACCTGGGTAAAAACTCAGTAAAATCGCACTCCCCAGGATCATCACCACGGTCACTCCCACGTCGTCCAAGCTTCCCAAGTCGAAGTTCCACCTCTAGGGTATGGTAATACCCCGTTCCACGTAGTCGGTCTACCAGCTCACATAATTGTTCGTCCATCAAACTCCATGCCTCTGTTCCCCGGGCGAAAACCTGCAGATCGCCCCGGTACCAGACCATGAAAACCACCTTCCGGAGTTCGGTAGAGGTGATTGAAGAGAGGAGAGCTCTGTAAGGGGCCCCCGGTTGAGTCACCCCCAGTTGCAATTCTTGGAGCTGTCGAAAGTCGCGGATCGTTGGTGCACTTTCAGCTTAAACGTGGGAGGGTTGACTAAAGACGCGGCGAAGAACGGGGGAGAGGGTTACTCACGTACGGGTTCGATAGCGAGCTTCAGATACTTGGCGCTACCCGTGCTTATTTGGAGGACGCTCTCCACAAACTTTGTCCTCCTGTTTGGGGAGAGGGAGCCAGCGTCAACCACAAGCTCCTCGTACTCCGGGTCCAATTTGGCCAATCGGCTGAAGAACACCAACTCGAGGGGATCATCTTTAGTGGTCTGGATGTACAATTTCCCCCGAAGGGGCCGAGACAAAGTTGGAACCGGTTTCTTGTCAGGTTCCAGGTCGAATGAGCGCAGTCTGAGGGTTGTAATATTGGGGAAATAATCGACCAGAGCTACGAACGCGCTGAATGACGTGGAGAAAAACTCGAGGAAGAGGAATGTGAGTGTTTCGCGGAACTCCGAGAAATAGGTATGAAACCCTTCTTCGCCGATATGTTCGACCCTGATATTGACCAACATCAGGGTGTGGACGTTGCGTAGTACTGAAGAGTATTCCCTAGAGTCCTGCAGGAGGTCTCTCATTCGATACTTGGTTCCGAACAGCACACCCCGGAAGATCCACAACGATCGAGTGTATCCGATGAGGTGAGTCTTGTATCCAGAGAGGACGACACCGTCCATCCATCGCTGGTGATTCTCTTCGTGGATTGAGACAGAGGAGAACAGGCGCCTTTGGCTCGGCCCCTTCCGCCAAGTGGCCACCAAAGCGCATGCTATCAGGGTAGGTCGACCCTCTCTGTTTGCGGGTATGTGCTCGAGGATCCTGTCCAGGATTTCCAGAGGAAGGGCCACGGGGGCGCTTTGGTCTGGTAGATTTGGGAATCATTCATCAGATCTACGATGAAAGAGAGGAGTAGACGACTTGCCCATGATCGCGGTCGCGTTGTGGACGTTGCGGACGGAGCCACACTCAGATCCAGGCACCAGGATGTCATAACGGGATGCCCCATCAGCTTTGTACAAGTTTGTCTGACGGGATCGGCACTCCATACAGAGCGAAAGCAGAAACTTCATTTTTCAGTGCGTTACAGGTCGATGGACCGCTTTTTGAAAAACAGAATAGGATTTTTTGTTGTTGATACGATGACATGAAGGCGAAGCCAATGGACACCGTTCACTACCAGCCGCCACTCGGGTCGTCCCAGTGGCCGCCCGTACCTAGCCATGCTCTACGCTGAAAGCCAACACGACCCCACGACCCGTACCGCCGGCTTGCAGCTCTGACCCGGGGTTGTCTCTGCCAGGCGGCCCATCTGTAAGATGGAACGGATTGTTATTCTTCCCTTTCAATGGCATGTCCGGCGGATCTAAATGCGTACCGTTGATCAATCCCGCAAGTATCGAAGTTCTGCTCCTCTCGCTTTCAAGATTTCTTTGATGTTTGTGAACTCTTCCTCCTCTTCCCACCGGCTCCAATCCCCGTGAAACTCAATAAGGTCTGCATGGACGAAACCACGTCCCTCGAAACCACCGAGCCACGAGAGCTGACCCTTAATCACCGGCCATAAACTCTCCCCCTGCTGCCAGAAAATCTCCGGCAGGCAAAGGTTTAACCCGATTTCGCGGACGTGGTGATACTCTCCATGGTACGTGCGGGCCTGAGGGAAGAAGAGAACCGAGAAGTTTATGCGGTGGAGGTTCGGCTTGGCGTTTGGGTCGAGCAAGAGGATAGGCCCGTCCTGGCGGAAAGAGAGACGGGGAGCGAATTCAACCGTGTGCGCTTGACGGGAGAACATTCGTATGCACTCAATGGGGAGATGCTCAAGGACGAGATGATGGAGTGATGGAAATTTCCACCTGGCGACGCATATATCGAGGTTGTAGGGGAGATTCCCGACCCTCAGGGTCTGGATATTCGGGTGAGTAAGCGGAACCACCGGCCATCCACCAACGAGTGCAACACGACCGCAGCGTACGCTGGATTGTCTAGGTCGCTTCCGTGCGTGACGCAAAACCAATCGACCCTCGTCAGGTTCGTTAGTTGGGGTATATTGGCAAAGCTGGGATGATGTATGGGGTATTCGGTATTGGGGCAAGGTCGGTACATATATTCGATGTTGGGACAGGACGAGAGGAGGGAGGCGAGGGAGTCTAATGCGCGTCTTGGTATGTAGGAATACGCTAGCTGCAACTTTCGGGTATGGTGGCCACGGGGCTCGGCGGTGGCTGAGCCGAACAAAATGGACCTGAGATAAGGTTCCCGAGGTCGCGCGAACCTGATGTCTTCAGCCAACATGGAGGAGACGATCTGGTTCCAGCTCTTGCAAACGAGAGCGAAGGTGTACTTTTCGCGGAGAACATCGTCGTTCCGTGGTATCCTTTGTTCCTCGAAGGGAAGGTAGTCCGAGACGATGAAAAACGGCACCGCCAGCCGAATGATGTATACCCAAAGCTCCGGTGGGAGCAAAGGGGGTGGTGGATCTGACATGATGGTGGTCGCTGTGGAAGATTCACCGGCCCAGAGCGCCCACCCGAGATCACGGCGCATGGTCACATCCTCATCTCAAACATCAGAAAAATATAGAGTCCGATTTCGGACGACCGGAGCGCTTCGATCATTTACAGTCGGCTCTACGCGCTTTCAAGCGATTCTGAGCGATTCCATGCGCTTCCGTTAAATTTCCCGGTCTGTGGAAGCGCATCGATATGGTCCTTCGAAATTTTGGTCAATGTACAATCAAATAAATTACTGCTTATTCCAAGCACGAACGCCACCCACCTCATCTGAATCCAGTGCAAGCAAGGCAAACCAGTGAGAAAAAAGCATTCGGTCGTGATTCAACGAGTTTCGACGCGCTTGGGATCGACTGTCAATACTGGAAGCGCTTCCAAGCGCTTCCAATCTGACTCGGCATTTTCCTGATGTACTCTCCGAGCTGTATAGGAATCTCCTGACTACCCATCGCACTCACTCGGCTCCCCCACCAACGCCTAAGGCTCTGTGGCCAAACCCAACACCCTACTCACCCGATTCCACCACGCAGTTCCCAAAACTCGACTTCTTTTGTAAAATGGATCGTGCCGACGGAACAGAACTCTCTTTCATCAACGAAGAGAACGAGCGCCATGCATTGTACCTTGCGCGGATGCCCGAGAATTCGGACGAGGTCGTTCTTGTCAAGTTCTCTGCCAAGTACCACGAGGACGCTCACAGCCTGCTCGCCAGTACCGACCCTCCTCTTACACCTGCTCTTCACTTCTGCACACGTGTCGTCGGTGACATGTACATGGTTGTCATGGAGCACGTACCGAAGGCGAAGGGCCAGTCTCTCTTCGTCGCCCCACCACCAGAATCGGCGCTTGTAGGCATTCAAAAGGACATTGACCGAGCTCTCGACTTGCTTCACGAAAAGGATCTCGTTTTTGGCGACCTTCGAGAGGCGAACGTGTTGTATTTGACGGGCGAGGGTCGTGCGTTGCTTGTTGATTTTGATGGCGTCGGTAAGCATGGGGTGGATAGGTATTCTGCCTGTCTTAACCCTGAAGCGAAATTGGGTGTGGCTCGTGGGCAGATCATGGAACGAGACCACGATCGCAAGAACCTGGAGCGGATGATGGGGAGGTATCGTTCTCGTGTGTCCCAGGCATAATGACTTTCGAATGTAATTCTTGGCGTCTAGTTAGAGTAGCGTGCGGACTGGCCCAAAAAAACGTCCAGTGGTTGACCGGGACTGGTGACCGATGACCCCCAGTAAAAAGTTCGGGAGACTCGTATAAACTGACGACGAGTCACTCACGGCGGTTGTGGTGTTGCTTCACCGTCGTCGTCCATGGTTACATTTCGTGCCCATCAGGAAAATAAGGGCTTTGAAATTTGGTTGCTCAGGAAGAACCGGTAGGATGTAGGGTTCAGAAGAGTGGCGCCCAAACGTGCACAACGTATCGTAGGGAACTGGTGATCCGGGGTTTAAGGCACTTCCTCAATGGATCTCAGACTCTCCGCCCGCGACGCCAGCAATTGGCAGGCCTGAATTTGAGTGGGTGCGGTTGTGGCCCTTCCTGATGCCCGTAATTTGGAGGGTTGGTTGGTTTTCGAGACAATATCCACGGTCCGACACAACGAAGTGGGTCATGTCAACAGTTTCCTGAAATATTCGTTTATACGTGTATATAGCCCTGTGGATAGTCACCCGGTGCGACAAAATCGGCCGAGGTCCATGGGGAGACGTGATTTCGGTGGGGGGTCTAATAGTGGTATATACGAGACCGATTCGTGGGAGAGAGGCGACGTCCTCCATCGTGCTGAAGCTCATAGGGCAAACATAGCAAGGAGCAATGGTGCGAGCATAACAATCGCCACCACAGTGTTTGCCCCAACCCTCTCCGCCGAACTCCCATCCGTCGTACTCGTTGGAACCGGTCTCGAGCTAGTCGGCCGACCAGTAAAGCTCCCTCCAGAACTGGAATTACCACCCGTCCCATTCAACCTCTTCGCGTTCCTAACGAACCCGTCAAAGTTCTCCCAATCCGAGTTGTTCACGTTGATCGCCCCTACGCCACCTTCGCCGCACCCCCAGAGATCGTAGAACCAGATCGTCCTGTTTTCGCCAGCCTCTTTGATCTCGACTGTCAGCGTCGTTTTGGCGGTTCCGTTGACGGTGTCGCGGAGGCCGGAGTAGAAGCCGTTGAAGGTGCTGTTGGTTTCGTGAATGGGGATGCAAGGTTCGGCAAAGGTGGATTGGACGGCGGAGTGCGTTCCGTTCGTGACTGAAAGGTTAGGGAGCGGAAAACGCGTCAGGTCCACACAAAAAAAGTGGGGAGAGATGGGGAACACGATTTGGACGTACAGTTGAAAACGACGAAATCTCCGGCCTCTGCGGTGATTTGCTGAGGTTGGAAGATCAAGCTGGCGTCCTTCGTGGTACTATTACCGCCAACTACGATGGTTATCGTCTTGGCTGAGGCCAGTAGAGCAGAGTACAGCTAGAAACCCGGTTCACCTCAGTCCCAAAACTCAGAGATCACCCAAAAGTCACCCACAATGACAAGGACAGCATAAACAGGAGCCACAGACGCGCGCATAATGGCAGTCTTCGTCTCAACGAAACAGGGAGGGGGAGGTTTTCCAGCTCACACTGGCCGGTCGAGGCGAAGAGGGAGAAGGGGGAACAGAAGGCCAACGAGGTTGCAATCCCGGGACCCGTTCATTTTCGTCATCTCTTCGAACGGCGCACAATAGCCGAATGACGGATTAAATGAGAGGGGGAGCCTATTGGTAAACACCACCGGCGACAGTTGCGCGCTGTGCCCGCAGATGTGGTGGCTACCTCCTGTCTTTCCCCGTCTTCCGTGGACATCTAAATGGTCGGTTCCCTTCGCGACCGGGTTTGGGAGATGCCCCATCGCTAGGTCCTATTCGCACTACAGCAGATTATAGCAGGGTGGAGCAAGGAGAAGCTGGGGCAATGAACCGATGCCAGCATCCCGTGACGAGTAGGAAGACATAACCAGGGAAGTTCAGAAGCAAGGCCATGCGACGTTCGAGATTGACGTTCACCATCAACGAAAGACGGGGCGTGGTGTGGGGCCGGAAAGCGTTTTGCGCAGATAAGGTTACACGGGAAAACACCCCTGATTGCGCCGACAAACTACGCGAAAGGGAGCCTGGCACGGCCAACAACCCCCCCGGCAAAGAAAGTCCACTGGCTAACTAAATACTGAGCGTATACATAGGGAGATTAGGTAGGGCTACACGAGAATGACCGATAACTACAATAACTACAAACGAATGTTCTGAGAAAGATTGAGGGGGGAGATGGGTGACAAGAGCAGCGAGGCTGTGGTACTATGCTACACAAGCATTATAAGACGTGAACGTGAACGCGAACTGTGGATCGTGCTCGCACGGAGGAAGAGAGGAGATAGGGGGAACCATAACGGGGATCAACCATCCATGGCCAGAATGATAAACCTAAGGGAGGACACATGGGCCAGAAGCGAGGATAGCGAGAGCGGGTGCCTAGAATTGACAAATCCCACATCCATTCGTCTTGTCCACACTCGTCGCTTTCAGGTTACACTCCTTGAGGAAGATACTCGAACAGACGTCAGAAGGCATGGTACCACTGAGGTTGGTATTGTTCGAAAGCGTCAGGGACTGCAGGGAGCGAGGGAACGAAGCTGGTACAGCCTGAGTCAGGTTGTTGTTGTCCAGATGGAGTTGGGTGAGAGCGGTGAGGGATGAGATGGACGGAGGGATTGGGCCGGAGAGCGAGTTGGAGGAGAGGTCCCTGTTGACAGACGAAACATCAGTAAACCATCCACCCTGAATGCCTAGGGCCTGGACACTTACAGAGAAAGCAAGGATCTCTGCAGACTCTGACTCCCCGCCAGGCTGTTAATGGGGTTCACCAACCTCTGCTTATTGATGACAAGCCTCTGCAACGGTAGGTTCGTGATGGAAGTCAAGTCGCCTGCGAATTTCCCATTCGCGATCAACGTCAGGTCGGTCACTTTGGTCAACAAAGAGAACAAATCGTTAGGTATCGTAGTTATGGCCGTCGATTCGAGGTGAAGCGTCGTAAGGGAGGTCAGGTTTCGGAATGAATCTGGTATGGCCCCCGCTGGGAAGTTGCCATCACCAATCACCCGCATAGACTGCAGCTGAGGGAACGCCGCAATCTCGGTGGGGATAAGTGCGGGGACAGCGGGAAACGTTAGTGTCCTAAAAACCAAATCAGTATTTGCAAATAACGGAACCTGACGATGAAGAGACGTACAGTGAGGTGACTACGTCAGAACCGGAACATGACACCCCGGACCAGGTACAGACTCTCAGGTCCTTGCCCCATCCGCCATTTGAAAGTGCAGTCTGTCCAGTTGCGCTCGTCGATTCGAGGATGGCACGCAGCCCACAGAACTGGAGCGCGTTTGCAGCATCAGTGTTACCGGTCACGTTTGACAGAACCGGGAGACAAGTGGAACAAGGATAGGCAGAGGGGTCCGACGGGGCGTTCAGCGTGAACTGAGACAAACACTCTTGGATATTGTCGGGTGATGATGGAGCTGGAGTTGGCGTGTTCTCTTTGATAACCTTCGCCAACTCGACTACGCGCACATTGAGGAAGGCGAGGTTTCCGAGCAGAGCGAGGATGATGAGAATCAAGAGGAGCGCCCACCACCTAAATTGCCTCTTCGTCTGCTTCTTCTGGGGAGGTGGATACCGAAGGGCAGGATAAGTTGTCGGAAGGGGTGATTTCTCCTTCTCCAGCTTCAGCGGAGCCCACGGCGACAGTGGACGGACAGAAACGAGATCGCCATCCTGACTGTTGCTCCGTTCGTCCAGGGTTCGGACGTCGAAGAAGATCTTCGTGAATCTGTCTCGGATGGTCTGTCGCCTCGTGTTCGAGCCATGACTCCGTAAGGACTCGACATCCTCGGGAATATCGCGTGCGCGCATAAGCGATGGAGGTGTACCGGCCAGGGTCAACGAGGCAGTTCTGAGCGGATTGGCTGGCGGCGAATCCGGAGAGAATTTGGACTGTTCGAAATGGAGGATGTCTGGGGGAGAGATCGAGAGGTGTTCCTTGAACCTCGAGGGTTTTTGCCAGGGAGATGATGTGGAGGCCATGCCAATTGAGGGGCGGAATCGTCAGCAAAGAGGGGTGAGGGTTGAGAGAGGGAAGAGTAAAGACAGAAGGGGGAGGCGAAGAACGGGAGAGGACTGGCCTCGACAATGGTCCTCACTTGACCCGCGTGGATTGCCGATCGCCAATGGCATTGTTTTCCTAAAAGGGAAAGACGCCTTTGATCCGCGTCGGCAAATTTCCCACACACTGAAAAACCATCACCCCATCCAGACCACCACTCACTGTCATTTATCGGAGGATGGCCCCAGCCAACATGCTCTCGGACGACTCGGACTCTGGCGAGGACCTCGACCAGATCACGATTAACGACCACTACGCCAAGGCGTACGCGTACAGGAAAGAAAGGCAGGAGCTTGAAAGGCGTGAGCATTCATGAATGTCCCATATCCCATTCACCATTCCCAAACATATTAGGCTGCTTTGTCATCTAATCGCGTCTACCTTCATCTGTGATTGAATTCCGTTGCGACTGCGGACTATAATGGGTAGTCAAGGAGAAGTATGGCTCGGACGTTGAGGAGGGCGATGAAGGGGAGGAAGATTCTGAGGAGTTGGAATCCGAAGATGAAGACGGCGAAGAGCTAACTCCCGGTGTGGATGCTGCGATCTTACGCACGCTTGCCAAAATAAAGCGGAGAGACCCAGAGATTTATAACAAGGAGAAAGCAGTATTCGAAGGTAAGTCGTCCGGCCTCTCCTGATTGGAAAACATCTCAAGCCATTGGACAGAGGAGCAGAAAAAGTCTGGGCAATTGGCATCGTCAAAACCCAAGACACGAAAGGACAAGGTTACTCGAATTCGGTGCCTGGATTGCGTCTTAACACTGACATTCTATCCGCCAGTCAAAACCCGTCACTCTCCGTCAAGAAAAACTCGCCGCAGAACTCGCCTTCACGTCCCGCAGCCCCTCTCCTGATCCCGATGCCCCAAAACCCCTCACTCACGTCCAAGAGCAGAAGAAACTTCGAGATGAGACCGTTGTTGCCTTCCACACCGCCCTTTCTGGGGACGCTTCTGACGAGGATGATTTGCTCGTACCCCGAGAAAAGTCCAAAGACGAGCTGCAACGTGAAGAGGAAGAGTATCAGGAGTTTCTACGTCGGGAGGTCGGGGAAGACCTTCACCAGCTCGTCGAGGTCGATCAGGACGTTATTGGTATTCATGAGAACGCACCGGGTGGCGAGGGCGAGGTCAGGAAGAAGAAAAAGAGGGACAAAGGCACGGAGAAGGGGAGTGGGCGGTCGAAGACCAACGAGGATAAAGAAAAAGAAGACCACGAGTTTTTGATGAAGTACGCTCTGAAACCTTTCGTACTCCACCGAAAGAACTGAGTTTTTCCCCTGCAGCTATATCCTGAACCGGGGATGGATTGATCGGAGTGCAAAAAGACTTCCAACATACACTGAAGTTACCAGCGTACGGAACCGTAAGAAGTCCGAAGAAGACGAGGAAGTCGCGGCTGCAGACTCCTCTGGTAGCCCTTCCGAGCCTGAGGTTGCTGGCGTCGCGGACAACTTGATTGAGGACCCAGACGAATTCGACGACGTTGCGGACGTCTTTGAGAGCTCTTATAACTTCCGTTTCGAAGAACCGTACGTCATTCCCCCACGTCCCTTGGGCGTCGACTCATCTTTTGGTATTTGCCCTCTTCGTAGGAGTGCGGCAGAAATCTCCCGCCATCCACGTAACCTCACCTCCACCGTCCGTCGCCAAGATACGACGCGTAAGGAGGCGCGAGAACGTCGAAAAGCGCGTAAAGAGGAAGAACTCCTCCAGAAACGTGAAGAGGTCAAGCGGCTGAAGGCGCTAAAACTGAAGGAACTCCAGCGGAAGCTCGAGCGGGTTGGCAAGGAGGGTGGTTTACAGGATATCGACCAACACCAAGGTACAACCGACCTCGATCCACTTTTTCACCGAGTTGCTGAGAGTTCCCATTATAGCTCTCCAGGACTTGGACCTGGAGGGAGATTGGGACCCCGATGCACACGACCGTCAGATGGCAGGGATATACGCTCAAGATGACGACGAAGGGTTTCACGACGAAGAGAAGCCGATGTGGGATGACGATATTGACATCAACGATATCGTACCCCCGGCGGCTTCTTCATCCAAGAAGGAGAACAAGAGGAACAAGAAGGACAGGAAGAAGGGGAAGACGGTCGATGTTGAGGATGAAGACTACGAGATGGGCGAAGGCGATGAAGCTTACCGGGAAGACGAGGAGTGGGACGAGGAGTGGGATGGTACGGAGGAGATGAGAAAGAAGAAGCTACAGGAGTACATGGATTCTCTGCTTGAACTTGAGTTCAATGACGTCGTAAGTGCCAACAGCTCGCAGTGCCATTCCCCCCCATATTTCTCATCGTTTGCCTTGATAGGTCGCTGGGATCCCTACGAGATTCAAATACACCACCTCCGCGCCACAAGCATTCGGTCTGACACCCGCGGAGATCCTCATGGCGGACGATAGGGACCTCAACCAGTACATGGGGATCAAGAAGTACGCTCCATACCGGAAAGGAGGGAACTGGGACAGGCAGCGACCGGAGAGACTGAAGGAGCTCAGGGATAAACTGAACAACAGGAAAGCCAACGGTAACGGCGAAGACGGAGAGGTGCAGGTGAAGAAGAGGAAGGGAAAGAAGGAAAGGCAGAAAGCGAAGGCGGCAGTAGGAGAGGGTGCCGGATCGGAGCCAAGCGAACCACAAACCAGCAACACGGAGAAGAAGCGGAAACGGGGAGAACCACCAGAAACGATACAAACCGAGGGAAGTTCGTCGACGAAACGGAAGAGACGGCACAAGAAATCCTCACGAGCTACTTCGGCAGAATGATTTGGCATCCTGTTATTGGTTATTTACCTCACCTAAGATTGAAGCAATCACGATTTCAACCTTTCCAGCGCTATCCGGGCTGATTTGGTTTGGGGCATTGGGTCTGGGGCCGGTTCCGGTTTGCTGCTGGCGTTCCCGCGATTCAGAGGGCGGGAGTTTCGACCAAGTAGCACGGGCAGAAGCAAGCCGAGTGCGTACATCCGTTTGAGTTTCCCGTTTAGCCAAAGCGGGTAGAATCATCGCGGAGCCCGTACCTCTCGACGCCCGGGCCCGCTGGGCCTCGCGCTTGGCGAACAGCAAGATACGCGGGAGATTATCATTGGATAGTTGAACGCGGACTGATCGGATCCCCGGTGGGGGGAGGGGTGCGAGGGCAACGACTGTCTCAGTTCGATGGTGTTTTGGTGCGTGTAGCGGACCCACGCCTTCCCGGACCGAGACACCTGTTGCGTCAGTGTCCGTGATCCTCATGGTTGTCCCACTGAAGAGGGCTGCGATCAACGGATCCGGGGCGATCTCGATCACGATGGAAACCCTTTGGCGGATGCTACCCACCACGGGCAACGAGCTAAGTATACGCCTATTGAATAAATCCTGATTTTTCGCTGAAGTGTGAACCGGTTTCTTTAGGACAAAAGGTATCAAACGAGCATTGTAAGGATGCAGAAGAAATCACCGGGAACAATCTCATTGGTTGACATGTGGATGACCTTACGTTTCCTTTTCGTTTCTTCACCTGTGGTTTTCTGGAGATACTGTTTCACGCTTCAGGATACCTCGCGACTCAATACGGACATATCGTTCACTACCCGCGGGGGCCGTCCCCCAACAACCTCACGTCCCCACACCCCTTCTTTATATTCCTCCCCTCTTCGTTTTCCCCCCACCTTTAATTTCTTACCTCCCCCCTTCACGAGAGGCGGGCCCCTCATTTGGCCCGTAAATACCTTCTGTGTAACCGGCCGAATCTCGTCGTGTGCGTTACCTTCATCAGTAAACCTTACGATCACTAAGCGACCTCATTTCGCGTTTGGGGGGTTTTGAAGGGCGAAGTGCACTTCGGACAGAATATCCGATCTCCCTTACCTGTTTCTGACTTTGTTGGGCGTAATAGGCCACTGTGTCCGGCCCCGCTTAGCATTTATCAAGTGTTTTAGGTGTCGTACCCTTCCTCGATCTCGTCCCGCTCAATGAGCCTGCGTCCGGGAGGTGAAAGTTGGCCAACCCGTGGAGGAGGCAAAGGGAGAGTGGCGGAGTGTAGGTCTGGGAGCCCGCCCTATTGAAATCCGGCCAGGCAGAGTTTACACCCCCTCATCCGGTCACTGCGATAAGATGTGTCATACTGGACATTCGGGTCCGGCACCCGTAACCTGGTGCCCTTTTAACAGTCGGTGGTGTTACACGTTGTGAACGAGAAAGAATAAGTCAGCGGATTCGCCCCAGTTGCGTGTAGTTAACTGGACCTTCAGAGACGCAAAAACGTAATGTATCCATCCCTCCTGCCCAGGGCTACTCTCCCCGTCTCTTCATCGTATCCAATCGCTGTCCAACCTTCAGCATGAGAATTGAAGATGCGTCTCATGAGCACCCGTATCTTTGGATCTTCTTCGTCTCCCATACGGGTCGGGTTTTCTTCGCCATCATCTTGTGTTTCAGTTTGCGTCCGCCCCGCGCCGAAAGAAGCCCAAACCAGATCGTCTCCTACGAAGCGTCTCCAGGTTCGCCCTCCTCTCCCCTGAGATGGCCAATCTTCTGGCCTATTCAAATCCATCTGGACCAGTCCGGTAGAATCCCACTCTCCCGGTCGAGGAGAAAACCATAGTGCCGTACGATGACGTCCTAACACAAATTTTGTGGAGGCGGAACTCGAAGTGGGTGTGGGACCAGTTGACACGGAGAGTGGCGCGGGGGCGAGGAAAGTCCCGGAGAACAAGTGTGAGGTTGAACCGCTCGTATTTGGAGGTGGGGGTGGATCTTCCTCCCCATCGGCTATAGAGTTCGCATCGAGTCGGTAGAGAACCAAAGTGGGCGGATTGGTTGACCACAGGTTCTCGTTAGGTTGACGAAACAGAACGAAGAAGGAGTCTGGTTTCGAAAGGTCTTCCGAGACGGATATCCCATCGAGCCATCCGAAGGAAAACGAGTCAACGGGATGCTGGACGATCCGCTCTTGCACGTTCTCGACCACCAAAGTGGCATCCGAAGAACCGTGGGTGGAGCCGGTGGCTAGGATGTCTTTCGGGGAGTTGAAAACCTCGATGAACTTCGCGCGAGCCACCAGTATATACTTCTGAGAAACCTGGATCTGCAAGCAGGTGTTCGACTGTGGGACTCGTTAGAGGATAGTCTACTACGAACGGGACTTCCTGACCATTTGTGGGTGTTCAGAAACGGTAGTGCTCTCCAGAACGACGGCCCCGTTCTCTGGGGAGTGAACATTCACGGCGGCGGCACGATCGCGGGAGTCCGCAACAACGAGGATGTCTCCACACAAAGACACCGAGTTGCACAAGGACAGGGTCGGATTCCATGTCCTCAAAACGTGGATGCGAGGTGTGTATCCATCGGTGGTGTTGTCGAAAAGCGAGAAGATATAAATGAGATGTTCCCTGTTTGTTTTTTTAGATGGTAGTCCCAATCCCGGTTGCATCGTGTTAACCTACCCACCCAGGGTCACGGCGACAGCTGCGCTTGCCCCCGACCTGGGGTCGGAATTCACAGCGATGGCGCCAAAGATCGTGCCTTTCGGGCCCCACGAGTCAATTGTTTTTGGTTTTGGTTGGGTGGCCTCGGATTCTCGACCAAGGGCCTGAATGTCCCACAGGCTGATCAAGCACCAAATGCCCTTTGAAACCGTGACGATGCACCTCCCCTCGTGCCCGGCGGGATCCGGAACGAAGAGGATCTCGGAGATGGCTGAACTCGGGTTCGCCTGCCAATTCGTTCGTCCCTTGGGTACATACCCATCGCGTTGGGATCCAGAACGTAGGCGGTGATCTCGGTCCAGGGCCTCACGGGTGGTGATCTCCAACTCCGGTGCGGACATCTGATTGACCCAGTCCCCGTTTGGGAACGGTATCCCCTGGGCGGTAACATAGGCGGTACACAAAGCGATCCAGAGGGTTTTGAGACGCGACACCGCGAACGCGTGTTTGCATGTCTTAAGAGCTATCAGTTCTGACGGGGGTTGTTCGGATCGAGGGCCGTCAGCTTACCTGTCGAAAAGCAAGGATATCCCTCACGGAAAGATGCCGACAGATTTGGATCACCACGTCGTCCGGGGCACCCTGTACCCTATTCATGGCTTTGACACCGAAGTGCGATTGGGACAGGAGTTTCTGGGTAAGGGAAGTAATGGCGTCACCGCATCCCCGTACACTTCAGGTTCGCGCTTACCGCATGCGAAGTTCCCACGCCGGTTATTTTCCGCGCTCAAAATCATCACGCATCTTCCGCAAGGGATATCTGACTGCCCTTGGCCGGTTGAAGAGACTCCAAGGTTACAGGTACACACGCGTTGCCAAGCGGTCAAAGAGGTTACCTGATGGTTCCTAGCAGTTCGCCCACGGCCTGCACCAGGCTTTCTGAATCTTCACCCTTTCGGTCTCAAGACCCTGCCCATGACCTGACCCTCGAACTTGTCAGTGGAACCAGGGTTTCTCTGATTCTGATCTTCTTGATCTTCTGTGTAGATTCTGTGGATTCCTTCACAGACACGGAACGAAAATCCTGAAGTGGAAGTGACAATGAGGTTGTCCGGAGAGACAACCATCGGAAGTAGAGTAAGCAGCATGACAGGGCCAGCGGATATGTCAGTGTGAGGGATTGCCTGGGGATTTTGTCAGGAGATGGAAGTGCGCCCCAGCATGTCTTGTAGTCAACACAAGTGTTCTGTCCTGCTCACAACCCACATTTCATCTGCATCAAGAGCCATCTGTTTCAAGTGGAAATAGGTGGAGTAAGTGATGAAAAGTGATATATATGATGAGCTTTTAATCCAGGGTCCCCCCACTACAGATCAATGCCTAAAGAGGTGGGTGTTAAACAAAATGAGTCAGGGAAAAAGTGTGAAAGTGAAAAGTGATCTTAAGGTTGACTGATTACTTGGAGTGAAAGGTGAGGAGAATACTCCATATCTTTACTGAGGTAGTACATGATGGAAATCCAGAATCAATACCTCCCCAGTCCCATAACCAGTAATCAGATACCAACAATCCCACTGCACTGCAAAATATTGGGAGTATCTCCTGGGCATTCGAAAAACCTCCTGTCCAGTGATTGTATCTGTTATTATAGATGGGCCTGGGGGGCTCTCCCTGGTGCCATCAGTGAATTCAAGACAGGGTCTGTCTGGGAATGCATTGGATAACTGGATGGGGGAGGAGCCTGAGATCCCAAAGTCCCACCCCTGGGTTGGTGCACCCTTGAAACAAACCCAGATTCTCGAACCATCCACATAGAGAGGGTCCAGATATTGGATAGTCCCTGCCCTTGGATCATCCCACACCTCTAGCTCCACCTGCATCTGCATCTCGTCCTCATCCCCCAGCTTCTCTGCTATCACCTCCACCCTCCCCAGAGCCTCTCCTGTCCACAAAGACCATGCTTGGATGAATCCATAACTCAGGCAGAATAATTTGGATCCATCCCCTGATATCCTGAGGCCATTGGCTAAAGGCATGTCCAGGTTTTGGAGGAGTTCACCTTTCTCGAGATCCCAGATGGAGATTTTTCCCCTCTCCCACCAAACAAAGATTAACTTCCCTTCTATCAACTGGGCATCTCCCCAGGCATGTTCTGGGGGGGTTTTGAAGGATGCCCTGCAGAGACCAGACACAGTATCCCATGTTTTCACTACCCCAGCAGTATTACTTGAGATAGCAAGATTATCCCTTGTTTGCAGACTGACAGACCTGATTGCAGCCGGAGTGGATGAAGTGGATGTTGAACCAGTTGCAACTGGGTCTATTGATGAGGTACTAATTTGCCAGAACCTGACTGTACCATCTCTGGATGCTGAGATGAGGGAGGAGGAGAATGTGAGGGAAGAAATTTCATCACAAGGTCCAATGAATTCATTGACAAGCTGAGGATCTGAGCCAGTAATATCCCATAAAAAGATGGAAACCATAACACTACATGCCACAAGTTTGCTGTTGGGGGAGAAACAGCAGCACTGAAAGGCAAAGTCAGAAACTTGGAGTTTAGCAACAACTGCTCTGGAACCCAAGTTCCGAACTGTGGCAACATGACCCCCCCATGAAACAAATAAGGTCCCATCCAAGGAGAAAGCAACACCATTGCCTCTATAAGTGGGTCTGATGTGGCAACCATCAACATTCCATTGCCGTACAGTATGGTAATCAGATGCAGACATCAAGAGCTGGGAATTTGTGGGGGAGAAGCTGACAGAGTAGATACTGTCACTGTGTTCATCTATGACACAAAAGCATTCCCCTGTCTGAATATGCCACAAGCAGATTGTGTTGTCCTGGGACCCTGAGGCAAATGTGGTATGGTTTGGTGAAATGGAAACAGAAAGAACCTGTCTAGTATGACCATGGAAGTTCTTGACAACTCCACCAGTTTGGACATCCCAGAGTTTTGCAGTTTTGTCATCACTTCCAGACACAAGTAATACTCCATTGATCTGCTACTAACTGGGGGGAGAACCATGGCCTCAGAACCAGCTAGCAGAGTCGAGAGAGGGTCCTGGTTCGTCTGGCTGTACAGAGGGTTGGTGGGTTTGAGGGAGATGAGGGAGAGGCTTGAGGGATACAAGGGAGAGGCTTGAGGGACAAAGGAGATGCTT
>Ga0307509_10001644_pt1 | contig 37469 bp, 33 predicted proteins | sample 10_EM_MG_FD_202245 | JGI IMG/M metagenome (GOLD analysis project Ga0307509, IMG submission 202245) | Populus trichocarpa ectomycorrhiza microbial communities from riparian zone in the Pacific Northwest, United States - 10_EM | ecosystem: Host-associated > Plants > Roots > Unclassified | place...
GATCCCACATGAAACCTAAGAGTCATAACACTGCCTCAATGCTATCGTCAGCTTACATGACCGTTCCTTCACTTGTGTTCCTAAATAAAACAACAAACATGCAAAACTAAACTTAACACAAGCTACCAGGCCTTAATATAGCTCCGGGGCTGTAAAACAATCAAACTAATCAAAGTAAGCAAAGTAATCAAACTAAACATAGGAAATCCTGCACTCCGCTCCTGTATACAGTTACCGGAACATCTATACATGTTACACCTCCACAATATCGGAAGCGGAGATTCCCCCACCCAATTAATTGCTGAAATGGATGAATGGAGAAAATTGGGACCATTGGGTAAGGCTCATAATAATGCAGTTCACTCATGCAAGACTCCTCAAAGAATCCAGTATTTTCAAACCCTTTCAGCCGGCTCCTTGATTAAGAAAGATAACTCTACACGATGGAATTCCTGGCATGGAACTTTGGAATCAATTCTCCGCCCAGAAATCAGACAGGCCATTGATATATATATCGATGAAAATCCATCACTCGAGCAGGACAGGATTGAGCGACATGAATGGAAACTACTAGAAAAAATAAAAGAAATATTGACTGGATTCTTAATAGCTACAAAGGCAACGGAAGGACAAGCGGATACACTAACCAAGGTTCTGCCATCAATCGATTTCCTGTTAGATCAATATAAACAGGCACTGCAGGAAAATCAAACAAATCGAGTATTATCTTCCATGATTCGTATTGGGTGGGAGAAACTTGACAAATATTTTTCTGCTACTGACTGAGCACCAGTATACCTTGCTGCCGTTGTTCTCAATCCAAAATTCAAGTGGCGGTACTTTGAAAACAAATGGGAGGCAGCATGGGTAGTTACAGCGAAGAATCGATTGAGAAATCACTGGCTAGGCTATTTGGAGTTAACTCACCAGGGAGGGGATGGAGTGGAGGAGCGAGTAGGACCAGAGGAGTGTGATAGGGAGGCCAATAATATCTTTGAGCAATGGATGAATATTGCTCCCGCAGGAGGAGAGGGCGGAGATGAGTATAATCGATACTGCGGTAATGCTGAGCCGGAGGTAACAGTTCAAAATCCTCATGCGTGAGTTCCACTACTTCCATTTATCTATCGGGCTTGACTAAGATACTATTGTTTTAGATGGTGGTTTAGTAGTATACGGCGACAAGAGTATCCAATATTGTCGAAGTGGGCACTCAATATTCATAGCATACCAGCGATGTCGGCAGAACCGGAGAGAATCTTCTCTGGCACCAAATGAACCATCAGTGATTCACGCCATTCCCTAACTCCTGATACTATTCAAGCACTTCAATGTCTCCGGAGCTGGCAATCAACACCTGGGGTCAGGGGAATTTCCGGAAGCATTTTGGAAACTCATCACTGAGAACGATTCCTTTTCTTTACTCTTTTTTCTGAATATTTCTTGTTTTCCTTTATGTGTGGTACACACTCTTATACAACTCTCATTATCTGTTTTTCCTAGAATCAGATCAGCTTGAATGTCTCTAAATTGAAAGTAATTTACATCTTTAAATAGAAATGGATTAATCCTTGCTCCTAAGTAGTTTGGGCTTTCCGGGCGGCCCGGGCTTTGTTTGGGTCGGGTCGGGTTCGGGCCGGGCCTTCCATTGTTTGGGCCGGGTTTGGGCCGGGCGTAAGAATTCACAGCCCGGGCTGGCCCATTGCAAGGCTTGATTAACAGGCCCGCTACCAGGAACTTGGAAAAAGAAGCGGCGGGCGGACTTAAGAGCATAGAGTACGCACTAGCAAGCCCAAAGGCAGGAGATGGTCATCGGATGTCACTAGTTGTAACTTCATATTGACTAGTGTTTGCATAGGGTAATACCATGTTATGGTACATACGTACGGTAACGCGGCTACCCCCCTCCCCTCCCTAGTACACATGTGAAAAATAACCTTAGGTTTTTAACCTAGTTGTGAGAGAGGTGGAAGGGGAGTGCTCATACAGGCAGGAGTGGAGAGGGGGAAAAGTGGGAAGCTACGGTATAGGCTTTTTAAGTACAAACTAACTCATCGTTTGTGGTGAGAATAGTCTTTCCGAATCGAATTTGGGGTCCAGGCCCTGTTTGGTAGTACTCTCGGAAATCGCACGTGATGCGGGTTATGTATAGCTGGATTGATTATCGGGTTTGGTTCCATTGGGAGTCTTTTTGTTTTTTATTTTTCGGCGGTTGTGATGTGGGAGTTGTGGAAAAGGGTTTTTGTTTCGGAATGAAGGGGTTCTTACTATTCTAGGATACGTTGGTTTTTCCTAGGGTGGAGAGAATAGGAAGGGGGGGTGGTTTTCAAGGTTTGGCTTCGAGCTAGCGGTGGGGGTCAAGGCATGATCTTCTCTAAGCTATGCTTTTAGTAGAAATTTATCACAGTAATACCATTGTTGACTTCTAACTTTCCATAAATGCTGACCCCTCGTTAGGGGTGCTTGAACTTTATATATTTTTCTCTATCTATATATAAATAACTCTCCGTCTGGAATTGAGATGGGGGGGGAGCAGAAGAAAGGAATTGTGGAGGAATTGAAGAAATAATTGATACCCCAAAACTGTATGCAACCAGAAAAAAGGGGAAAGGAGGGTAAATTTGATGGAAATTTTAAGCCATACTAGCTTTGCTTGATACAATAGAAATATCCCCTACCAACGCCAAACTCTATAATATAAATAGAAGCCGATAAATGCTGACTTGACTGTAAAAGCAAGTCCGAGCAGAGGCTGGGACAGGTATTTACCGCGGCCGAAAGAGAAATATTAAAGATGAGGTTCTGTCTTAGGCTTATCCCGGGAGCAAGAGAAGGAGGGTGGGAATTAGTGTAAGGTGGGGACTTGAGCTGGGGGAGAAGGCAGGAGGCAGTGGCGATGATGGGCGTGTTGTGGAGCTGTTATAGAGCGGTTGCGATGCATACGGGGATGATATATAGATTATGCCAGTCTAAGGCGGTAAGGGGGCAATGGCTCCTTGGACTTATGACATACGGCAGATTCTGGAGGCAGGAGTAGGGCTATCACTCTTGTACCAATTCCGATCAGCCCAAAGAGGTCGCGTTTCGCCGTATATATCCGGTTTGTCAAGGCTGAGGTCGTCCCGAGCGAGTATCATTTCACCATTCCTTCGTACCCTCTTCGGACAGCCCCCCAGAGTGGTGTTCGACCGTTGATATTTGATTCGTCGGGGTTGATGTCGTCTCGTGCGGGTAGTGTTTTCACCACGGCCTCGTTCCTGTCGGAGGCGGCAATCCGGAATGGTGTTCAGCCCTCGTTATCTGGTTTGTCGGGGTTGACGTCGTTTCGTCCGAGTAGCATTTTCACAGCTCTTTCGTGCCCACGGTAAGCAGCAGCCCAGAGTGGTGTTTGACCGTGGCTATCTGGTTTGTCGGGGCTGACGTCGTCTCTTGCGAGTAAAGTTTTGAGGACACTCTCGTGCCCATTACTAGCGGCCCGCCAGAGTGGTGTTTAGCCATGGTTATCTGGTTTGTCGGGGTTGACGTCGTGTCGGGCGAGTAGTATTTTTACCACTCCCTCGTGCCCATTACCGGCGGCCCGCCAGAGTGGTGTTTGGCCGTGGTTATCTGGTTTGTCGGGGTTGACGTCGGGTCGGGCGAGTAGTATTTTCACCACTGCCTCGTGCCCATTACCAGCGGTCCGCCAGAGTGGTGTTTGACCGTGGTTATCTGGTTTGTCGGGGTTGACGTCGTGTCGGGCGAGTAGTCTCTTTACCACTCCCTCGTGCCCATTGTTAGCAGCCCACCAAAGTGGTGTTCGGCCGGCATTATCTGGTTTGTCGGGATTAACGTCGTCTCGCTCGAGTAGCATTTTTACCACTCCCTCATGTCCATCGTGAGCAGCCGGCCAGAGTGGTGTTCGGCGGGCATTATCCGGCTTGTTGGGGTTGACGTCGTCTCGTCCAAGTAGGATTTTCACCACTCTCTCGTGCCCATTCCTAGTAGCCCACATGAGAGGTGTGTGACCCCGAGAATCCGTTTCGTTGATATCACAGCATTCCCTCTGTACCAGAGCAGTTACAATCTCAACAATCCCGAAGAAGGACGCACAATGTAGACCACTGAACCCGGAAAATCTATTCACATCAATACGCCACATACCCCATGATTTCATGAGGATTTTAGTGGATATGTGGCGGTTATAATCGTCAAACAGCTTTAGCGCAAGCTGTTTCGCACAATCTGAAAAGTCTCTTTTTGCGTGAACTCCCCAATACACAGAAGAATATTGGAAAAATGGTGTGTCTTGGAGGTTGGGGGAGGGACGGGTCGAAACGGCCTTGACCTGCGGGGAATTCAGGTAAGTCAAGCAAGTCTCCGCGATAGTCGCGTGAGCTGTGCCGAAAAGGTCGGGACGAGTCCGGAGGTATTGTTGAAGGGTAAAGTGGATTAACCGGACCGTGGAAGTCTCCTTATCTACTACAACAAGTCCTTGACAACAGACTAACAATGTATTTATTGAAGGGACATTGTCAATATTGAGATTCGGTAATCCTGTCTCGACTGCAAGAGCGTAACAGAGTTCGCTGGCCTCCAAGGGCCGCTCTGCGTAGGATATCCACATCAAAGCGGCCATGCCAAGCCTGGCTTTCCCCCCCTTCAGTCTCTTTATCCTACCCAGTGTTGCGCCATCAGTAGCCTCTAACCCTAAGCCATTGGTCATCGCATTGAGCTTTTGCCGCCTGCGATGGATAGTGGTTTCCTCCAGGATGGCATCGATATTAAGCGAGGCTAGCAAGAATCTAGATGTGTATTTGTTAGTGAATGCTAGAGATAGCTTCAGTATTTCTCGCTGTTTCTACATACATTTCGGAAACGCCTTCCGGAATTTTCTTTAGGATCTCCGCTTCTAGGCTACTATCCATCGCATCAGGAATTGTGTCGCCCTCAAGCCTAGAGCGAATATATTTAATAATATCATCTCTCTTGGTGCTTATGGGTAGACTCGTCACTTTTCCAGCTAGACGCCTTCCGATCTCGGGTCGGATGTGGGGTCTTCCAGTCATGAATACTCTAGTGCCTGGAGAATTTTGGAGAATTTTGCTAAGTGAATCGAGAAGCTTGGCTTGATGCTCTGGCACACATTCGTCGAGAGCGTCAATACAGATGAACGTGCGCTCTTTTGAAGCGGTTGTCTGTAGCATTTTCACAATATCCGAAAGCCGAGGCCCCCGCCCTCCAAGGCCTTGTTGTTGTTTCCGGTATGTCTGCGATAGCCCCTCCGGGATCGCTGCTAGTCCGCTAACCACCTGCTTTAGTAGGGCGCCCATCGTGTTCGCTGGAGACTGGTCCTTTTGGTCGACAAAGTCAAAATAAAAACCTGCAACTGTTGCATTTTGTTCTCCTGCCTGATCACACAAGCTGTCTATCACCAGCGAGCTAATTTCCCCCCTGATCAGTGTTTTCCCTTTTCTTCTCTTCCGCGAGGTTTGTTTTTGTACCTAATATACGTCTTGCCGACCCCCGGACTTCCATAGCAAAACAAAACTGGCTTATCAGATTCATCTCCCCCTCTACCAGCGTTCCAGCTTCTAAATTCCTCGGTTCGTAACAGCCATTCCCCTATATCTTCAACTCGACGATCTTGGATGTCTTGATGCCGTGACTTAACTTTAGAGTCTAGTGGGGATAGCCATTCTAGGATATTAGATCGTTCATCGGCAACGGTAAAATTATTCGACACGGTAACGGGGTTAAAAGAGTTGTTAGTATTAAAAGAGTTGGCATTATGACTAGAGTATTGCAACATTTTTCTCTTTTTCGTGGGGAAGGTTCTTGTGGATGATGGGCGATGCAGTGAGTTGGGAACTGGAATTATTGGGTGCTGAGGATTCAATAATTTTATTTAAACTGTAAAGATAGGCTGAAGAAAAACGGGGTTATTTGTGCAGCCTCACTAGTGCCTCCGTACCCTCCAAACAATTCTCCCAGATTGTGACGACAGTGTCCCGGCTGTGCCTACCGCATCAAGAGTAGCAAATGACATACAATATCGACTCGCGAGATCCAATAGCTGATGTCACTGTTCATCCCAATAGCCTCCCCGCCCTAAAAGATGCTTATTGGTGGGTTTCTTATGATGAAACGAGCCTGGTCGCCACACTAGCCACAGCTCATCCAATCAAAGCAAGCAAAACATTTGAAAGTTCCTTATTTTAGTTTAGCTGTTCGGGTAGGCTGTTATCATACTCTCTTTATTAGCACACTCAGGTTGCCACATATCTCGAAATACCGGTAGAGTGACTCACGGCGAAACAAGCCTCCGGGGGGGGGGCAAGAACGCCCATACAACTATTATAGGAGAGGGATTTTGTATGGGCATTCTCGTTATGCCATGGACTCGGTGTGCAGTGGGATACTGCGACCCGCCTTTCTACCCAAGTAACGATCAGGGTATAAATTTGTTGAAACAGTTCGGCTAACTTAAGTAGGAATTTGGGGTTGCGTTGACGAATAGCAATTCCCTTCGAGTCTAGGTTAGTGATACCGGTATAGGATCTGAGATTTAACTTACTGCTTCAAACGACTAACTAAAATAGTAGGGGAAATCTCCTGTGAACAGCTCCGAGGAATCACCTAAAGTTATTACCTACAATCTCAACGAACTATACCCCAGAGCATAAAAAGAGCTAATACTCGCCCAAATCAAATGTCTGTCCCCGACTTTTGCCACCGCGGCTATTGGAGGATTTATATTCGTGCTTCCCTTATTTCAGTGGGTCGCGCTCCAATAAAAGAAAAGTAAATTGTAAGAACAGCCGCCGTGGCAAAAGTCGGGGACAGACTTTTGATTTGGGGGAGTAATTGATGGAATGGGTGCAGAAAAACATAACTCTGGTTTAGCTGACCCATACGCGCCGAAGCAGTTTGAGGGGTTTTCTAGCGTTACTGTATCATACGATATCATATCATTTGTTTAATAGGGTAACACTCTACGAGAGAAATGTACAAGGTTATTGAAGTTACCCATCAGGGGCAAGAGTGGGGGGCTCCTCGTAGGGTGAGCTCTCAGTTTTGGCCTGGAGGAGGAAGAATAAGGAAGGGGTGGTGGTGGGCGGACTTAACAATATGGGGCGTTCAACATTAGAAAATCTGAGGGCTGGAGGCGATCATCAGATGTCACTCGATAAAACTTGCTGTTCGAAAGGTAGATAACATAGGACCATACGATGTGTAATAGCGCAATACATACAGCAACACCGTTATCCGTGCTGTCCGTGCTAGCGCGCGTGAAAAATAAGAACTTGGATTTCAATAGAGGTGCGAGGGGGGTGGAGGGGGTAAGTAGATAAGAATAGTTTCTCTTAACTTGATTTGGGCCCTGCTCCTCCTTAGCGCTACTTCCCAAAATCGTACGTGATGGGTGATATATATCTAAGGCTGCCATGGGGTGGGTTCTGTTGAGGGTTTTTATTTTACTTCGGGGTATGATGTGGGAGACGTGGGATGGGGTTTCATTGAGGTCAAGGGGGTTCTTAATACATTGTCCCTTTCTTGCCGGGTGAGAATGAGAAGCGTGGGTGATCTTCGGGGTTTAGGTTCGGTCGCCTGGGGAGGGGTAGTGGTATGGTACATATAAAAACATGATATTCATTGAACTGTGTTCTTAGTGGGAACCAAGCACTGTCACACAACTAACGCCTAATTTTCCATAGCTTTTCACGAGTGGTCGGAAATGCGTGAACTTTGTATCCTTTGGTCTATTTATATATAGACGATCCTCATGTCAACAGAGTAGAGGAGAGGGAAAAAGGGAATTATGAAAAAATCAAAGAAAAAATAGATGTTCAGAGAGGATATACAACCAGAGAGGGAGTAAATTTAAGAGAAATTTTGAGCTATACTAGCTTTTCTTGATACAATAGAAATGTCTTCCACCAACGGTAAACTCTTGACGGTAGATAGGGATTGGTGAATGCTAACTTGACTGGATATGGGAAAACGCGTGCTGAGGCTGGGGCGGGCATTTCATTCGACCAAGAATTCTTTAAAATGAGGTTCTGTCGTAGAATGGGGCGTAGACAGAATTAACTACTCACCCACGAATGACCGCAACACAGGCCGCCTCATCGCCCTACACTTTCAACACCACTTAAAGAAATTTCTCTAGATCAAATATTAGTTTCTACTATGTAATGTGCAATGAATTTATATAAATATGATTTTTTGGGTTTTCGGGATATTAGGGTGGGGGAGTGCTGTTTTCATGGCCGGAGTTTTTCATGTTTGTTGATGCGCGGTTAGTTTTGTCCACGAAAAATAGATTCCGGGGGGAGGGAATAACGAGAATTAGCGCGCGGGGTGGGGGCTCGAGCCCCAGAAGGAGGTTCGCCGGAGGGGAGAGGGGGAGCCAGTGGTGGTGATGGACGTGTTGTGGATATATTGCGGTCTATGCGGGGGTAGTATAGGCGACTGACGATTGAAGGACGTGAGGGGTGCAATAGCTCCTCGCTCTTATGACAGGCCGGGGGCAACATATTCTGGAGACTGGAGTAGAGCTATCAGTTTCTGGTGCCCTTCCTCAGTGGCCCGATCGAGTGGTGTTTTTCCATCCTTATCTAATATGTTGGGATTGACGTCGTCCCGTCCGAGTAGTATTTTCACCACTCCCTCTTTCCCATTCCAAACAGCACGGTAGAGTGGCGTTCGGCCGTTGATATTTGGTGCATCGGGGTCGACGTTGTGTCGTCCGAGTAGAATTTTCACCACTCCCTCGTGCCCAAGGCCGGCGGCAGGGAAGAGTGGTGTCCGGCCATCGTTATCAGGTTTGTTGGGGTTGACGTCGTCTCGGGCGAGCAGCATTTTCACCACTCCCTCGTGCCCATGGTAAGCAGCCCACCAGAGCGGTGTTTGGCCATAGTTATCTGTCTTGTCGGGGTTGACGTCGTCTCGTGCGAGTAGTATTTTCACAACTTCCTCGCGCCCCTCGGAGGCGACGATCCAGAGTAGCGTTCGGCCGTCGTTATCTGGCTTGTCGGGGTTGACGTCACCTCGCTCGAGTAGGATTTTCACCACTCCCTCGCGCCCACTGTCAGCAGCCCGCCGGAGAGGTGTTTCGCCGTACTTATCTGGTTTGTCGGGGCTGACGCCGTCTCGTCCGAGTAACATTTTCACCACTCCCTCGTGCCCACTGTGAGCAGCACCAGAGAGTGGTGTTTGGCCACCATTATCTGGTTTGTCGGGGTTGACGTCGTCTCGCTCGAGTAGTTTTTTCACCACTCTCTCGTGCCCATTGTAAGCAGCACGCAAGAGTGGTGTTTTACCGAGGTGATCTGGTTTGTCGGGGTTGATGTCACCTCGTCCGAGAAGTATTTTCACCACCCCGTCGTGTCCACTGTGAGCAGCACCACAGAGTGGTGTTTGGCCACCGTTATCTGGTTTGTCGGGGTTGACGTCGTCTAGCTCGAGTAGTATTTTCACAACTCCCTCGTGCCCATTAGAAGCAGCCCCCCAGAGTGGTGTGCGGCCATTGTAATCTGGTTTGTCAGGGCTGACGTCTTCTCGCGCGAGTAGGATTTTTACCACTCCCTGCTGTCCACTGTGAGCAGCAGCAAAGAGTGGTGTTTGGCCACCGTTATCTGGTTCGTTGGGGTTGACGTCTTCTCGCTCGAGTAGCATTTTCACCACTCCCTCGTGCCCACTGTCAGCAGCCCGTCCGAGTGGTGTTTTGCCGTAGTCATCTGGTTTGTCGGGGTGGACGCCGCCTTGTCCAAGCAGTATTTTCACCACTCCCTCTTGCCCATTCTTAGCAGCCCATATGAGAGGTGTGTTACCCCAAGAATCCATTTGGTTTATATCACAACCCTCCAGCTGTACTAGAACAGTTACAATCTCAACAATCCCGAAGAAGGATGCACAGTGTAGGCCACTGAACCTGGAAAATCTGTCCACATCAACATTCCACATATTCTGTGCTTTCATCAGGATTTTAGTGGATCTGAAGTGGTTGTAACTGTCAAATAGCTTTAGCGCAAGCAGTTTCGCACAACCTGAAAGGTCTCTTTTCGCGTGAACTCCCCAATACAAAGAAGAATATTCGAGAAATGGTGAGTATTGGAAGTTGGGGGAAGGACCTGTCGAAAAGGCATTGACCTCCTGTGAATTCAGATAGCTCAAACAGGTTTCTGCCATGACGGAGTGAGCTGCGCCGAAAAGGTCTGGATGAGCCCGCAGGTATTCTCGAAGCGTAAAGTGGATTAACCGGACTGCGGAAGCCTCCTTTTCCACTAAAATAAGTCCTTGACAGCAAGCCAGTAATGTACCGATTGATGGAACATTGTCGGTAGTGAGATTGGGCGACCCGATTTCGACCGCCAGAGCGTGGCACAATTCATCAGCATTCAAGGGCCGCTCCGAGTGAGATATCCACATCAAAGCCGCCATCCCAAGCCTTGCCTTCTCCTCACCCTGTCTTTTTATACGGTCTAGCGTTACACTATACGCATCCCGTAACCCTAGGCCATCTGTCATTGCGCTGAGCTTTTGTCGCCTTCGATGAATGGTGGTTTCCTGTAGGACGGCATCGATATTCAGCGAGACTAGCAAGAATCTAGATATGTATCTGTCAGTGCATGCTTGTGGCTGCTCTAGAGCTGTTATACATACATTTCAGAAAGGTCTTGAGGAATTTTCCTTAGGATGTCCGCTTCTAGACTACTATCCATGGCATCAGGGGTCGTGTCCTCTCCCAGTCTAGAGTGGAGATATCTAATAATATCATCTCTCTTGGTGTTTATGTGTAGACTCAAAACTCTCCCAGCCAGACGCCTTCCAACCTCGGGTCCTATGTGCGGTCTTCCAGTCACAAATATTCTAACGCCTGGAGACCTTTGGAGAATTTCGTTTAGTGAAACGAGAACCTTGGCCCGATATTCTGGCACACATTCGTCGAGAGCGTCTATACATATGAAGGTGTGCGCTTTAGAAGTGGTAGTCTGTAGCATTTTCACAATATCCGAGAGAAGAGGTCCCCGCCCCCCAAGAGTTTTTCTTTGTTTTTGGTACGCTTGCGATATCTCTTCCGGGACTTCCTCAAGTCCGCCGACCACTTGTTTCAGCAAGGCCCCCATCGTGTTCGCGGGAGACTGGTCCTTTTGGTCGGCAAAATCGAAATAAAAGCATGCGACCATGGCATTTTGATCTCCAGCCTGATCACACAGACTGTCTATCACTAGTGAGCTAATATCGTGGCTGGTCAGCGCTTGCGCTTCTCTTCCATCTTGCAAGGTTCACTTTCGTTACCTAATATATGTTTTGCCGACTCCCGGATCCCCATAACAAAACAGGACAGGGTTATCGGATTTGTCTCCCCTACTACCAGTGCCCCAGCTCCTAAATTCCTCGGTCTGCAAGAGCCATTCCCCTATATTTTCGATCCGGCGGTTTCGGATATCTTGGTGCCGTGACTTGGGATCTAATGGGGATAGCCATGCTAGGATATTAGATCGGTCGTCGCTAACTGTAAAGTTAACAGTGTAGCTCGCGTTTAAAGAGTTGACATTATGACTGAAAGGTTGGGGCATTTTCGCTTTTTCGAGGTTGGCATAATATTGTGGATGATGGACGATGGAGTAAGTCTGCTGCTGGGATTCTGAAGGGCTGAAGAAAAGAGGGGTCCTTTGTGTAACCTCGCCAATTCCCCAAAGTGCCTGTCGTTGAATTCACTCCTCTAGTCAACCTACCGGCAGTTTGGTATCAAGGACACCAAGCCTCAATGAATCAGCCGAAAAACCTAAATAATTAGTGTACTCGAGGACAGCATAGCTCTTCCTAAAGTTGATGCGGGTAGCAAGGCACTCTCGTTCCGGGCTCAGGGGAGGTGACGATAATCCCTTTTGCAACCGCTAAACTAGGGTTGGTGTATCATAGGGGGGTGCGGAGTTTCAATAGGGTGGCAACAATTCTCGTGATACAATGACCCATGGCGAAGCAAGCCCACGGTGAAGCGAGAACTCCCATACAACTATTATATAGCAGGTATTATTTGCAATGGGCATTCTTGTTATGCCGTAGACTCGCTTCACCGTGGAGGAAGGTATGTCGGTTCGGAGGGTATTTCGGGAAGAGACATACACATCGTGCATAGGGACTAGAATTAACATTTGACGTTATTCTGAGTATTCGAGTCTCTCCTGAGTACTGAAGTCTACCCCCCTGCCTACCTGCGTTACTCCTGACATACCTCCTCGAATCGACATACCCCCGACACTAGTCTACTGGTAAGCTACTGTACGGTACTGTACATATCACCTCACTTCAAGCACCACAGTCTAACTCTTCCAGAGGTCGATGCGAGTGGGGATGCGCTCCGGTACTGTATTCTAAGAAGATAAGGACAATCCCGCTTGCTATTCGTTGTGATAGCCAAGTGCAGTCTTCGTGCAGCAAACATGAGTGAATGCCTACTGTCGGTTGCCACATTCCTCACAATAGCCCGTCTCTCTCCTCCGGCAATGATTTAGGCATAAATTTGTCGAAACCCTTCGGCTAACCTAAGTAGGAATTCGGGGGCGTTGTTGTAGAATAAAATTCTCTCCGAGCCCAGGCTAATAGTACGAGATAGAAAGTTTAACTTGCAGCTCAAGATCGCGAAATTCTAAATCACCTGTCCACAACTCTGGAGAGGATCGCCGTATAAACAACCCTTCTATCGAACCGTACCACAAGACATGAATAAAATTAATTGTTGATGGAATGCTTGCCGGAAAACAACATAACCTGGCTTTAGTTAGTCTATACACACTAAAACCAGAGTTTATTTTCAGCTATGATTTAATAGATGATATCGGTTTTTTCGCAATCAGGCGGCAGACTCCACAAGACCAATGTATAATGTTGGAGCTTTCCTATATGAACAAGTCCTGAGGCTAGAGTCATTGAATGTCACTCGCTACTACTTTTGCTCGTATTTTAAGATTTCAAAGTATATTATATGATATGGCTTAATAAAGCAACATACCGTTATCCGTGCGAGTAGATATGTTAGAAATGATCCGTGGCGGGCTGAGTGCTTTAAGTGGCGGACAGAATGAATCGCTCCGCAGGCCGCTTGATGGGTACAGACAGCGAGGGTGGAAACCCTGGAATGTGAGAACAAGAGAGAAATCAAAGGTCAAAATGACGGTTGTGTTAAGAACCGTTTCATTGGCTTTATTGACTATGTAGAAAGAGGTTGAGAGGAGAGAAGAAACAGAAGCGAACCAAAACAGAGCGCAAAGAAGACAGGCGGGTCCCGTAACCAATGACTAAGCTTCGGCGAATACCCATAATATCCAACAAGATATAAAAAATAAGTGTTGGAAGTTGTGGTCACAGTTATGCTCTAATATTCTCTGCTCCTTGTTGAATTTCATGTTACTATCTTCCATTGTTCTCACTGGCGAACAACGGCTTTGTCTAAAGCGTCTTCCTTCCTATATCATTCCGTCTTACAGGGTTGTATCTTTTGTGGTGGTCATGAGACATCACCGGTTAGGTGATAATTATTGGGCGGCTATCTCGTATCAGCTAGGCCTCATTGCGCTCTCCAGATTTGGAGGCGTATACTTTGTGGGAACTCATGATGCGTTTGGGCTGAGGACAGGAAACCGGTTCCTTCTGGTGACGGATGAGGTCACTTATACTTTCTATATATGTTCGGTCGTTTGACCCTTTCTTTTGGATAAGTAACAAATACATGGCAAGCAGAAGTTCCGCAAAGTCTTTATCATTCTACTTTCACACCAGATTGGGGCACAATTTCAACACTCCTCAATCCTGCAATCACGAGTGACACCTCGTGACCGCTTGCATAATCCCTCTCTCCACTCCTACCTCTAAACCCTCTTCTCTCTCCTTTCACCCTCCTCCTCTCTTCCTCTTTATAAATCAACACTCTTCTCATTGTTCTTCAAGCAATATAAGCTGCTCGCTTGCCTTGTGACCACTCACATCCTAGGCACTCGTGATATCACTCAATTCCTCTCATTCGCTCCAGGTACCGCTCTACAGTACGACTTTTGATCTCAATGGCATTTGGAATCACCAACTCTTAACGATATGATTAATCGCATCACCTCGGCACATCAAGAACAACCGTGACGGCCACATATCCGGAATTTATTACCTATCACATAAAGACAAACAAGAGGAATCTCGAAGTCCGGGAGGAACGTTGGGAGGGGAGACAGATGGAAGGAGGTCACGATGGGGGGGAGAGAGAAGAGGGAAAAAGAAAAGAAAAAAAAAAGAGAAATCAAGATAAGGAAATGGAAGAGAAGAGACAATGTGAGGGTGAATGAGAAGAAAAAAAACCGCGGTGGTTGTTACCGAGAGGGGAGTGAGAAAGGAAGAAGAAAAATAGGAGTTTTTTAATTTATAATGTGTATATAAAGATTCCTGTTTCCCGTAAGTGCGAAGTAAGAAATTAGGACCAGTGAGTCCTCTCCTGACATAACAGCATCCAAGCGGGTATAAAATATGCTCACTGTTTCGATAAACAAAAGATAGGTGTACGGGAGAGAGGTCGAGGAGGGAGATACAGTCATGGAGTGGAGAACCGGGTGGTGAGAAGCTGGAATTCGGGTCTTTTTTGTGCACGATTAATTCCTCGTTGTAGGTGAGAATAATTTTTCCCAATCCAATTTGGCTCCTCCCGGATATGACTCTCCCAAAACGTGAGAGTAGGGGGGTGGGTGTCGTTCTCCGGGTTCGGTTTCGGGATCGCGGCCAAATAGCAGTAAGGTGTGTACACGATATTCAGTAAAGCATGTCTTTGACGGAAGAATATCGCTAACATGGCGCTTTAACCTCCAATTTTCCATAGCTTTACACGAGCCATTAGAAATACTTGAGCTTTTTATCATTTGTCTATCTATATCTAAACAACTCTTAAGGATATACTTCAGATGGGAGGGGGGAAGGGGAAAAAGGAATTGTGGAAAAATTGAACAAACAAGCGATATTTAGGAAGATATGACTAGAAAAAAGGGGAAAAAGTAAATATGACGGAGGTCTTGAGGCATAGTGACTTTTGTTAATACAACAGACATATCCCCTGCAGAAGGCGAACACTTGACTATAAATAGAAATGGATAACCCCTGACTTGACTGCATAGGAAAATCTGTGGAGGGGTTTAGACGGGTATTTCCTGTAACCGGAGAAAGATGTAAGGCAAGGTTCAGTCGTAAGCTTATTCTGGGAGTAAGGGAAAGATGGGGATTAGAGAGAAGTGGGGACTTGAGCCAGAGGGGAAAGCTAAGGGGGGATGAGGAGAAGGTAGTGGCGGTGATGGCGTTTTGTGGAGCCGTGGTGGAGCTTTTGCGGTGCATATGGGGATGGCATGCAGGTTATCCGAATCTGAAGGCGGTGAGGGTGCAATGGCTCCTGGGGCTTATGACATGCTGGGAGCGGCAGATTCTGGAGGCTGAAGTAGCGCGATAACTCGCTTGTGCCCATTCCGAAGAGCCCAAAAGAGGGGCGTTTCGCCGAATATATCTGGTGTGTTGGGGCTGACGTCCTCCCGGGCGAGTAGCATTTTCACCACTCCCTCGTACCCATCCCGAGCAGCCCACCAGAGTGGTGTTCGACCGTTGATATTTGGTTTGCCGGGGTTGACGTCGTCCCGGGCGAGTAGCATTTTTACCACTCCCTCGCGCCCCTCCGAGGCGGCGATCCAGAATGGTGTTCGGCCGTCGTTATCTGGTTTGTCGGGGTTGACCTCATCTCGTTCAAGTAGCATTTTCACAACTCCCTCGTGCCCGTTGTAAGCAGCAATAAAGAGTGGTGTTTGGCCCCACCTATCGGGTGCGCCGGGATTAACGCGGCCTCGTCCAAGTAGTATTTTCACTACTCCATCTCGCCCGCTGGAGGCAGCGCACCAGAGTGGTGTCTCGCCGTCGTTATCTGGTTTGTCGGGGTTGACGTTGTCTCGTCCAAGTAGCATTTTCACCACTGCCTCATGCCCATTATAGGCCGCCCTCCAAAGCGGTGTTCGACCGTCACTATCTGGTTTGTCGGGGTTGACGTCGTCTCGTCCGAGTAGCATTTTCAACACTTCCTGGTGCCCACTGGCAGCAGCACACCAGAGTGGTGTTTCGCCGTAATTATTTGGTTTATCGGGGTTGACGTTGTCTCGTCCAAGTAGCATTTTCACTACTCCCTCGTGCCCATTGTGAGCAGCCCGCCAGAGTGGTGTCTCGCCGTCGTTATCTGGTTTGTCGGGGTTGACGTCGTCTCGTCTGAGTAGCATTTTCACCACTCCCTCGTGCCCATTGTAAGCAGCCCACCAGAGTGGTGTTTGACCGTAGTTTTCTGGTTTGTCGGGGTTGACATCGCCTCGTCTGAGTAGAATTTTCACAACCCCCTCGTGCCCATTCCTAGCAGCCCACATGAGAGGTGTGTTACCACGAGAATCCGTTTGGTTGATATCACAACCCTCCAGCTGTATTAAAACAGCTATAATCTCAACAATCCCGAAGAAGGATGCACAATGTAGACCACTGAACCCGGAAAATCTATCCACATGAACACTCCACATATTCTGTGCTTTCATGAGGATTTTGGTAGATATGTGGCGATTGTAATTGTCAAATAGCTTTAGCGCAAGCAGTTTCGCACCATCTGAAAGGTCCCTTTTTGCATGAACTCCCCAATAAACAGAAGAATATTCGAGAAATGGGGCATCTTGGAGGTGGGGGGAGGGGCAGGTTGAAAAGTCCCTGACCCGCTGGGAATTGAGGTAACTCAGGCAGGTCTCTGTCATTACTGAGTGCGCTGCACCGAAAAGGTCCGGATGAGCGCAGAGGTATTCTTGAAGGGTAAAGTGGATTAAGCGGACAGTAGAGGCCTCTTTTTCTACCACAATCAGTCCTTGAGAGCAACTTAGTAATGTACCTATTGAGGGAACATTATCGGTATGGAGATTCAGCGATCCGATTTCGACTGCTAGGGCGTGGCACAATTCATGGGCCTTCAAGGGCCGCTCTGCGCGAGATATCCACATCAAAGCCGCCATGCCAAGCTTCGCTTTCTCCTCACCCTGTCTCTTTATCCGGTCTAGCGTTACTCTATAAGCATCCCCCAACCCTAATCCGTCTGTCATTGAGCTGAGCTTTTGTCGCCGGCGATGAATTGTGGTTTCTTGTAGGACGGCATCGATATTAAGCGATACTAGCAAGAATCTAGATATGTACCTGTCAGCGCATGGTTGTAGCTTCTCTAGTACTGCCGTTTGTACATACATTTCAGAAAGGTCTTCAGGAATTTTCTTCAGGATGTCCGCTTCTAGGCTACTGTCCATCGCATCAGGGGTTGTGTCCTCTTCTAACCTGGAACGAAGATATCTAATAATATCACTTCTCTTGGTACTGATGGGTAGACTCGTCACTCTTCCTACCAGACGCCTTCCGATCTCGGGCTGAATGTGCGGTCTTCCAGTGACGAATATTCTAACGCCTGGAGACTTTTCCAGAATTTCGTTTAGTGAAATAAGAACCTTGGCTCGGTATTCTAGCACACATTCGTCGAGAGCATCAATACATATGAAGGTGCGCTCTTTGGAAGTGGTAGTCTGTAGCATTTTCACAATATCCGGGAGAAGAGGTCCCCGCCCCCCAACGGCTTTTCTTTGTTTTTGGTATTCTTGCGATATCTCCTCCGGGATTCCCTCAAGTCCACCAACTACTTGTTTCAGCAGGGCGCCCATGGTGTTCGCGGGGGACTGGTCCTTTTGGTCGGCAAAGTCAAAATAAAAACATGCGACGGTGGAATTCTGTTCTCCTGCCTGATCACACAGATTGTCTATCACTAGCGAGCTATTATTGTTGCTGGTTAGCGCTTGCCTTTTTCTTCAGTTTTGCGAGGTTCGTCTTTGTTACCTAATATATGTTTTGCCGACTCCCGGATCCCCATAACAGAACAGGACTGGCTTATCGGATTTATCTCCCCTACTACCAGTGCCCCAGCTTCTAAATTCCTCTGTTCTCAAGAGCCATTCCCCTATATTTTCGACGCGGCGGTCTCGGATGTCTTGATGCCGTGACTTGGGATCTAGTGGGGATAGCCATGCTAGGATATTAGATCGGTCGTCGGTAACTGTAAGGTTAACGGTGTACGTGTTTAGAGAGTTGACATTATGACTGAAAGATTGCGACATTTTGACTTTTCGCAGGTTAAGATATTGTGGGTGTCAGGCGATGGAGTGAGTCGGCTACCGGAATTTCTGGAGGGATGAATAAAAGTGGGGTTGCTTGTGCAACCTCATTGATTCCACGGGGTCCATTACCTCCCAGATTTGCGCCAACAGCCATGCCTGTGCCGAACGCACCGGGAGCTGGAAACGCCACATCCTGGTGAGTGCGCTGGTGTCTTGTCCTGCCCATGTGGCAATGCACGCTACATACCGTATCCAGGGCCCAAGTGCACGGGTGCCCGAGGGGCGCCTGCGGCCAGATGCACTCCCAGAAGTCCAGTACAGTACGAATGCCGGACAACTACAATCGTACGTACTGTACACCAAACCCCAATGAACCAACCGAAAAATCTAAGCTATTATACGAGTACATACCACCCCACTGCAAGAATCAGAGTGCAAATCTTCCAGAGGCCGAGGCTGACGAAGGTGGACATGCGTCCCGGCACCGCACCCAAGGAAGATAAAGACAATCCCCTTCGCTACTCGCCGCGACCCGGAAGTTGAGCGCCTGTACAGCATAGAACCCTGAGGGTTATAGTGCTGGTACTGGTATAATAGGTTGCTACATTTCTTTCCATTCAAGTATCATATACCGCAAAACTGGTGAGAACCGTCCAGGCGCTAGTACGTTCAAATAAGATTTTTATCCTAGTTTTGTCTACATAGGCTAACTCTTTGCAGCCAGGACTAATCCTTTCAGGGCTCTTATTTTGACGCAATCGTAAGTTTCACCTCAGCCGCTTCTTATTTCAACATACTAGCGCCCGGTTCTAACCAGTTTTTGCGGTATAATAGTCTAATGGTTGGGGCATAAATTTGGTGGAACCCTTCAGCCAACATAAAGGTCAGTTTACCTAACCCCCTACTATGGACATGAAATTTTCGGTGGTAAAACCATACGGGGACGTCTCAACCCGCGCTGTTTGCCGATAGACGGCGCAACAGTGTTTACCTATCCAATTTTCCACCGTTCCAAATTCCTCTAGCTAGGCGGTCCTCGTCGAGTACTAGTCGTGAGATTCCCCATCTGGGGTGGTTCGGGCACTGCAGGCTCACCCCTCAATATTACCCTACGAGATTATGGGCCATGCAGGTCATATATGCACTTGAGACCATGCATGAAGAGTTTGGCCGGATGGCGGGTGTTAATATAAACGAAATTTTTCGAGCTTATGGCAATTTTATAATGGGACTTGCGGAATGAGGGCTGATTTCGGGGCCAAGAGACTTGTTTATGATACGTTAGAATTCTCTGGATGGAGAAGGGTGGAAGGGGCAGTTATTCTTCTGGATTCGGTTTAAACTCGGGTCTGGAGGGTTGTGGTATATGGACATGATCTTCGTCAAACTATACCCTTGGTGGGAGCGAATTATTACACTAATACCTTAGTTATCATAACATCTCACTCTTCATCCCTTTTCACAAATCCCCAGAAATACTTAAATTTTATACCCTTTTCTCTATTTATATCAAAAAAAAACCTCCACGTCTAAAATTGAGATAGGGAGGAGGAAGGTGAAAAAAGGGAACCGCAGAAAAATGAAACAACAAGAGATAAGAGGAGATATGATGGGGATCTCCCGTCATGCTGGCTTTCCTCTGTACAGTAGAACTATCCCCTTCGAATGCCAAACTCTAATTATAAATAGAAATTAACAAATTCTGACTTGGAAAAATAGGAAAATCTGCGTAGAGGTTTGGACGGGTATTTCTTTCGATCGAAAGGATAAATTGAAGGTGAGATTCTGTGGTAAGGAGATTCGGGGCGGAAGGGGAAACGAGAATTAGCCCGAGGTGGGGACCCGAACAGCTGGGGGGGAGGTCGGCGGGGGTCGGAGGGGGGAGGTAATGGCGGGGATGGGGTGCTGTTGAGCTGATGTGGTCCATTTAGCGATGGCAACACAGCTTGTCCGTATTTGAAAGGGGGTGAAGAGAGATTAGCCGCCCGTCCCTTATGACATGCTGGGGGTGGTAGATTCCTGGCGAGAGAGAAGCGCTATCACTTCCTTGTGCCCTCCCTCAGTAGCCCGATCGAGCGGTGTTTTGCTATCTTTATCTAATTTGTTAGGGTTGACATCGTCTCGTTTGAGTAGCACTTTCACCACCCCCTCGTGCCCATTCCAAGCCGCACGATAGAGCGCTGTTCGGCCTTTGACATTCGGTTTGTCGGGGACAACTTCGTCCCGTTTAAGCAGCATTTTCACCACTCCATCGTGCCCACAGCAAGCAGCAATGAACAGTGGTGTTTGGCCCCACCTATCGGGTGTGTCGGGATTTACGTTGTCTCGTCCAAGTAGTATTTTCACTACTCCCTCCCGCCCATTGTAGGCAGCATACCAGAGCGGCGTTAGGCCCTGGTTATCTTGTTTGTCAGGGTTGACGTCGCCTCGTCCGAGCAGCATTTGCACCACTCCCTCGTACCCACGGCCAGCGGCATTGGAGAGCGGTGTTCGGCCCTCGCCATCTTGCTTGTCAGGGTTGACGTCTCCTCGTCCGAGTAGAACTCTCACCACCCCCTCATGCCCATTGTGAGCAGCCCACAACAGTGGTGTTTGGCCGTCATTATCCGACTTGTTAGGGTTGACATTTTTTCGCTCGAGTAGTATTTTGACCACTCCCTCGTGCCCACTCCAAGCAGCCCAGTTGAGTGGTGTTTGGCCGCTATTATCGGGTTTGTCGGGGTTGATACTATCCAGTTTAAGTAGCATTCTCATCACTTCCTCGCGCCCATTAGAAGCAGCCCACCACAGTGGTGTTCGGCCGTTGTTGTCAGGATTGTCGGGGTTGACTCCATCGTGTTCGAGCAGGATTTTGACCACTCCTTCATACCCTCTTCCAGCAGCATGATGGAGTGGCATTTGGCCCGAATGATCCTGCTTGTTGGGACTCACGGCGTCGCGGCAGAGTAATTCTTTCACTACTCCCTCGTGTCCATTCCAAGCGGCCCAATGGAGTGGTGTATTCCCCGTAAAGTCCATTTGGTTGATATCACAACCTTCCATCTCTACCTCACAAGCTACGATCTCGACAATTCCGAAGAGGGACGCGCAGTGTAGAATACTGAACGGGGAGGGTTTGTCGAAGTCCGCAGGATACCAATACGACTTCTGTGCTTTCAAGAGGATTTTAGTGGCTGTGAGGTAGCTCTCGCCTTCAGATAGCTTCAGCGCAAGCTGTTTCGCGCACTCTGAAAGGTCCCTTTTTGCATGCACCCCCCAATACAGAGAAGAGTATTCAAGAAATGGTGTTTGTTGGAGATCGCAGGGGAGACTTGTCGAAAAAAGTTTGATCTGCTGAGAGTTAAGATATGTTAAGCAGGTTTCTGCCATTGCTGAGTCAACTGCACCGAAAAGGTCGGGATGAGCTCGGAGGTACTCATGAAGAGTAAAGTGGACCAACCGGACCGTCGAAGACTCCTTCTCTACCACAACAAGTCCTTGGCAACAGGCCAGCAATGTGCCTATTGAAGGAACATTGTCAATATTGAAATTTGCCGACCCTATTTCAACTGCTAGGGCCTGGCATAGTTCACCGGCCTTTAGAGGCCGCTCTGCATGAGATATCCACATCAACGCGGTCACCCCAAGCTTTGATTTCTCTCCATCCTGTCCCTTTACCCTATCCAGTGTTGCGGCATAGGCATCCCCTAACCCTAATCCATCGGCCATTGCACTAAGCTTTTGTCGCCTGCGATGGATTGTTGTTTCCTGTAGGACTGCATCAATATTCAGTGAGACTAGTAAGAATCTTGACATGCATCTGTCAGCGCATGATTGAGGTAGCTTCCCTAGTATTGTTGTTTGTACATACATTTCAGATATATCTTCAGGAATTTTCCTCAAGATGTCTGCCTCCAGACTACTATCCATCGCGTCTGGGATTTGGTCATCTTCCAGCCTAGAGCGAAGATATCGAATAATATCGCCCCTCTTGGTACTGATGGACAGACTTGTAACTCTTCCAGAAAGGCGCCTTCCGATCTCTGGTCGAATGTGCGGTCTTCCAGTCACGAATATTCTAGTGCCTGGAGACATTTGGAGAATTTTGTTTAGTGAACCCAGAATCTTGACCCGATGTCCGGGCACACATTCGTCAAGAGCGTCAATACATATGAACGTGCGCTCTTTGGAAGTTGCAGTCTGAAGCATTTTCACAATATCTGAAAGCCGAGGTCCCCGCCCTCCAAGGGCTTTTCGCTGTTTTTGGTATCCCCGCAATATCTCCTCCGGGATCTCCTTCAGTCCGCCAACAATCTGCTCTAGCAGGGCGCCCATCGTGTTCGCCGGAGACTGGTCCTTTTGGACGGCGAAATCAAAATAAAAGCATGCGACGGTAGTATTTTGTTCTTCGGCTTGATCACACAAGCTATCTATCACTAGTGAGCTAACATCGTGACTAGTTAGCTCTCGTCTTTTCCCTCCATTTCGTGAGGTTTGCCTTTGTTACCTAATATATGTTTTGCCGACCCCAGGATCCCCGAAGCAGAACAAAACTGCGTTATCGGATTCATCTGCCCCACTACCGGCATACCAGCTTCTAAACTTCTCGGTTCGTAAGAGCCATTCTCCTATACTTTCGACACGCCTGTCTTGGATCTCTCGATGCCGTGACCTGGGATCTAGAGGCGAGAACCAAGCCAGAATACTAGATCGGTCATTGGCAACTGTAAAGTTATTCGACGCGTTAAAAATGTAGTTGGTGTTAAAAGAGTTGACATTACTAAAAGGATACGACATTTTCTCTTTCTTCTTAGGTTGAGAGAATATAGGAAATAGACGAGGAGAAGAGAGGGTCGGCTGCAAGATTTATTGAAGGCTCAAGAAAAGCGGGGCTATTTGTGCAACCTCACTGATGCCTAGGGGCTATCCTATCAATCTCCCCAGATTTGTGCCAACAGCGTCCTACACGTGTAAACAGCATCACGGGCGGGAACTGCCGCACCTGTTTAAGCTCTATCCTGCTGTCCCCGGGGGTAAGCACAAGTGGGGCGCTCTTCGAGAATGCGCAGGGCACTAGCGAGGAAACCAGCACAGATTTGGAAACCTGAGCGATTTCTCGTGATTACAATTGATAGACAAAAGTGGGTCGCATTCTGTAACTTCTTCCTTCCCGTAGTATTGTCTCCATACAAGTAGGCCCATGGACCTATGGGGTCACCATTTTGCTTTTACCAATACTTGTATTTAAAGGCTTGTTCATAAATTTATAGCCGCCTAACTAAGGATTGTGGATTGAGCCATAAAGGGGATAAGTAGAGGAGATGATTCTGAATCCGGAGTGTGCGGCCCCGATATATAGGCTTAATATTGGGATCTTGATAACCGAACTAAAAACATGCTCCAAGCCCACCAATACCAGAGGTAGTATTGCGCCCGACTTGCCCTTTCATCCGAGTATAGTAATGCAAAGCACAAATCTTGTGCTCTGATGTGCGAACACCCCAAAGTGCCTCTCCCTTAGTGTGCCATAAATAGTCGAAGCTGAGGCAAGGGCTCTGAGGCTATATTTGGGAACAGCGTGCCTGACTTGGTCTGAAAATACGATTTTCAGCCTCTTCACTGCTCAAATAGCTTAGTATTCTTCTCAAGTTAAATATTCTCAGTAAATCACAAATTTTACCGAGGTTACAAATTAGACTATTTTAGATATACACCACGGGATACTAGAATTGATTTGTTTAGTAGGCATTCGGGGTTGAGCAAGAAGTTACTAAACTGTTATATAAGGTTGACATGCCAAATCTATCTCAACCCGTAAGGGGTAATTGTTCCCTCCCATTGCACAGGACAAGCACATCGAGCGTTATGAATAAATCGGCCGAAGCAACTAAGTTATATACCACCTAACTTAAGGCATCACGGCATGCTTTTCCTAGGGTCGATACGTGCAGGAATGCGCTCTGGTGTCTTGTTCTGAAAGGATATGAACCATATAATACCTTTTAATATTAGTCGCGACCTCCTAGCGCGGTGCAGTACTCGCACAGCACAGAAGGGTGCGGGTTTGCTGTAAATTTCTACATTTTTCATAATGTAGCTTAGCTTTCCAACCTGCGGGACACAAATCCAGCAAAACAGTTGGGCTGCCTTGAGTAGGAATTCAAAGAGTCATTGACCACCGTGTGAAGAATGATATTCTGCCCAAGCTTCTGTTAGTAATGTAATGCTGGATCCAACATTTAACCTACAGCTGGAACTAATCAACCAAGTCAATAGAGTAGATCTCCTATGAATAGCTCTGCGAGGAATCACCGTATCACCTACTCTACAATCTTAGCAAGCTGGGCCTCAAAACATGAATAGACCTAATAGTTGATGGGGTGCCTGCGGGAAAGAAAGAAAAATAACCTTTTTTAGTTAGTGCACACTAAAGCAGAGTTAATTCTTTTGCAGCTATGATCTACTACCGTAAGAACTGGAATAATTGAACCTCACGCTAGGACGTTGGAGTCGCCTTTGCTGGTAAGGTCTGGCTCTTTTTTCTTTTTCTTCTGTCTTAAGCTCTGTCTAAGGGAGTCAATTTTCGCTGTGAGCTCGACCCCTCCAAGAGAGGGAATTTAGGAAGTCTTAGCGCGAGGTTCAATTATTCCAGTTCTTACGGTATTCTATGTCAGTTGCTTGCAATAGGATAATATACTTCTCAAGGGGAATGTGTAAGCTGATTGGGGCTACTCACCAGGAACGGAAGTAGAGGAGCCACTACCGGCTCGGCCCTCAGTTTGGGCCCGGCAGCTCAAGGAACAAGAGTGGGAGGGTGGCGGGTGGACACAAATTCATAGCGTGTGCCATATCAGCAAGTCCCAAGGCGGGGGCTGATCACCGGATGTCACTCGCCTGGGTATAGGCTTCAACTTGTTCAATACATGGTGGCGTGCTGTACAATTTAGCGGGATACATAAGGTAATGCACCATTAACCGTGCCGCACGTATGAAGGAAGCATTTTGGTTTTCAGTGGAGATAGGAGAAGGGAGTGGAGGGAAGAGAGATTTTACAAGCATGGAGTAGAGAGTAGTATGGAGGTGAGAAACGACGATTTAAGTACAAACTAAACTCTCTTTTGTAGTGACTTAATTTAGATCCTCTTTAGAATTAATAGTCTCTGAAATAATAGGTTAGGTGGGTGATCATATCCAGTATCTGAGACCCCATGAATTGGGTTTACTTCTATTGGGAATCCTCTTTCGAGATTATGATGTAGGAGTTGTGGAATGGGGTTTTCATTTCGGGATTAAGGAGCAGTATTCCCGGCGGTCTAGTCCGTCATTCTCCGGGGGAGGAAGGGACGGACTACGGCTCATAGTCCGTCTTTTTAGGGGGTGCTAGGACGGACTACGCCCGGGAAAGCGAGACCGGACGGACTGTAGGCGACTATAGTCCCAGCGCTTGGACCTCCGGTACTAGCCAAGCTGAAATCATACACGTGCGAAAGAATCACTCTGGCATCATGAGACATCACTCATACCGTCCCAGCTGCCCGGCACTCCCCCCACTGTCCCTCACCATTCCCGGACGGCTGGGAACACTGATCAAGAAGCTTCTTGCGACATTGGTTGGGTGAGTATAGGATGTGAGGTCTTCCAGATTCGGCTTCAGGTTTGAGGCAGGCGGGGGGGGGGTAGCGATCTATGACTATAGTCTTTATTATATAATACTAGGACAAAATTTACTACATCTTTTGCAAAAACAAATCACTAACCTAACTTTCCGTAAATTTTCACAGGCCGTCAGAAATACATGAACTCTATATCCTTTTCTTTATCAATATCTGAATAACCCTCACCCCTACAGTTGAGATGGGGTGGCTAGTGAGGGGGAAAAAGGAATCGTGGAAGAGTTGGAGACAATATATCTGCAAAGAGGATATGCAACTATAAAGCAAGGAAAAAGAGTATCATAAATATGATGGAGATTTGGAGTCATACTAGCTTATTTTTTTAACACAACATAAATAGCCCCACCAACGCCCAAACCCTAGACTATAAGCAGAAAATCGAGAAATCAAGACTTGACTACGTAAGAAAATCCGGAGAGGTTTAGACGGGTAGTTCCTTAGACAAAAAGGCAAATAGTGAAGATGAGGGTCGGCCATGGGTATATTGCCGAAGGAAGGGGGGAACGGGGGTCAGAACAAGGCGAGAAGTGGAGCCACGGAAGGGGGTCAGGTAGAGTTGAGAGCGGTTTGGGGGGGGGGGGCAATGGTGATAATGAGCATGCTGTGGAGATTTCACGGTCCGTATGGGGATGACCACACAGCTTATTTGCATTCGAAGGGGATGAAGAAGGCTTAGCTGCCTGCCCCTATGACAGGCTGGGGGCGGGAGACTCTGGAGGCCGGAGTAGTGCCATCGCTCCCTTGTGCCTTCCCTCAGTAGCCCGATCGAGTGATGTTTTGCCATCCTTATCCAATTTATTAGGGTCGACGTCGTCTCGTTCGAGTAGTATTTTCATCACTCTTTCCTGCCCATTCCAAGCAGCAAGGTAAAGTGGTGTTCGGCCATTGATATTTGGTTTGTCGGGGTTGACGCCTCGCTCGAGTAGCATTTTCACCACCCCCTCATGCCCATAGCAAGCAGCAATGAAGAGTGGTGTTCGGCCGATGTTATCCGGTTTGTCGGGGTAGACGTCGCCTCGTCCGAGCAGTATTTTTACTACACCTCCGTGCCCATTCTGGGCAGCACCCCAGAGTGGTGTGCAGCCGTCGTTATCTGATTTGTCGGGGTTGACGTCGCCCCGCTCGAGCAGTATTTTCACCACATCCTCTTCCCCATTCCAAGTGGCAATGGAGAGAGGCGTTCGGCCGTTGTCATCTGCTTTGTCAGGGTTGACGTCGCCACGTCCGAGGAGTATTTTCACCACTCCCTCGTGGCCAATCCCAGCAGCCAACCAGAGTGGTGTCCGGCCGTTGTTATCTAGTCCGTCGGGGGTGACGCCGTCCCGTCCGAGAAGCATTTTCACCATTCCCTCGTGTCCGTTCCAAGCAGCACAATGGAGTGGCGTTTGGCCGGCGTTATCTGGATTGGCCGGGTTGACGTCGTCTCGTCCGAGTAGGGTTTCCACCACTCCCTCGTATCCATTGTAAGCAGCCCACAAGAGCGGTGTTTGGCCGCTGTTGTTCGGCTTGTCGGGGCTGGCGCCATCCCGTCTGAGCAGTGTTTCCACTACTCCCTCGTGTCCGCTCCAAGCAGCCCAATGGAGTAGTGTACCACCCGTGGAATCCATTTGGTTGATATCACAACCCTCCATCTCTATCAATCTAGCTACAATCTCAATAACCCCGAAGAAGGATGCACAATGTAGGCCACTGAACCCGGAAAATTTATTCACATGAACAATCCTCATGTTCTGTGCTTTCAAGAGAATTTTAGTGGATATGTGACTATTGTAGTCGCCAAACAACCTTAGTGCAAGCAGTTTCGCACAATCTGAAAGGTCTTTTTTTGCGTGAACCCCCCAGTATAGAGAAGCATATTCGAGAAACGGTGTGTCTTGAAGATCGGGGGAGGGACTGGTTGAAGAGGCCTTGACCTGCTGGGAATTCAGATAAGTCAAGCAGGTCTCTGCCATTGTGGAGTGAGCTGCATTGAAAAGGTCGGGATGAGCTCGGAGGTACTCATGAAGAGTAAAGTGGACCAACCGGATCATAGAAGCCTCCTTTTCTACCACAATAAGCCCTTGGCAACAGGCTAGCAGTGTGCCTATTGAAGGGACATTGTCGGCATGGAGATTCAGCAATCCGATTTCGACTGCTAGGGCGCGGCACAATTCATCGGCTTTCAAGGGCCGCTCCGAGTGAGATATCCACATCAAAACGGTCACACCAAGCCTTGCTTTCTCTCCACCCTGTCCCTTTATCCGACCTAGTGTCGCGCCATAGGCATCTTCCAGCCCTAAGCCATGGGCCATCGCGGTGAGCTTTTGTCGCCTGCGATGGATTGTGGTTTCCTGCAGGATTGCGTCGATATTCAGCGATACTAGCAAGAATCTGTATATGCATCTGTCAGTGGACGGTTGAGATAGCTTCCCCTACTATCGCGGTTTTTGCATACATTTCGGAAACATCTTCGGGAATTTTCGTCAGGATCTCCGCCCCCAAAATACTGTTCATCGCATCCGGGGTTGTGTCCTCTTCGAACCTGGAGTGAAGGTATCTAATAATATCGTCTCTCCTGGTACTTATTGGTAGACTCGTCACTCTTCCGGCAAAGCGCTTTCCGATCTCGGGTCGAATGTGGGGTCTTCCAGTCACGAATATCCTAGTGCCGGGAGACGCTTGGAGAATTTGGTTGAGAGAATTAAGAAGCTTGACTCGATTCTCTGGTACACATTCGTCTAGAGCGTCGATACATATGAACGTGCATTTTTTGGAAGAGATAGTCTGCAGCATCTTCACAATATTAGTATGTTGCAGGCTCCGCCCGCCAATGAAATTTTTTTGCTCCTCATAGGCTTGCACCATTTCCTCCGGTAGCTCTCCCAGCCCAATCGCAAGCTGTTTGAGCAAGGAGCCCAACATACTCGTTGTCGACTGCTCTTATTGTGCGGCGAAGTCAAAGTAGAAGCACGCAACGGCGACATTTTGTCCTCCGGTCCGCTCACACAAGCTATCTATCACCAATGAGCTAACGTCACAGTCTGTCAGTACTCGCCCTTCCATCCGGCGGGGTTTGTCCTTGTTACTTAATATGCGTCTTGCCAACCCCCAGATCCCCGTAACAAAATAAGACCACCTTATCGGATTCGTCTCCCCTACTGCCAGCATGCCAGCTTCTGAATTCCTCGGTTTGTAAGAGCCATTCTCCTATACCTTCGACTCGACGGTCTTGGATGTCCTGATGCAGTGACTTGGGGTCGAGTGGGGATAGCCAGGCTAGGATATTAGATCGATCATCCGCAGCAATAAAGTTATTCGACACGTTAAAGGTGTTAAACGAGTTGATGTTGTGACTGGAAGATTGCGGCATTTTCTCTTTTTCGTAGGTTAAGATGTTGTAAACGACGGGCGATGGAGTGAGTCGGCTCCCGGTACATATAAGCAGGGGAGTACTGGGATACTTGTGGGCTGGACAAAAGGGGGGGTCATTTGTGTAACCTCGCCAATGCGAGGTTGGGTTACGGTACCGGTATCAATCTCTCCCAGGTTCTCTTCGTCAGAGTGCTAAAATGGTTTGGATGTGGTAACCCCCAGTAGTACCGACCCGACTCTCGTTTGGTTGCTATTTAGGGAATTCGCAATGGCAGGAATACTTTCACAAATTTTCAGCCGAAGAGATTGTTGCGGCGCTGGGTGTTCGTGTTTAGATACCGTACTGTATCGGCCCTCCATGGGAGGGAATGCTAGAAAAACCGGGTGTCGACAAGCTTACCCCCACGGCCATTTTAAGCCTCAACCGAGCACGCTTTACGAACCATTTAATCACCCCGATAAATCCGGGGGTCCACTTCAGGCCAAACCAAACTGGGGAACAGGCCGAGAGTAATTTTCAAGAAAGCCAATTGGGTAGAAAGTTTACTGTATGGAATTGAGAAACCTGAGATACCGTAGCCCACAGAAGTATGTAGTCACCACCCTCTGATCTTATCACACCATTGCCCGAAAAATCATGAATTATTAAGGGCCTGTTCGGTTCATGGATATTTTCCATGGATTCAACGGTTGCAAAGTAAAATTCTGAGATGACCCCCACTCCATGGATTGCGGAAAATAAGTGTGTTCGGTTGTGCAATCCATGGATTCTTTTATCCTAAAATGATCCCTGCAATCCATGGAAAAAATAATTACCTCGAGAGGTAATTTCACATGGATTCCAAGAGCTGGAGCGCAACACCACACCAATTTCACACTTTTCAAGTCTTCTGTTACATGCAACAGGACCAGCTTTAAGCCATCATTGCAACCATAATTTTTTAATTGTACTGCCTTACTAAGCACTCTAATCTAAAAAATCCATGGATTGAAGATCCATAGAAAAACCATGAAAATTCCATGGAATCTCAATCTATGGATCGGTTGCAACAAGTGAACCGAACAGGCCCTAATTTAAAAACTCGATATTTCCCCCATGGGAGGAAACAGTTCTTCTCACGCTTCTTAGAACTTCTTAGAATTTCTTATTTAGATTTCGTCGAGATATAAGTCCCTAGAAATAGCTGTTTCTGGTGTACTCGAGAAGAATAGTCAATAGCTCGAGTTTTTTGTCATGCTACTTTCTACACCTATCCTGCTCAACAGTGATGCGGCGCCCAAATCTTGCACAGCGGTGCATGGACACTCTTAAGGCCTGTGGTAGAATCGGCTAGCATACGGTAGTGTTAATATATCTACGAGTAGTCTATTAAATTTGGTTCGAAGCCAATACGGTGGGCTATTCTATCACATGACTCGAAGATCTTGTTGGCACACCTTTCAGTTTTGACTTTCCACCTTTGAGCCGCTCGCTTAGCACCCGGGGAACAGAGTTCCATGAGAAGTTAACTTTGAATTTCTTTTTCCCGGAACCAGACGTGCGGGTGGCCTGAAAACCCCACCTGGTCCGATGCCTGGATTGGATGCGATGCCCTTTACATAGTAAATAAAAGAACATTGAACCTGCTTCGCTTGCAACCCCATCCCGGAACACGCACGATAACAACCATCACCACTACGAAACCTTTCCAAAAATTCCCCCGAAATAAACCACTAACCTCATAGCGAGTTAAAATGTCCCCAAAAAGGCAGGTCGAGAATTCCAAAAAGGCGGCCGGAAACGCGAAGAAGGCTGCCGCAGCGGCCTCGAAGGCCGATGCCCGAAATTCACGCAAGGCAGCCGAGGAGGCTCAAGAGTGGGAGAAGGGTGTTAAGATTAATGCCAAAAAGCGAGTTTACCGCAGAGCACATTTCCTCAATTTCCGTTGCTAAGACTTTGCTACCGGTATTAGAGAGGCGGCTGAAGCGAAGAAGCGCGACGCGGCTACGAGAAAGGCGGCTGCGGCTGCAGCGCTGGCGGAGGAGGAGGAAGCTGCGCTGTCTCCGAAGTCCAAGGCTGCGAAAGCCGGCCCAGCTAAGCAGACCGGAGGGATCGACTCGTTGGGATCTCTCAATGCTAGCAATGCCGATGACGCCCTCGACGCTTTGACCATTGTTACCGGCGCCTACAAAGGCACTATCGACAGGCATCCTGAAAAACGTTATAAAGCCGCATACACTGCATACGAGGAGCGTAGACTGCCGGAGATGCGCGAGGAGCATAAGGGGCTTAGGTTTGGGCAGATGAAGGAATTGATCTATAAGGAGTTTCAGAAGAGCGATGAGAACCCGTTCAACAGGGTTGGCATCGTGCGATATAACGCTACTAAGGATGAGATCGCGCTTGCGAAGAGACATGAGGCGGGGGGGATCGAGACTAGGCTTGGCAGGAAGTAGCTGTAGTTTTTCCCTCTTTTCTTTTGTCCGGCGTTTGATCACGATTGGTGGGCGGTGGGCTTCATTTTTGTTGGGGTTGGATACTTGCGCTGGTGTTTTACCAATGGTTTTCAAAGTTAAAAAATGACTTTTCGGAACTAGGCAAACGTCGAAAGTTGCAATAGCGCACTTTATGGTATGAGCGAATAGTGTTCTTACATTTTGGGTAGCATATTTGGAGGCATTTATATAACTGAAGGTAAAGAGTGGTATCTACATTGGGTCTTACAGGCATTAGTCAAAAAACATGGTGCCTTAACAAAAAGTCAAAGTTGTAAGATTTTTGCCAGGGAATGTGGATGGCAGCTTGTCGAGTACGCTATTATATTTTAGGAGTTTTCTTCAATTTCTTCAACTTCCCCATTCCCCTGTGTATTGTCTCCGGGCTCCGGCAGAACTTTGTTAAACATAATTTTACATATTTATGGACCTCCGGACCTTTGTACTGTGCAGTAACAACCTGAACAGGAAACATGGTACAGTACACGGTCCGGTAAGAAATGATTGAAGAGTTATTGAAGGCTAACCAGCCAAATATATCTCTGTCCATTTGAATTAACTGTCCTCCCCCCATATGCTAAGGCAAAGTAACGGTAAGTAAACTGTCCAATCACTCAGGTGACCTCGACAGTTAGAAACGCGGACTTTAAATCTTGTATACTACTCGAGTATGCTTCGATCCCAATGACAACCTTCATCCTCAGGGGCATGCTCCTTACCGGATTGCGAAAAGGGTCTTAATCTAGTAACCCCTAACGGTGTTGATTCCTACCCTGTTGTGATTTTGGGGATTTGTAATAGTAGGAAATACTTTTACAGATTTTTAGCCGAGGTACTTGCACAGTACAGTACAGTACTCAGTCGGGAAGCTGGATGCTCGTGTTTAGATATTTGACACCCCTCCATCGCAGGAAATGCTGCACCGGCTATCCCGCTCAACAGCAATGCACAGCGCAAATCTTGGACAGCGATGCGCGATCACCTTAAAGGGCTCATGGTAGCATTAGCTAGCTCAGTATATATCTAGAACAAGTATGATATATCAAACTTTATCAATAACTAGTCGAAAACCTCAAATTACATATCACCTAACTTAAAGCATCCCAGCATAATTCTTCTCGAAATCGGGGCAGGCGGGAGAGTGCTCTTTTACTAGGTTCTGGGAAATAGGGACAATTACCTTTGATATTTCCCTTTTGATTTCCGCCGCGGCTGCCGGTGTTGTGCTCGGGAAGAGAGAGGGGGTGCCGGGGTGAAGGGGCTGCTGCAGATTACTGAATCTCTCATGAATATTGACTAGCCCTCTTTCTAAGCCAATGATCTGAGCAAAAATTCGCTAGAGCCGTTTGGCTAAATTAAGTACTCGTGTCAGGGCTGCGGCGTGCTGCAAGGTTTAGGAACTGAGGGAACTTACACTCCACAGGAACTTTATCACGGTTAGGAACTCAAAGAGTCATTAGTGAATGGTAATCTTCTCTGCTGAGCTTGGTCAGCTATGCTGGATCTAGGGTTTAAAGTACTCGAGTATGTACCGTAAAACTCACTAAATCTATCATCGGCTAAGGTGAACCACCCTGAGGGAATGGTATTCTCTAAGCGGGATAGCCAATTTAGATTGATCCGGCTGGATCCCATCAATTAGTATTCATAATTTTGTTAACCTGCTTTGTTTAACTTATCCTATTGCGGTCTAGTATAGCGATTACTGATGGTGGATTTACCGAGTTTTTAAGGTAGAGCGAATCTCCCTTTAAGGACTCTAGGGGGAATTCCCGTATGGACGACACTCTGAGCCAACTATGGCACAAAACATGAACAAACCCAATCTAAGTTAGTTGGCGCAGTGTTTGCGGGAAAAAATCCTGGTCCTAATTTCGTCTGTTCGTATACACACTGAAGCAGAGTTGGGCCTTTATAAGCGTAATTTACCATACAAAGGATATTAGTTTCCGATATGGTTCCGCAAAGCACTACAGTCAGCACTCAGATATAAGACCAGTTCTCAAGGGTGGGAGTCCCCTATCTCGAGTCGGGACAGGGGATTTACCTTAGGCTCGGCTGCAAGGGAGAAACAAGAAAACAAACGTGGCGGGCGGAAACAAAGCCATGTTGCGTGCCGTGTTAGCAAGTCCAAATACGTGAACTAATCATGGGATGTCACTCGCTAAATCAGAGTCCTAAAATGTTGAAATATGCTTCTGGCGCTACCGTAGTATCACTCGCACTATTGATTTTCTCCTTGCATTAGTCTTGATCGCTATCTCAAAACCCCCTTACACTATTGGTACTATTAAACATACCTCCTTGCCTTTCTTTTCTTCTCTCTGTTTCTGTTTACTTCCTACTGATGATTTACTCGCAATTTGTGTCTCGCTCTCAACAGTAGATAGTCTGGGTAGTTCGCTCTCTACTGAGAAGTTAATTAAGCAATTCATTATTCTTCTAGTCACTCAACCAGTTCCAAAACCATCGTTCCATTCTCACTATTTCAACAGGTTATGAGCCTATTGTAGCCTTCCGTCTGCAATTTATTCCTCGCGCTTTATATTGAATCTTCTATCTATCTGTCTACCTATCTTTCTATACTTAACATCATTTTTTCCATCTAACCTTCTCGATGTCTCTTTCGAAGTTCTCGGCAGCCAAAGACGATTCTGTTTACCGTTGTAAGTATGGTGAAGCTACCAGGTTGAGTCAGTTAACCTACCCGCAGTGGTCCCAGGACCTTCAGTACCTTCTGCAGGGGGCCGGGGCCCTTGAAATCGCCCTTGGTCACGAAGTTGCCCCGCCGGCCAACCAGCATGCTCGCCTCCTCGATTTCAATCGCCGTGAAAGCCTCGCCGTCACTTTCATTTATAACTCGTGCGGTCCTGAGGCGAAAGCGTTTCTTCGGCGTATTCCTCGCTCGCCAGCAGCGATGTGGACGGCACTTGCTGCCGAGTTCGATACTGCCGCCTCTCGGGCAGGGAGAGAGGGGCTTATCCGTGAGTTCAATCGTATTAAGTGCAGTGACTACTCATCTGTTAGTGCCTACATCACGGCCTTGATGAATTTCAAGGATGTGCTTGCCTCGACTGATCAGGACATTACCGATCCTACTTTTATCTCTCGTTTGACCTCCTCTTTGCCGGATCCTTATGACACCACGGTTCAGTTGTTACACCAGCAGGCAAATCTTTCAGTTACGGATTATATTACCTCTATCTGGCAGTATGAGGCCACCCTCCGGATCAAGGCCCCAGAGGCCTCTACTTCGAACGTTACCGCTACTTCTGGTTCTGCTTTGTACTTGAGAGTCAGTTCGACTCACAGCAGCAATTCTGGGCTTCGCGGGAAAGGTCACAGCTTCCGCGGTCGTGGTCGTGGTCGTGGTCGCGGTGGCTATCGTAACTCCTGGTCCAGGTCCAACAGCTCCGTTGGCAGTCGTGCAGATGATCGCTCCTCGTCTGTCACCTGCTGGGATTGTGGTCGCCATGGGCATACGCGACGTGACTGTAATTCTCGTCAGAGGGGGAGACAGGCAATGGATGCACATCAGAAGAGCAAAAGATATAACAGTACTGACAAGAATTCCGGGAGCTCACAAGCTTCAGCCATGCCGGCTACCGCTAACCCAGTCCTCGTCTCTGTTCAAGCCCTTCTGACCAATGTAATTTCCCATTCATCGAACGAGTTAATGGTATCAGATACCCCACAAGGCGAAATCTCCAACTGGTTGATTGATTCGGGTGCAACCCACCACCTCTGTCGGAATCGCGATGCATTGTTTTCATATCGAGCCTTCAAGCCCAACACCACTATTCCTATCCATATGGGCAACAACTCGTCGATCAATGCCATAGGCGTAGGCATTGTACGAATCCTCTTCCAGAACGATCAAAGCCATGAAGTACTGGCCCTAGACGTTCAGGCTCTCTATGCCCCTAATCTTCGGTCATCTCTTCTGTCAGTTGGCCAGCTATCTGCCCACCGTCGTATTACCTTCACCGAAGATACCTGCATGATCTCAAGACTTGACGGAGGTTCCCAGATAACCGTCGGTCAGCTTAGAAACTTGGTCTGGGAACTCGCGGGTCCTGGAAGAGCGGTCGTCACCGGTGCCATCAAATCCCCGGCGCTCTTCCCTCTATCTTGACAGGCTAATGCTCTCCATGCGAATGCCGCCAACAACTCCACTGCCACTAATGCCGGAGTCCCAATTACCCTGTGGCATCAACGACTGGCCCATCTCAACTTTCGAGCCGTTTCCTCTATCACCGGGCTCCCCGTTGACGATATTCCACCCTGCCATACATGCATCGAAGCAAAGCATCAGCGCACCTTCGTCCGACTTCCTGTAGCCAGAGCATCAAGGCCCTTTGAGCTCATTCACTCCGATCTCTGTGGCCCGATTGGGACCCCGTCATGGTCCGGATCCCGTTATCTCATCCTCTACATTGATGATTATACGCGCTGGGCATATGGCTATTTTCTGCGGTCAAAGGAATCCATTGAGATTACAAGAATCTTTCAAGAATTTCAGGCGCGGGTCGAAACAGCTTTTCCGAACTGGCCAATTTCGCGATTTAGATGCGATAACGGCAAGGGAGAATATGACAACTCCCTCTTTCGAGGTATCTTGCGTGTTGGTGGAATCCTTTTTGAACCTGCACCTCCTTACTGTCAGCACAAGAACGGCGTAGCGGAAAGAATGATTCGTACGATAATTGGGAAGGGAAGAGCGATCCTTCTGGACTCCAGCTTGCCTGATGCAATGTGGGCCGAAGCAATAGAGACCGCACTCTATCTTCACAGCTGTTCTCCATCGACTTCTCTTGGAGGTCGGTCACCATACGAAATGCTGCACGGCACCAAACCAGACATTGGCCACCTTCGTCGCTTCGGTTGCTCAGCCAGTAGACCTATTCCAAAGGGGCAAAGGAATGGTAAATTTGGTCCACGTTCTCGCGAATGCATCATGATCGGTTATGTGCATGATACCGCAAAGATTTGGCGGCTATGGGACCCCGAATTCCGCGCAATTGTTCGTTCATCCGATGTTGTCTTTGATGAATCTCGTACCCCTGGTGATGTGAAGCATGGTCCAGGTTGTGACGTGCTCAAAGAATTTGTTCCTCTTGTGGATAGGGCAGAGGATGATGACGAGATTGGAAGCATGGCTGCCGTTGACTCTAAGGCAGAAGAACTTAAGCTGGGAGCTGCCAAGACCCCGATGACCAGGGGTGAGGGCAGTGACGTACCTGTCAACCCGGTCCCACCACCAAATAAAATTCTCGTCCCTGAGAACGGGGAGAATGGGGATCCGAGGGTCATTAGAAAAGAAAGCAGCCGAGCTGCTATGATTGTCGAGGGGGAGAAGAAAGTCAGAGTTGAGCACGACAATCTCCGAATCGGTCAAACAAGACCCGATCTCGAGAGCTCCTCTAGTGGCCCGACGTTGCTGGTGCCGGAAAGCGAAATCAATCCAGCGAAGCCTGGTCTTGTGAACCCCCCTGTAGGCCCGACGTTACCGGTGCCGAAAAGAATTGTTGGACCGACGTTACTGGTGCCGGAAAGATCTAAAGCTGGCCCAATGTCACTGGGACCTGAAAGGCTTCTGAAGCGCGCGCGAGAATCAAATCAAATGCTTCGTCAATCACTTCGACGCCGTCAGCCTGTCCAGGCAATTGCTGCTGATGCCAAGAATGTTAGCGAACTCCGTCCGGGTGACGACCCGGAGAGTTACGCAGATGCTGTCTCCCATACAGCGTGGCGGAGTGCCATGAAACAAGAGTTCAACTCTCTTATTGAAAATGACACCTGGGAGGTTGTCAGTCAC
>Ga0307509_10001645_pt1 | contig 37469 bp, 48 predicted proteins | sample 10_EM_MG_FD_202245 | JGI IMG/M metagenome (GOLD analysis project Ga0307509, IMG submission 202245) | Populus trichocarpa ectomycorrhiza microbial communities from riparian zone in the Pacific Northwest, United States - 10_EM | ecosystem: Host-associated > Plants > Roots > Unclassified | place...
ACCGAAGGGAAAAGCTATTCCCATGAACAGTACTAAGGCCAGTGGATCACAAAACCCACAAGATTCTCCCCTTTTTCTTCCGGGATGGTCCAGCTCATCATCAGATGTTTCAGACGACTTTGATTCGTCCCGTAGTAGGGTTGTCAGTATGACATCTCCTGTTGACCAGGGCGGCGATTCCACAGGAGGTCAGATACCTCTCTCAATTAAACCGCAGGGAATGCTGAACACACATCGCATCATGAAACAGCTATGGAGTCCCACGCATGACGATAAGGCACGGAAGCGTAAGACGCTGCTTGACGTCGATAATTGGGATGAGCGCAGGTCCAAAATGCAGTGTCTTGTTGCTTCTGCTAAAGAATTTTTGAAAGAGGACCAGCTTCAGAAGTGCCGAATGGTTTTCGAAGACGATAGTAAGGACGAGCTTCAGGTTAAGAGACTATGTTTGCCTCTGAGAGTGTAATCCCTATTATGGCGCGTAGATTGAGGCTGCGTCTACAGAGACGCTGAGTGTATTAGCATTTGATATTGATAGTTTTAATAGAGTATCATAATTAGACTTAGAAGAGATTCAATTTCTCATAGCACGTCAATCAAATTGGAGGTGTTCATCTTCGTCAGCCGAAAGTCATGATGCCCTAGGGTTATGTTCGGTGTGTGATGCGCAGCAGGGTTGGGTTGACGTCTTATTCCCAGCCTTAGGTCTTTGTTCACGCCAAGGGACGCCAAGATGCATCGCAGTACGCGACGTCTCGTGGCGTCAAACTCACATGAGGCTTAAAAAGGTGTTTGACGACACGCGATGGGAGACTAAGCCATCAATCTATTCTCTACGTTTGGTATATGCTCCCTTTGCAATTCCTTCTTCTATCGACAATCATTGTTAGTCACGCCCGTGATACTTTACCACGAAAGTGTCTTCTACACCCAACCCTACCCCAGGCACCTACAGTACATGCCGGACCCTAAGGGCGACAAACAAGGAAGAGCAAGAGCAGACCCAAGGCTCTTGCTCTTGACGCCTATTAGAGGTCCTCTCATGCGCCCCATCCATATCTTCCTGTTACCTCCAGACACACAACACTTACCATTGCGCTTTTTGAAAGCGCCCCGACGGCCTTCGTCGGGAGAGATATTTACGTCAACTACAATCCTTACCCTCTAAGCCTTACTTGACGTCATATCAATAGCCTTAGTCGGCCAACCATTATGTTTGCCCTGGCGGCTTGATCCAATTCACTCATCCACGCACAAATGGCGCCCCCAGGCAGAGCGAGACGTCAATTACGCAAGGGAAAGTAAGCAAACATCCACACCTAACTTTAGAGATCAACGCTAACTCTCTGCTTCTCAGACGTCCCGCAGATCAGCCTCGCACGCCAGAAGTTCAGAGCGGAATATGAAGACGAACTCTCACACGTTCGGCAGGCCGTCGCCCCGCGGAAGACATATTGTGAGCAATCATTGTCCCCCCTGCTGTGCATGAATAGAATAGCGAACTGACAAATCTTTCACTTTTTTCAAATGAACAGAGAACCGGAGTCTGTTGAGCGCGCACACTTCCAGCCAGCCGTCGGGGATTCGGGGTATTTAGATCCAAAGTATCGAGTAGTCTGAATTGGTTATACTGACTGTCTAACTCAAACCAGGACTGTATATGGCGACATTGCGCATGCGAAATCGTGGTGTAGATTCAAGCATCCGCGTGGCGCATCTTCGGTCTGTGCTACATGGCGCGAGCAAATCAAAGCCTATATTATAGCTCGCCTTCTTGACCCCGGTCGCCTAACTGAATCTCAAGTTGACTCAATTGTTTCGTTTGCTCGCAGCCTTTCGCCAGTCAAGGAGCGTATTGAGTTCATCAAAAGCCAGCACCACCCGGATGATGTTGGAGAGTTCATCCGTCATCTCAAAATTCTGGTCAAAGATTCAGCCAAGAAACTGCAGACGTCAAATGAGCGCCAAAATGCTGGGCGGGATCTTCGTGGCGACGTTGCGGAACCTCCAGGTAAGTATTACCAATATTTATTCTGTTAGCCCTTGACTGACAGCAGATCCCAGTGCCTTACTCAGATTGGCACTCCCCATTTTGCCTGCGTGCTTTAAGAATGCATATTATTCGAAGGACTGGTGCGCTGCCTACCGTGCATCGGTTCCTCAGCCACCCATGGTTTGTAAAAGACTCCGACAGGGGAATCGCCTGGGGGGTTCTGACTACACCGAGTATCATGGATTTGCTCTGGGTAGTAAGAGTGCAAGACATGGAAGAGGATATTCGATGCCCCCTCTATCTAATTGGTGTGACAGGAGAAGGTGCCGCCATGGTACGTCAGAAGCCGGATGATCCACTCCCCCTACGCCAGCTCATATTTCTCAATAGAAATGACGACATTCGTGCGTGGTTCTTCGCTAACAAAGGCCACGATCCTCTAGACCTAATGGTTCTCGAGTCACGTCGCGAAGATGGAGAGAACCTGGACAAAACCCCCAAGCCTCCCAATAGGAGGTATCTATTTTTTGACAGCGACGTCTGGGATGAGTCGGCTGGAGGAGAAGACCCTGTGAGGGAAATGCGGGATGAAGAGTCTGTTGACGACGAGGAATGGCTAGAGGCCGAGCCAGAGGGGGAAACTCAGGCGCCTCATGGCGCTGGGGTGATCTATGTGCACGACGGCGATGTAAGTATCTAATCCACAGCATCATTCATCTATCTTTATTCTTCACATTAAAATGGAATAGCTAATTACAGAAGGATCTCCAGGCACTTGGAGATACGGGCCCCTCAACACGCCGGCGGAATATTCCATCGCAAATTGAAGTACCGGCAAGCTCTAATCCAATTGCGACGGCGTCGGGGTTCCACTCTTCAGCCCCATCTGGGCCTTCTGAGTTGGAGAAACTTCGAGCGCTTCGCGAAATGGCGAAGGAGCACCCGTGGATGCTTGATTGGCTGGCAGACCCAGGAGCTGTATCTGTGAGGCATCAAGGACACGATGGCGCCGAGGACACACCTCCTGCCAGTCTATCTATGATTTGCGACGCACTTCCACTCTCGCCTTCCGCAGCTCCACTTGCTGGGCTCGATCTCACGACTCCGGAGAGACCAATAGAAGATCCCTCTCCCACACCTGAACACCCACCAGCCACAATCAATGAGTCCCCGACCCAGCCACCAGCTCCAGTGACACACCCGGCACGCGGATCTCAAAACCGTAGTTCTCCGCTAGCCCCAAACAACATCCTATCTACTCCTCAGGTGCGCCGTTCAGCAAGACGCATCACGGGCAGCAAATAAAACGTGATTCACTACTTTTTTGAGTAATTCTTTTTTCATTTTTACCCCAACAACCTTACCGTTTACTAGATGTTGTTTTCCCTTTGGTGTCATTGAATTTCTTTTCTGCTTCTTGTTCGTAGCTAGTATCAGATAGAACACAACTAATAATACCTGTGCGCGCCCTTGCATCAGCTTCTTGACCTTACTTCCCCTTGAGTTAACGTCTAATATGTTTTTCCTGATTGGGCACGCCTCGCATAGTCTGTCCATAATCTGGCAGGCGATGGCCAATAGAACTACAAAATTAGCGAGGATGCATGACGTGAAAACCGATATCTCGAAGTTCAATGGTGTTGAATCAACGTCCCGAGATTAAGATCAATAAATCTAAACTGCTTTTAGCGTGACGTGTGTCTTGCTAGAATTGGTGTTTGCTAAGCGATACTCGTTGTGGCTAGTTTTTGCTTAGGCTCAGACATCGACGACGCCTCGTACATTAGCGACGCCCGCATTCCTTCGAACTGGTTCATACCAGAGTCTTGACGAACATCATACATGAGCTCGTCTAGAGTATTAACTTAATGATGAACAAGCAGAAAAACCCCTTTTTGCAGCCAAATAGTCTTTTTCATTAACGAGTGATCGTATGTGATGCTCAACCCCCCCTACCCGCCCCCTAAGTCCTAGCGTATAAGACCAGAGGTGTCCTACTCAACAAAACAACACACTCTTCATCTTTACCACACAATATATCGCTTTTTCATACTTCCTAATTCCTATCCTATACCTTTATCAAACGTCCGGCATTCAAAAATACATAAACAACCACAAGCCAATTCATGCAGCCAACGCACCGCACGGGTAGCCAATAAGAACCGACGTAGGCGCGACGTTGTACCAGTCGATAAGGCAGTCAGATCTGGAACGCAGCCGACCGAATCAGGCAGCACTCACAGTGCACATTCGGGGGCTCGGAAATCTTCCCCACCACGGATCGTAAGACGTCTTCTGGCACGACCAGCCAAGCGCCCCCAAAGGGACACTTTACTCACAGTGGCGTATAATGATCACGAGGCGATCAGGATGAGGATGGACAACAAATAACAGAAATCTTTCATGTCAGCGATGATAGCAGCGATGAGTACCAAAACTCCTACATATCTGATCAAACCGAATTGGACACAGAGCCAGACACAGATGAGAATAATAATGCGGATGATACCAGATCAATAACACGTCATCAATCACGAGCCGGGGAGAAACGAACCAACAACAGGGTATCGACTGTCCGAATTTCGACCACCTCCGGATCGCAGGAAGCCGCAATCGTCAGGCCTACCCCTGCTGCACGAGTACGTATAATACGAAGTAGTGCATACACTCCACCGACGTTCTCGACATCCGGTGTATCGCGTTATTCATCAATTGCTACACAAAGAGCCACAACGTTAGCAGTCCGACGCTCAAGTCCGCGGGGCGAACAAGGCATGCCAGGCCATGAGCACATATGGCCTGAGACTAACTCACGGCGCAATACAGCTATGGGAGCAGAGGGAGCCGTTGTAGCGAGGGCCAAGGGACTTATTCTGCTATATACCCTTTTTGATGAACCACTCCCGGGACCAGTTGCATTAACCACTCAGGTGCACGGTGTTTGGCTTCAGGCGCTCAATCAGATATCCGATGCAGGGAATATAGAAGCATCTGAGGATAGCGTAAAAGTGGTAAGTAGACATCAACCAATTTTACAAGAATCTTTTAGACATCTGGACTAGTACTAACCTTTCCAGATACGCCAAAAACACTCGGGGGTAAGATCCCAGTTTGTCTACCATGTAAAGCATGAGATCATAAAATTGTACGATCTCCCGGAAGACCCAACGGCAATTGCGCGCCGGGTGGACTACCTGCTGGAAAAGGATAGATTTATGTGCTCCCCGAGAGGATATGAGGTGCCTTTTTGCTCTTATTAACGATGCGATCTATCCTCTTGCAACTAATCAGAGTGAACTTGACGCAGAAAATAACAAATCGATTCCTGGCGCCCCAGATTCCCGAGGCCATATGGGGAAAGTACTTCAAGGGTAGGAGAATGCGTGGGATTATTGTTCTGGCATTTCTTGGGCGCATCAACGGTACCATGATTTGCTTAACGTGTGCCATAATCTGCCATGCACTGCGAGCATGGCAGACAGGAGTATATAAGGATCAGGGCGACTTCAAGCCTGAAGCCGCCGGAGGTGAGCCAGAACCCTGACCTTTCTCCTTCCCGAGAAGACTAACCTAACAGCAACCATTTGAGATCTTTTTGCCCGCCAAAGGCAAACGTGGGCATCATGCCCCGACTCAGTTCAAACTCTGATTCTGGACAAAATTCGTGGCACCATCCGTGGAAAGATGGAGCGAGAGCATGGAGTCCGACAAGATCGCCGGGAAGGCTTCACGTACGATTGGGCTGCTGTGGCAGCAGAACTAGAGGGTCAAAGTTCGACCAACCTTCCGCGATGGACAGCACTACAGAGTCAAACTCTGAATAACCTGTATCTTGGGCCTCTGCTGGAGAGCCAAAACAGTTCCCAGACGGCTGAAGCATCTTTTGATTTTGGCGCCGGGTCAGTGGCAGGCCTTCTCAGATATCTAGATTCGGATCCTCTGAGTCCGGACTCTTCACCAGAGGAGACCGTGGGGCTAACGTTGGACCCCGCAGTGAGCCCAACTCCGTCGTGTCAGCTATCTCGGAGTCTTGAGATCTTGGAACCAGAACTCGAGGAAACAGTTCATAGTGACCCGGGAACAGAGGAGGAGGGAAATGGGCCAAGCGTATGAGAGGGTATATAGGAAATGGTGTGTTTGTAGAGTAAGATATAGTAATAATTATTTCGTATTCCTAAGAAGACAGAACCAAAAGTGGAAATAGTAGAACTCATCGCCAGAGCGTGAGGTGCGAAAGAAAATGCATTCCGGGAGACGTTGCGATATCATCAGAAGTAGTTTATCAGGCGCCAGAACACCATACCCATACCAGAGTCAGGATATCGCAGCACAGAGAGTCTGAACGTGTCATGTGTAAGAATCAGGGGACGCACCGTATTTGGAGTAAAATCTGGAAGAAGTCATGATGCATCTGGATATGATGGATCAGGATCGTGAGATCCTGATGCAGGACCACAGAGCAGAGATATCTGGACGGGACGTGGCCAGATGAAAGAAGCCCTGAGTACGGGGGAGAGAGCTCCGGCGTCAGGACGCACAGGACGCGAGCTGGTTTTTTTGCTGATGAGCAATTGCGCCTAGCGGATCCGCCTTTGATTCCACCTTTTTGTCGTCAAAAAGTGTTGCAAATTCTGTTGGTTGGTATAAACCGTAATCAGCTTATCCGCCCCGTATAAGTAGTCTTTCCCTTCCATGAACGCTTCTAATATGGCTATGAGTTCTTTATCGTGAATCTCATAGTTGCGTTCGGCCGAATTCAATTTTTGGGAATGGAACACCACTGGGTGAGGTCTTTTATCCTGAAATTGGGATAAAATTGCTCCATGGGCGAAGTCGCTTGCTTCAGTCTCGATTACCGTTTCGCGTTCTGGGTAAAAATGTGCCAGGATTGGCGCTGTCGTAAAACACTGTTTGAGTTTTTCAAATGCTATATTCTGCTCTCGTCCCCAGCTGAACTTTTGTCTGTCCCCTTTCAGCGTTTCCGTTATCTTTTTGCATATCTTCAAGAAGTTCTTGATGAACCTTGGATAGAAATTTGCAAAGCCAAGAAAAGTTTGAACTTCCTTTACCGACCTAGGTGCTTTCCATTTCCTTATGGAGTCTACCTTCCTCGTGCTCATCGTTACCCCATCAGTTGCCACAATATATCCCAAGAATTCCACGGCTTTAACATGAAACTCGGACTTCTTAATGGACACTGCTAATTGGTGTTCTATTCATCACGAAAGTACTTTCTTGACCATTGCAACATGTTCCGCATGCGTCCTGGAGTAGATGAGGATGTCATCCAGGTATACAACTACCCTTTGGTCAAGGAATTCGCGTAATATTTGATTCATCATGCGTTGGAAAGTTGCTGGAGCATTGACTAGTCCAAATGGCATAACTTTATATTCGTATTGTCCTTACCGAGTTCTAAACTCTGTCTTCCATTCATCACCGTTCTTAATCCTAATCAAGTGGTAACCATCCTTAAGGTCTAGCTTCGTAAATATTGTGGCACCTGCAACTCGATCTGGTAATTCGCTCATCAACGGGAGTGGATATTTATCGAGAATCGTCAATTTGTTGAGCTGTCGGTAGTCCACACATAATCGTAAGCGACCGTCGGGTTTTGGTACAAACAAGATTGGCGCTCCAGCAGGTGACGGGCTATGTGTAATTTTGCCTTGTGCCAACATCTCATCCAGATAGGTTTTCAGGGTATTTAATTGGTATTGTGACATAGGGTAGACGGGTCCCCAAGGAGGTTCCGATCCTTCCTTAATGTCGATCGCGTGATCGAACGTCCGTCTCGGTGGCATTTTCTCCGACGCTCCTGGTTGAAACAAATGGTTGAATTGAGCATATTCTCGTGGTAGAGTTTCTAACTCCACAGGATTCTTCTCTTCTATTCTTCTAATTCATCCAACATACAGGGCCTTTGGGTCGTATGCGACCGTCTCATCATACTCAAATAGATTCTTTACAGCCTCACTTTCGACATGGTCGCGGCATGTCGTCTGTCCAAAATTTCATTTTTTTGGTTTGTCCAGATGCGATATGTGGTGTTCATGGTACCACCATCCAAAGGGTATGATAAGGTCAAAGCGTCCTGTTGGTGCAATCTCTGCGGAAATGGGGAACCTATGGCCATTTCCAATTTCGAGAGTGATAGGGCGGGTATATCTTTGACCGCCTGATGAACTTGAATGTCCATCAAATCTGACTATTTTAATTGGTTTTTTTCGGACCTTGTATGGGATGTCGAGTCGTTTGACTAATTTTTTGCTTAACAGGAAGCAACTGGCTCCTGAGTCTAGCAAAATATGAATGCGCGTGCGTTTGCCCTCAATATCTAACTGGGCAGGTCCTTCCGGGAATGAATAATGTTTTGGGCAACTCGGGATTGGCCGCTGAGGGCTGTCTGGTTCCTCGTTTGTTCTCTTTAAGTGCATTGTCTCGTTGACTGTGGTTGTTAATTACCGCGCCTGCGCAGTTTTGTCCAGAGAGGACTCCTCAGATAAACTTTCTGGATTAGTATTTCGGGCAGCCTACTACCAGGGGTCTTTACCTCCTGCTGAGGAGTTTCCAAATACTAGGCATTACCGTCTCGCACAATGGCTCCACCTTCCGACTAGGCCTGCGCAGTCAGTATTATCGACTTATTTCATGGATTATTGGCGACTGATCGGAAATGGTACCTTCGTCCTATACCATTTGGGTTTTAACTGAGAAACCTGTTGGGCCTTGGATAGCGTAGAGGCTTAGGACAAGCGTGCCCTAGTGACTAAAGCCACAGCTGGGGTAATCATCCTCGCCCGTGCTCTTTCTCGACGTATTCGGAGCCCTCACGCTAGAGCGGCACCTTTCTCGGTCTCACGGATAGTTTAAACGAGATAGTGAGTCTGAATACCCGATGTATCCTAGCTTTTCACTACCGTTGTCTTTTATCTATCCCCTACTATGCAGCGTCCGCTTTGGCTAGGTTCCGGTAATTTTGGGCCATCTTGTCCCTTAGATCGAGGTAGAATAGTCTTGTCTCTATTGGCTAGCTTCCAGTCATGCAAAGTCGGAAATTATCTCGCTTTTTTGCATCCTTCCCGGCCCTCAATGTCTCTCTTTCTTTCCTCGATCCACAGCCTAGTTTTTCCCTCATCCAGTTCCAGTATCTTTAACGCGATCGAACTCAACTGCCAACTTCCATGAACGATTAGATTGGGTTGTGTCATCTCGGTGCCTGGCTGGATTCTCTTCCTGCTTCTTATAACTAGGTTCCCCTTCTTCCTAATTGTCTAACCGTTGTTTCTCTGAGATACACCGATCAAGGGGTTTATTCGGTGTAGAGTTTTCGTTCTGGGACCTCAGCCATAAGCTGCAGGCCGCATTGTGCTTTTTGAGTTTCAATTCCCGGAGTTACAGGTGGACTACCCATCAGGTGTCGCTGGTGGTGCCTGAGAACACTTATAGTGTCTCGCCGTCGTACATGTCCCATGCAAACGGACGGTCTATCCTGTTCACCGATCGTGAACTTTCTCCCTGGCTTCGTCCAGCCACGACATCTACTCTTTTTCTCTGGGCTTGGGGTTGGTCGCCTTTTCGTTTATTTGTTTAGTACCTTTTGGTACCGACCGTGGCGACAGATTGCTCTTTTCGACAATGTTTCCAGAAGTGGTTTGTCATTCCACATCGTGTGCATCCCTTGTTATTTCTTTGTCTATCAATAACATCTTTAGGGATGGAGTCGTGAGCTTTGTCCCAGTCAGTGTATACTACCGCTTTTTTGTTGGTCGCTGTCTTCTCCTTCGACCACTCCTTCTTACGGTGTACCTTAGGCTTTCCCATATAGGTAGCCCGTTTTTCCGCTGTATACCTTTTGGGGGGCCTCGTATTGCTCTTTTTCGGAGCCCGGTCTTCTGTTTTTCAACTTATCAATGTTCCTGAGGATTCACCTTTTCTTTGTCTTAGGCGTTTGTCTTCCTCGTGATTCTCGTGCTGAATTATGGCATTCGTTAATTCTTCCTGCCATAATTCCTCATTGGGATATCTTTTGAACGATAGTCTTAATAGTCCGGCCTCCGGCATCTGACCTTTAAGTATGTCTCTCCATGCTACCCCTTGGAGTCCAACCTTAATGTTGTGGTTCTCCATTTGTAAACGGAATTGTCGTATATCTCCATTGTACTTCTCAAGTTTCATTAACTTGTGGGTTCTTTCCGCCTCATGGGTAGGCACGAATCATTCGGTTACTTTTTGTTCAAACATGAACCATCTTTCATAACTGATCTCCTTTGTATATCCTAATACCCCCGACATCTTTTTCTGATAGGTATCTGGGAAAGGAGCTACATCGTGTCCTTCCATTGTTCTCAGGGCGTATTTGATTCAATCTACCTCCATGGTCCCTAGGTGGCTGTTCCGTTCGAAATAGTCTTGAACTGCCATTAACCATATTTGAATATCCTGATGGGACTTATTTTTGAATACCCACGGAGGGTCGGAGGGCCTTTTGGTACTTAGTAGTCGTTCCCGAGCGATTGCTTTTGCCATGATGTCTTAGACGTCCTCCTCTTCATCTTGTCTCTCTGGGCCTTTCCCTTTTTCTTTGCGACTTGGGCCTCCTTTCGGATCGTGCCCTTCGTCGTCGTCGTCACCATCGTCTGGGTCAGGGTCTCCGGCCCCGTGCATAGTCGTTGGTGGTATTTGGCCTCCTCCATTTCCTCCTGCTTGTTCAGGTATCGGAGTTGACCGCTTCTTTGGAGATCCGTCGATATTCCCTACCAACTGTGCCCGATGGTCATTAACTACTGTTGCGGCTACTAACCTTTGAACCAATATGGCTGCTACCTGGGCCTTTAGGTCAATCAGGATATGATGAACCTTTGCCATTTCGGCTTCATGACGTCCCTGCTGATATCTCGCGGCTTCCATGTGTTCCTTTTGTGTCAGTTGAGAATTGACACATAATTGGCATTATCGTTTGCTCGGGCTTCCTCTTGTAACGACTGTACAATAGGTAGCTACAATAACTACCCCCTTAGCCCAAAATGGTATACCAAGTGGGAACCAGAGGTAGTATGGTCTCGTATACAAATAGCTGGAAAGCCAAGAGCAAAGCCTAGGGAATAGTTGAGTAGCCTTGGGCACTCTATTAGGCAGGGTAAGCTTTCGGGAGAACATTCGCATAAGGTCAAGAGAATTATGGGAATGTTACACAGACCTCTGAGATGACCTTTGTGGTCAACTGGAGGACTTCCGGAGCGGTTAATAACATAAGAGGACAAAGTTACCCTACCTTGGGAATTTGGTCATTATGCCCATGGACCCCAGTTACCCTACTGAGGAGTCCAGGTTACCCTACCTTCACCAGCAAAGTCATCCTAGAACTTAGAGGTCGATTGCCTAACATTCTTTGGGCTCTTAGATGTTCTTGGGCGTACACGCATCTGGGCGGGCAGGCCCCATGCCTGTGTAAGGGTGGCCCCAACATACTATTGAACTTGGGCGGGTTTAGCAAACACCCCCCTCTGGCCCCAGCGTTGGGACGGCGCATTATAGGCAGACGGCTGCATAGTTGCTGGTTTGCTTGTAAAAAGAGGTCATTGGAGCGGCTGCCGTAACACCATATATGTCGTAACTGTCCGTCCGACTGAATGTCATTCGCAGGATATAGAAGGGGAGGATGGGTAACCGCCAAAATGGAGGTCACCCATATATGGTCTCTCGGGCACCTAGGAGTCTATTCTAACCTACCGGTAGTAGGGTAGTCTTCCTAGTGGTACTCAGGTAGTCTCAGAAGGCCAGGGTGCTTTCGAGACAAATACCTCAGTAACCAGCCCGGACCTTCTACCCTTGATTTGTAGCATTACTATGGGTTGTTATTGGACTCTAGAGGTATGAGTCTTGTCATGGTAGAGCATGTCCCAAAAGGCTGGCTATGGGTAGCGCCCACTTAGTCAAAAATCGCCTACATCTCACCGGGGGAGCTTGCATGTCAATTTATCATATTCAATAGTTCAGTAGATTAAATAATGGACTGCATAGCTTGTATAGACAAAACTGCCACCGGGCCAGTGAGTCCACCACCTAGGTATTGACTTCAGTTGTTTTCATAACAGTTAGCCACTGGTATGACTTCGATATGAAGAGTTTTTCCACCTGCAGTTGTATTGGAGATGCATTGCAGAAACTCATATCCTATTGACGGTGTTAAGTGTACAAGAGTTGGTCCGACACTTCCGGCAGGATAAATCCTGATGGAGGGAAGACCTCGGACAAACCCTGAGCAGGACAGGGTGCTCGCACAAGGTCCGAAGTAGTGGTGAATGTCAAAGGCTTAAATCTGATATCTACTTAAGTTTAAGCATTTGGCATTCTACTTCGACAACCAACTTCTCCTCGTAAGAACTAAATTGAGTGAATCTTCGAGCTTAACTATTTTAAGTTTTACTTGTGATTCTTCTCAATTATTTTACCTCATCTTTATCTTCTACTTTGAGTGTTTGGTGCGGTCGCAACCTTAGAGTTCAGCTCTCTACCAGGTGCCCCCGTTACACCTCTACTTCGAGGGTACGGTCTCGAAGCCACTCGTCCTGTGGTTGGCTATGTTCCGCCTGTTCTGCTTGGCGCCCTTGTTGGGCTTGGAATTCGGCTTGAACCTTTGCCACGATCTCTGCCTGAAGATCGTTGGACTCTTGGTCCAACATTTCGATGGTACTCTCGAACATGCCCAATTCCTCTACCTGTATGGACTCATCTTGTTCCAGCCGGCGCTGGAGCTTTCTTAGCCCTCTTGCCCTTTGTTGGCATTCGCTAGATAATTGTCCGATATCTAGATATATGGATTTCTGTTCTCTAGCCATTTGTTGAGTAAATCTGCCGAGAACACCTCCCAGGTGGCCGGCAAATTGGTTTAACTCTTCCCTGGAGACAAAGCTAAGAGTGGGTGTCTTTGAATGTCCTCTGGCTAGTCGTCCAAGAGCTACCCTTCCAATTGTGCTGTTATCCAGTCGGCCTGGAGTTTGGCTGCTGCTATGGATGATGGTCTCATCCACACCGGTCATTTCGCAATCGTGGGTTTCTTCTGTCATGATTGGTGATCATGATGTGTCAGGTCGCCGATACACCGGGGAACTTGTCTGTGCTTAATTGCACAGGTTTGGAGGGGATTTGATGATGATTATCGAATTGACTTGGGGTTAAGCCAGATAAGTGGAATTTCATAGTCCTTGTTGGACGTAGGGTATTGGGTATTCCAGTAGTCGTCTGGAACTTTGTAGGTTTTCATATCCCTTGTGGGATATGGAGTGTTCCACTCCTCGTCCGGTTCTTGGACCAAGTCTCGTTTTGGCTGGAGGTGGGTTTCGATCCTCTGAGCAGCTGTAGGGGCAGTGGCAACAGTATTGCTGTGCAGGAAAAGGTAAAGTATTTGGAGAATATGAGGTGAATCTCCTGAAGGTTCTTCAAATGAGTAGAATCGATGTTCGAAAATAGAGTCCACAAGATATAAGGGTTCGAAAATGATCACTTCACATATTTCGACGAGCAGTGCTGTCATGTACTGAGCCTTGGTAACAAGGAGAACTATCAATATACCGTTGAGCAGGAGACTAGCTCAAACTCTTGCGAGATAACTCAGGCCGATAATCTTAATCGGAGATGGAGATTGTCTAGGAAGGCTCAATGTTTAAAGCAGAGGTCGGTAATGTGATAAAAGTTTTTTAACGTGAACGTTTTATATTGATAAGATCGCTTCTCAGTTGCTTGATAATGTTCAAATAGCTCGGGAGGCACCTCAATATTTATATGCCGCGTCTGGTGATTGAAGGCTACATCTACTTCTCATACTTACTAAGTACCTACAAACAAACTCCAGCTTCTTCTAAAAGGGCGAACACCATTTGACCCTGACAATTCTGTTATCTCACTTCGACTTCCGAATCGCAACACCATGAATTTCCCTAATGGTGCTCCCACACATCAGTTCATCGGTTACGATCCATCTTCGTCGGCATGGAGTTTTGCCTACCATTGCATACGCAGAATGGGCTCTATGATCGAACTAACAAAGGGGCAAGCTTTGTTATCGAACCTCTCAGCATTGCAGATGCATTCTGCACTCAACAGCTGCGAGGCTTAAGATAGACCTGTCATGATAATCGCTCCAATAGCCATTATCCCTCCATAGTCATATCGTTATCGTATGGTTCCGCCAGTATCTGAAGAACACTATTGAAGTGTGTGAGTACGGGCATGCCTGATTTCTCAGACTACCTCATCCAACAACACCATTCACTTCTGCCACTTTCATCGCGAGAGCGTGGAGTATGGAATGTGTTGTTTAACCATTGTCCGTAAAAACGTCCCGTTACTTAGTGACTACTTTCGTGACTCTTGTCTTGAGTGCTCACTAACTTTATACGACATCGACCGATTTGGCTCGAACCACTTGCATAAGCTCGCCAAAGGTCTTCCATCATATATCCTACGAAGGGGATCGGGTCGGACAGACGGCCGCCACGTATACGGGTTACAAAGAGGGCTCCAATGACCATTTCTTTGGTGAGGGGATGGAACTACGGCGGCGTCTGCCGGTGTAGCGCTGTCCCAACGCTGTTGCGGGAGGGGGATGTTGGCTTGTCCTTTTGAACTCAGAATCCTAATGTAGGGTAACTATAGGTCTTTCTTCACTAATGGAAGGCTAAGCCTTCCGGTATGCCTAACAACTAGACCATACCAACTTCGGCTACCTCTTGGTATACCATTTGGGCTAAGGTGGTAGTTATTGTACCTACCCATCGTAGTGTTGTTATATGGACCTTCTAGTTTGCCCCAAGGTCAGAGGCGCCAGCGCCAATGGGAGTTTGTTTTCTTGACTGTAGGGTTGGGGCTGAAGCAAGCGATATTTGTTATTCACATAAGTTTCCATGTCTCAAGAGTGACTTTGAGCCAATTAAAATTTAGTCCTGACCTTTGAAAAACGCCTCTCAGCCAAAGCCAAAACAGAACCGATGTGGCTACTGTGAGAGTATGAGGCACACTAGACATAGTGACTACCGAGATTTTTTAAGATACAATTCAGTTAACACTCCTGCTGTTAGCCCACAACCTCCTCTCCTACCCCCTAACCCATTACCTGAGAGAATAGACGAAGACCTGCCAGGTGAGGTTTTTTTGAGTACGTATGATTCCCCTAGAGAAGGCCCCAGTGGAAATGCTGGTAGTGGTGGAGGAAATCTTCCTCCCTGTGGTGCAAACTCTGGAGGCGGTGGTGACCCGGGTGATTCCGACTCCTCGTCATATGGCGATTCTGACTCCTCCCTTCCCGATCCGCCGAAATTCCTAGGAAGACGTAAGTCTCACTTGAATGATGCGAGGAAGGATAAGTATGATAGGCGGTATCATGAGCTTGCTGCGTATCTTCAGCAATAACGCAAGGGTAAGAAGACATCACATCGACTGAAGAAACCTGAGAAATTTGGTGTCGATCCTTTCATAAGTGACTCTACCGATACTCAATGCTTCATACAAGATTGCGAAATCTAACTAGACTATTTTAAGGAATCTATCTGCAAGGACTGGGATAAGGTCAGTTTGGTAATTTCCCTTCTTCAAGGTCCTGCCAAAAGATGGTACCAGAGCATATACAATAAGGTTAGTAAAGCGGGTGCCCGTTGAGAAGGTATTCCCTTCAATCTGACAAATGTCCTTTTGTGTTCGCACTTGGGAAGGTTTTCAGCAACGGCTGCTCTCAAGTTTTTGTGGACACTCTGATCAGGATCGTGCTCTTCCAGAGTGGAATGATTTGACTATGAAGTCTGGTAAGAACAATCACTATTGTGATAAGCTGATCAGACTGGCGCTTGAGTTGGGATATACCTGTAATGTTGTCAAGGACAAAGTACGCGTAGGTATAACTACAGACCTTCGCAATGCATGTGCTTTGAAAACTCCGCTTCCCAACGATTATGTCAAATACATCAATCTCCTCCACCAAACTGGTTATTAATTGAAAGACGTTGCCTCCTTTAACCATACGGTTACAAGGGAAATACATTATTCCAAGCCATAAATGAGTGAGAATAGGAAATCTTCGGCTAAGAGACAGCGAAAGGAAAGGAAAGGCTCAGGGTCATGTCAACAGAAACCCAGCAACCATGCGTCTGGGTCTTCAAGACCTCAGGAAACAGAGCACACAAAGATGCATTCTGACATTCCCCAGACTCTGATTGACAAACGCAAATGGTTGAATCAATACTTTTGATGTGGACATGCAGGTCACTATTGGGCAAAGTGTCCTTCGGCTACCCCAGTTGTTGCGTCCTCTCGAATTAATGGAAAATGACGTGCCGGTGAAGCTGGAGATGAAGCCACCCAAGCTCTGAAATCGGGACGCATTGAAGCTGCTCCTAAACCAGCTGTTAAGCAAGTTGTAGCAGAGGTCAGCGGATCACCACCTTCAGATTTGGATATCTTGGAGATTGATACCGACATGGATGGCTAGGTAAGATCTATCCCAAGAGGTAATAGACCTGCAAAAGCTAACTCTACTCAAGGGCCTAGAACGGCTGATGAGATAGATAACAGACACCAAGGAGTAATGTTCCCCACCAGAAGTACAACAAATTGAAACTAATATCTGGCTATAGGGATAGTGAGATTGGTTGGTTTTCTTTTGTTACATTGGGAATTGTTGCAGTACTTTGTTTTATGCTTTTGTTTTATTTTCTTATGTGATTTTGTGAAAATGTTATTTGCTTATCTCATACTGTTTGAAATTTTGGATTGAATTTGGTTGAGCTTTATGTTGATTTCATCAGGCTGGACTTGACTTAGCAATTGCAGTTATTTTGCAAGTTTACCTGAGGAGGGTTGAATACCAGAAATCATGCTAGCATGATAGTAAACAGCCAAGCTATTGAAACCCTGTAATATTTATTAAGTGATAAAGGTTATTTACGACCCGTTGTGGCCACTCTTGTGTTGAAAGCTAAGAGATATTGACTAGCTATTGTAAAACCATACCAAATTCTTCTGAAAAAATACTAACCCCAATGCTTAGGAAGGAGAGACCCAATAAGCGGTTGAGGTTTGCAGGCCCACCACCGCATATAAGATCCATTCATGTGACAGGGAGACTGGAATGGAGCCACAATCAAGAGAGGCTAAGTGGTGAAGCCCTCTTATTGTTAGACAGGGGCACTACTGTGGTTGTATAAAGCAGTGATTGGGTTAGAATGCCTAAGTACCTTGTGTACATCGGAAGGATCCGAAACCAATTTTAGATGCTAGTGGAAATCTAAAATCCGGCTCTGGTCTCCATTATACTACTATGGTAGACATGTACATAGGAGACCACATGCATAAAATGCGATTTGAAGTGGCAGATATGCCGGCAGTCAAGGTGAATGGTTACCTGCCAATACCGTGGTTAAAAGACCACAACCCAGACATCTACTGGGAAATTGGCTGTCTTAAGTGGCACTCAGAATATTGTAAAGCCCACTGCTTAAGAAAAGAAAGGCGCTTGGAGTTCATTACAGAAAAAAAACTCTTAGCAGAAGACCCAGACAATATCATTGTTATGGGTATGGCCCTTTATACTGATGAAGATTGTGAGGACATCAAGATTAAGATTCTCGCCGAATATAGAGACTATGCAGATATATTCAGTGAGGAGAAAATCAATGCTTTACCTGAGTATAGCAAATACGACCATCGTATTGACTTGATTCCTGATGTCAAGTTACCAGATGAGCCTATCTATCGCTTGTCTAAAAAGGAATTAGACCCGCTATGGGATTATATTAGGGAAATGGAAGGCCATAGAAAGATTAGAAGATCTTTCTCACCAATAGGTGCCTCTATCTTATTTGTGCTGAACTCTGATGGAACACTTCAGTTATGTGTTCATTACTGAGGGTTAAACAAGATTACTATCATGAATAAGTATCCATTGCCCTTGATGAGGGAGCTTAGAAGCTGGCTCAGTCAAGCCAGTATTTTCACTAAATTGGATCTGAAGAATGACAACTACCTTATTTGCATGGCAGAAGATGAAGAATGGAAGACCACTTTTAAAAGCAGATACGGTCTTTATGAGGACACCATGATGCCCTTTGGGTTATGCAACGCACTATTAACATTCCAAAGTATGATCAATGATGTATTCCGGGACATGTAAGATATTGGAGTCATCGCCTATATGGATCCCATTCTGATCTATACGGAAACAGTTGAGGAACATGTCGCCCTTATAAGGCGAGTCATGGAAAGGCTAAGGAAGGCATGCCTTTGCCTTAGTATTAAGAAGTCAAGCTTCCATCAATGGGAAGTAGAGTTCCTTGAGTATAAGATATCCGATAAAGGAATCTCTTTAATAAGTACAATAGTTGAAGAGATCCGGGCATGGTTAACACCCGAGAAGGTCGTCAATGTGCAAAGCTTGATGGGCTTTGCTAACCTTTATCATCGGTTCACAAAAGGTTTTAGCAAGATAGCCAAACCATTGATGGACTTGACAAAGAAAGGTATCAAATGGACGTGAACTCCTGCGTGTCAGGATGCCTTTGACACATTAAAGGAAATGTTTACCACGGGCCTAATTCTGACACACTTTGATGACACTCGTCCAACTAAGTTGGAAACTGACGCTAGTGACTTTGCATTAGGAGCCGTATTATCTCAACTCTCTGAGGAAGAGACATGGTATCTTGTGGCTTATCATAGTACAAAGTTCTCGCTAGCAGAGATAAATTATTATGTCCATGATCAGGAAAAGGCCACAATAGTGACAGTCTTTAAAGAATGGAGATACATGTTAATGTCGGTTGATGATCAGACATTGGTGTACACTGATCACCAGAATTTAGAGTACTTTAATACCTCAAAGACTCTAAACCACAGAGAACATGGCTGGGGAGAGCTTCTACCACTGTTCAATTTTAGGGTTATTTATAGGGAAGGACCGTTAAAGGAAAAGGCTGATACTTTCTTGAGGCATAGGGACTACCGCCCTGAAGGGGGAAGTAATTCTGAACCTTTTACATTTTTTCACCTAGAAGAGTATATTGGAGAGGAGCCCGTCATCTTGCGACCACATGTGTTGCAGACTTGCCAAGGTTTTCGGTTGCAGACAACATTTCATAAAGCTCTGATGAAGGCAGCCAATAGTGATCAAACCTATTTAGCAATGCTAAAGGCACTCCTCAAAGGCGATAGTAAGGTCGATACAAATTTTAGCATCGAAAAGGATTTGCTCCTATATAAGAACACGTGGTATATTCCAAAGGATGAAGGACTAAGGCAAACAATCATGGAGGCAGAATATGATTCAAAGATTGCTGGACACTTCGGAAAATAGAAGACTATTGGTAGGGTTAGGGCTAACTGCTATTGGCCAAAGATGGATGAAAACATTACCAAGTAGGTTCGCTCTTGCGATGTATGTCAACACAATAGAGTCATTCTATATAAGAAGTATGGACTCCTAGAACCCTTAGAGGTTCCTATGAGGCCATGGACGGCAATATCCATGGACTTCATTGTTGGATTACCAAACTCCGACGGGTATACGAAGATGTGGGTCATTGTCGCCAGGTTCTCTAAGATGGCACACTTCATAACGGTAAGGACGGATGAACATATTACGGAACTAGCCTCGACGTTCATAAAAGAGATGTGGAACCTCTATGGGCTTCCTGAATCAATTGTCTCTGACCGGGATACCCGATTCATGTTTAAGTTTTGGACAAGCATAATGCAACTACTACAAGTAAAGCTAAACCTCTCTACCACATTCCACCCAGAGAGCGATTGGCAAACTGGAAGGGTTCATCAGACACTAGAACAAGAGTTAAGAAGTTATTGTTCATATCAGCAAGACTATTGGGTATCGCTGTTGCCCTTTGCGGAACATGCATATAATACTTCAATGTCGGAATCTACAAAGGCAAGTCCCTTTGAAGTAAATTATAGATTCTCCCCACAGACTCACTGGTCTGGGATAGTGTTGGATAACAATGGAATACACCTCGACAGTGAGCTTGTTGTGAAGGATTAGGAAGTCACAAGGCAAGAGATCCAAGAAAGAATATGGCAGGCACAGGAAAGACAATGGAAATGCCATGATCAAAAGAGAACACCAGCTCCGGAATATATCACATGAGAAGATGTTATGCAGGGCAGAGCTAAGAAAGTGGATAGAGTTATGCTAAACAGGAAGAACCTCCGTACAAAAAGGTCTATAGAAAAACCAGACCATAAGATGTTTGGACTCTTTGTGGTTAAACTCAAGGTTGGGTCCAGGGCCTATGAGATTGAGCTGCCGGAAAGGTGGAACATCCATCCTGTATTCCATGTTAGTCGGTTGGAGCCCTATCGTGAGGATCCTGTAGGCAGGCCTCAAAAGATAATACCAACACCTGACATAGTGGACAATGAGCCTAGCTATGTTGTTATGGAAGTGGTTGATAGCCGATGGTATGAGAATTCTAAGTCGACATTTCCACACCACTTTGGGCATTATATCGTTGCTTGGAAAGGGTACAGTCCAGAAGAGAATTCATAGGAACAGTTCGAAATGTTTGAAGATACCACAATGCAAGCACTACAACAGTTCCATCAGAGGTATTCATCTAAACCTAGAGCCCAGAGGGTTAGAGACAATTCAAAACGTGAACTAAGAGACGACATTGACGGTCTGAGGACAGACCAAGAGAAGAGGGGATTAGTGTAACGACCCAACGATAGGTAGCTACAATAACTACCACCTTAGTCCAAATGGTATACCTAGTGATAACCAAAGGTAGTATGGTTTAGTATACTTAGAATACAAGAATGCTGGTTCACCTAGGGCAAGGCTCAGCAAACAGTGGAGTAGCCTTAGGTACTCTATTAGGCAGGGTAACCTTTTGGGAGAAGATTCGCATAAAGTCAAGCGAATTATGAGAATATTATACGGATCTCCAAGACGACTTTTGTGGTTGTGTGGTGGACTGCCGGAGCAGTTAAGGGCATAAGGGGACAAAGTTACCCTACATTGGGAATATGGCCATTATCCCCATAGGACCCAGTTACCCTACTGGGGTACCCAAGTTACCCTATATTCACTGGCAAAGTCATTCGGGAACTTAGAGAGGTCATTTTCCTCACATTCTATGGGCTCTAAGATGTTCATAGGCGCAAGCACACCTGTGTAGCAAGGCCAGTGGCCTGAGCAGGACTGGCCCGAACATACTATTGAACTTTGGAGGGTTGAGATAACATCCCCCTAAGGGCCCAGCATTGGGACGGCGCATCATAGGCAGACAGCTGCATAGTTGCTCGTTTGCTAGTAAAATGGGGTCATTGGAGCAGCTGCCGTAAAACCCTATTTGTTGTCGCCGTCTGTCTGACTAAATGTTGTTCGCAAGATATATAAGGGGAGTATGGGTAACCGCCAAGATAGGGGTCACCCATATATGACCTCTCCGGCACCTAGGAGTCTATCTTAGCCTATGGGTACTAGGGTAGTGTTCCTAGTGGTACTTAGGTAGTCCAAGGAGGCCAGGGTGCTTTCAGGACAAATACCTCAGTAACCAGTCAGGACCTTCGCCCCTTGATTTGTAGCATTACTACGCGTTGTCCATGGGCTCTAGAGGTATGAGTCTTATCAGGGTAGAGTATGTCCTGAGAGGCTGGCTATGGGTAGCGCCCATCTAGCCAACCATCGGCTACATCTCACGGGGGGAGCTTGCATGTCAAATTATCACATTTCCTGATCGCGTACATTAAATAATGGACTGCTTAGCTTCTATAGATGAAACTACCACTGGGCCAGTGAGTCTACCACCTAGGTATTGACTCCGGTTGTTGTCATGACAGTTTGCCACTTGCCTGACTTCAATATAAAGAGTTGTTTCCACCTCCAGTTGAAAAGGAGATGCATTGCAGAAACTCATATCCCATTGACGGGGTTAAGCATAGTCTAGTTGGTCCGATACCTCCGGCATGATAATTCCTCATGGAGGGTAGACCTCAAACAACCCTGAGCAGGACAGGGTGCTCGCAACAAGGTTGGAGTAGTGCTGAATCTCAAAGTCTCAAATCTGATATCTACATAAGTTTAAGCGTTTGGCATTCTACTTCGACAAACAACCTTTCCTTCAGAGAACTAATTGAGTGAAGCCTCGAGCTTAACTATAATAAGTTTTACTGTTTGATTCTTTTGAATTATGTACCTCATCTTATCTTCTACTTTCAGTGTTTAGTGTAGTCGCAACCTTAGAGTTCACCTCTCTATACGGTGCCCCCGTTACCACACCACAGACCCAATCCAAACAACTCATAACCCCAGCACAAAACAACATGTTAACTTCAACAACCAACTATACAAGTAAACCACCGAACCTCATTTCCTAGTACGCCAACTGCACATCCCTGCTGAGTCACCATAAGGCCCAATTAACCTGCTTGATTAGTCAATCAATATTAATAAGACAACCTACCACTCTCCGGTACCCTACAAGATTCAGGAGGCGGGATCTACTGGAACACCATGAGGCCCACAAAATCTCTACCATAACGCTGGGCTTCACATTCCAAGCTATACTGCGGGTGTTGGCAATCATTCACATTAACCAAAGTCTACCTGTATCTACGCCAAGGTCTAACAGGCCTATTTCTACGGTCTCGGGCAACTGGCCTGGATGGCAAAGAAAAAATATTCTTGTTATATGCCACAAATCACCCTCTACCCCATCCTCCATAACCCAACTCCTGACCTCTTCCCCGAATCTCTCCCATACCAAACCTACTACCAACATGTCACATAGCTCCATTTAGTACCCAAGCTGCCACCCTACCTCCCCTCCCAGCTCTGCTGAGCCTCTTTGATCCAATGGTCGTTTCACAACTGCCAAATCCGCAGTCACCTCCAAACTCTCACTATCCTGATCAAACCTTCTCTTCGTTATACAACCCAGTAGTCTCACCAAAGCTACCAAATCCTTCTCTTCCTTCTCCTCTACAACTGACACCGTCACAATACTGCTAGCCACATCCGATACCACGACATCCTCATCATTCACCGTCACAATGTGGCTCTCCAACTCCAGAATGCGTTCCTGAGCCCTCTGCGTAATCAAACCGGGTTTAGCAATCTTAGACACCGAAAATAATGTAGAACCTCGCTTGGCCATCTTAACTGATAAAAGATAGTTTGAGTAGGATGAGCAATGATAAATATGAGATGGAAGAGATAAATCTATCTTCCAAAAGATGAAAGCCAATAAGGAGGATTCTCGGAAGTTAAAGACTTAAGGCTATTATGAGATGGGTCCCAAGGATCACCCTTGGTCAAAAACTGAAAATGTGACATGTCACTAAAGTAACAATTTCTATGACTCTGGTTGTAGCTGACATGTTGTATGAAAACACTATTTTTTCTTTTTTTTAATAAATGTTTTTCATTCTAGGCACGCCAACTACTCTAAAGCATATAGCCTAAATACAAACAATGCCTAGAGTCCTGAACCCTGCGGACCTCGCCAAATAAACTTCCCCCACCCCAAGCCACCCCATCCACTGCAGGTCAGTCATGGCTGGAATGACCCCTCCGCGCTGGACCTTGCCACCAGCCTTCTGAGCCCACATGCTATACCAGAAGTCGCCATGCCCCAACCTCCCCAAAGCAAAGAAGAAAACTCCAAACGGGTTCCGTAAAAAACGTTCCCCTTCAATACCACCAAACCCTAACCCAACAACTATCCCCTCGTACTTCTTCCTAGTAGTGTAATAGCAGATTTACAAAACAAAAGAAAAATCTGGACACCTGGCCTTCAACCCTAACCCTCCTTTCGTAGTTACCGCTCCCAACCAAAATCAAGAGATGTATACACAGTGGGGTGGACCTGTACCTGCTGCTAGCCCTTACCAATCTAACAAAAGAAATCTAACCTAACCTTGGCCCTAAATACCCCCACCCCTGAGGCCTAAACCCCTGTCTCGGGTATGCGCCCAGAATAAAAGGAACACCACTGTTGCGAGTCCAGCCCCTACCTTGTTCTCTGTAACGGGGGCACCCTATAGAGAGGTGAACTCTAAGGTTGCGACCGCACCAAACACTCAAAGTAGAAGATCAAGATGAGGTAAAATAATTCAGAAGAATCAACGGTAAAACTTAATATAGTTAAGCTCGAAGCTTCAATCAATTTAGTTCTCTCAAGGAAAAGTAGGTTGTCAAAGTAGAATGCCAAACGCTCAAACTTAAGTAGATATTAGATTTAAGCTTTTGACATTCACTACTACTTCTGACCTTGTGCGGGCACCCTGTCCTGCTTAGGGTTTGTCTGAGGTCTACCCTCCATTAGGGTTTATCCTGCCGGAAGTGTCGGACCAACTCGGGTACACTTAACACCGTCAATAGGATATGAGTTTGTGCAATGTATCTCCAATACAACCGCAGGTGGAAAATCTCTTCCTATCGAAGTCAAACCAGTGGCTAACTGGTATGACAACAACTGAAGTCAATACCTAGGTGGTGGGCTCACTGGCCCAGTGGCAGTTTTGTCTATACAAGCTATGCAGTCCATCATTTAATCTACTCAACTATTCAATATGATATATTGACCTGCAAGCTCCCCCGGTGAGATGTAGCCGATGGTTGGCTAAGTGGGCACTACCAATAGCCAGCCTTTCGGGACATGCTCTACTGTGACAAGACTCATACCTCTAGAGTCCAATAACAACCCATAGTAATGCTACAAATCAAGTAGAGAAGGTCCGGGCTGGTTACTGAGGTATTTGTCTCGAAAGCACCCTGGCCTTCTGAGACTACCTGAGTACCACTAGGAAGACTACCCTACTACCGGTAGGTTAGAATAGACTCCTAGGTGCCCGAGAGACCATATATGGGCAACCTCCATTTTGGCGGTTACCCATACTCCCCTTATATATCCTGTGAACGACATTCAGTCGGACGGACGGCGACAACGTATATGGTGTTACGGCAGCCGCTCCAATGACCTCTATTTACTAGCAAACGAGCAACTATGCAGCCGTCTGCCTATGACGCGCCGTCCCAACGCTGGGGCCAGAGGGGGGTGTTAGCTAAACCCACCCAAGTTCAATAGTATGTTGGGGCCACCCTTACACAGGCGTGGGGCCTCCCCGCGCAGATGCGTGTATGCCCAAAAACGTCTAAGAGCCCAAAGAATGTTAGGCAATCGACCTCTAAGTTCTAGGATGACTTTGCTGGTGAAGGTAGGGTAACTTGGACTCCTCAGTAGGGTAACTGGGGTCCATGGACATAATGACCAAATTCCCAAGGTAGGGTAACTTTGTCCTCTTATGCCATTAACCGCTCCGGAAGTCCTCCAGTCGACCACAAAGGTCGTCTCAGAGGTCTGTGTAACATTCCCATAATTCTCTTGACCTTATGCGAATGTTCTCCCGACCGGTTACCCTGCCTAATAGAGTGCCCAAGGTTACTCAACTATTCTCTAGGCTTTGCCCTAGGTTAACCAGTTATTTGTATACGAGACCATACCACCTCTGGTTATCACTTGGTATACCATTTTTGGCTAAGGTGGTAGTTATTGTAGCCACCTATTGTAGGGTCGTTACATTTTCTCCCCATCATTGGACTATCACCAAACCTAGGACCATCATGCCCCCTAGGCCCAGTCGGCACCCCAGATGCTACCCTACCATTCCTCTCCATGGATCCTCTCGGACCCAACGCTGCTACCACAACCGCCAAATCCTCTATTCCCTCCAAACTCCCACCCTCCTCATCCAACCTCCTCTTCTTAACCCCACCCAGTGGCCTCACCAAAGCCACTCAAACCTCCTCTTCATCTGCCTCAACTGACACCGCCACAACCGTGTCAGCCACACCCCCACCACCACCACATCCTCATCCCCTACCGCCACAATGCGGCACACCATCACGCGGTCTGGGACCCCAGCCTCCGCTTTCTCATTAGCCATACCCCTCCCTGATACAGCCACCTCCTCTTTCCTCTCATCTCATCCCCTTCCAGCAAGACCTCACCAAATCCCAAGTCCAGCTTGTGATTCCTCTTCGACAACACCAAAACGTGGTGCCGAAGCCTCAAAACCTCCTTCTCCAAATCCAGAATACATTCCAGAGCCTTCGCCGTAATCAAACAAGAATTGGCAATCTTTGTTGCTGAAAACCATATAGAACCTCACTTAGCCATTTTAACCGATAAAGGGTAGCTCAGTAAGGATAAGGAATGATAAATATTAGATGGAAGAGATAAATCTATCTTCCAAACGATGAAAATCTAATGAGTAGGAAGCTCTGAAGATAAAGACTTGAGGCTATCGTGAGATGGGTCCCAAGGATCGCGATTGGTCAAATACCGAAAATGTGAGGTGTTACTGAAGTAACAATTTCAATGACTGTGGTTGTAGCTGATGTGGTGGATGTTGTATGAAAACATTTTTTTTTTATCAAACTTTTCAGTATATTATTAAAACTACTTCTACTTAGTTAAATAATAACACTATAGGGCTTTGTATAGCATTCAGTCTGTTTGCCCTTAATCGTCTTATAATTTCCACATCCACCCCTACCCACAGGCCAACATTAGCCCTTTCTCCTATTCCCGCCATCCTCCAAATCTCCCAACAACTTCCTCCTTCTACCCGGATAGGCTTCTAGAGGTAGGACACTTGCAATGGGTGACCCCTCCCTACACCTACCACCACCCTCCTCCCCTTTACTCTTTAAATGTAATCTCCTTCTCTGCATCCTCTCTCTCCCCAGTCTCAAATTCCGCTCCCTCTTTTCTCTCGCTCTATCCCCCACTACATTCCTTCTACCCTCCACCCAGGTCCTACCCCATTCTTCCTTCCTCTCCTTACTCCATTCTCTCCTCTCTTTCCATCTCAAATTCAACTACCCTGTCTCCGCTCCAAACTTCCTAACCACCTCTATCCCACTCTCCTCAAACAACAACCACTCCATATCCTCCATACCACCTCCCTTACCCCTCTCACCCCACGCTTCCCAAATAACCCTCCTTTCCTCCTTCTATCTCTCGCACCTCAACAACACATGATCTCTATCTTGTACCAAAACATCTTTTTCTCTTTTTTTGTTTTACTTTTTTTTTTTCATGACTTTTTGATTAACTAGCTTACAACAACTTATAACAAAAGAAACTCCATCAACAGCTAGAAAACACTTGGAGCCTTTTGATAGCATTAAGTCGGTTTGGCTCAACAAAACAGCGACCACTTTCTTAAGCCTAGAGAGCATCCACTCCATGCTTAAAGAATGGCGAAATCACCAACCGAAATCCAAGAGATGAAACACCGCTACACTACTGCAAAACTACACGAGATAGCACAATGCATCCCGTCATCTATACCTGCAGCGCTCTCTGTATGTCCCCTCAAGCCCCAATAAAGAAACTCCCAAACCCTAAACCAACTTCATTTTGCACTGCTTGCCAAATCACCCAATGTACCCCCCCACCATATGGCACTTATTGCAATACCCCATATCACACGCCTTCACCACCTTCAGCTTTCCCAGCTCGACCGCCCAACCCAGATCCGCCTTTGCCTCCTTCTTAGGAGCTGAGGGCTCCCCATACAGAGACCCTCTCTCCCACTTAGCTCCACTCCCAAATTCCACCTTTTCCTCTTTCTCCTCCTTGCTCGGTGTCTCTGTCGCCACCCCTTTCCCTTTCCCAACCACTCTCTCTACCTTCTCCTCCCATCTCTTCTCCGACGCGGTTGATTCAACCTCCACCCCCTCATTCCCCATCAACGGCTCCCCCAGGCCAAACACTTTCTCAACTTGCCTCTGGTTAGCCGCCATTGCAACCTTCACCTGGCACCACCTATCCACCTTCCTTACCGGCTTTACAGCCAGGAATCGCTTGATCAAACACCATCGACCAGCCAACCACATCCCCGTCCGGAACAGACCATCCATCTCCTTCCTATCTCTTACCAACGCCACTATAGTAGACGAAGTCTTTCCCTCCTTTATTCGCCGGTCTCATTCCGAATCGTTGACCAACCAACGACTGCCCCCACATATCATAATCCCTAACCGACCCAACTCCTCCACCACACCCTCCACCCCAACCAACCACACCACACCACACACTTTTAATCCCACCACAGCTCCGGCTCTCTTCACCTTTTCAGGGTCAACCTGGGTACCCACCTCTTCCTCAACTCTCCTCCTCTTCCCTTCCACCACCTCCACTACCCGCGACAAAAAACCAGACCCTTCACCCTCCCCTCCTCCTCTTTTCCGTCCTAATCTGAACGGATTTGGTGAAATCAGTGTCATGGGCGTGCTGATCCTAACCTCTGTCAATGTGATTTTCACCGGGGTACTCAGTGCAACAGCCCCCTTCTTGCTCTTCCTCTCTAGCAAACCCGAAAGCTTGCTAATCTCCTTCCTCAAATCTCTCACCAGCTTATCCAACTCTTTCTTCCTGGCCACCAAACTCAGTCTGGCGGGTTTCTCCTATGCCTCTCGTTTGCGTAGTTCCTGATTCTCATGAACTAGCTCAGTAATTGTATTCCTTAGGCTCAACGACATAGTTGTAGATAAATGAAGTTGATTGAAGCTTTCGCTTTAAAGAAGGGTCGGTTGTTGATTGGTCGAAAACCTAAATTCCAGTTTGTGCGACAAGTCGTTTTTCAAATGACTGGAGTTGTAACGTGACAGTGCTTGTACGAAAACATTTTTTTTTTCTTTTTTTATCAACTTTTCGATTTACTAGCTTAACTATCAACTAATAACAAAAGAAACCCCATCAACCGCTAGCAATACTAAGAGCCTTCATCTAGCATTAAGTCTGTTTGGCTCGGTACTCAAAGCAGCCTCCACGCTACAACCTCCCGATTGTCCCCACATTGAGCCCAAAAAGAATGGCAATATCGCCACTTCAAAGCTGTGGGACCCCTAGAGGGGCCGCAACCTGTGTGCCTACAGCGCACTCCGAATGTCCCCTCAAGTCAAGTATATAAAAGAACGTATGAGGCCCTTAAGACCTCCTCCTCATCGGGTCCACACCATATCCATCCTTCGCCACTCGTGTGGCTTTCGCGCCCCCGTAGGCCGTACTCGTTACGCTTGCGGAAGCCATTCGAACCGAAGATGTGGGGCTCAGCCTCGTGACTCAGGCATCTAGCAACCAATAGAAATATGATTGCGGACACCACCCAAAAAATCTCACTCCTCCCCTAGCATCTTTTGGGGGTCAAACGACCCTCCCACCCCAATCCCAAATCTCAACCTCCTCTCCCTCGTCTCTTGGGGAATCAATCCACCACGGTATCATCGGGCTTCAATCATCCCCCCAGTGTTCCTCCCCAGCCTGTCGGGAAGACATCTACCGCCAGTAGACATCCAACGGTTATCGGTTATCCGGCTCCTAGGTCGTTCTTAAGCGTATACCGTAGGCGTTATTGTTTCCAATACCGGAATCGGTTTGCCATGGGGCACACTTTGTGAGTGCAATGAAGCCTGGAAGCTCCCTTTTGGCTCGGTTTCTTACTCCCCAAGGGCACAAATGCTGGCTGTCTTGGCAAGTTCGAATTTCAACCACTGGGGTTGTAACGGTGACAGTGCTTGTACGAAAACATTTTTTGTTTTTTTCGACCTTTTTGATTTCCTAGCTTTACAACAACTAATAACAAATGAAAACCCCATCAACCGCTAGCAATACTAAGAGCCTTTTTCTAGCATTAAGTCTGTTTGGCTCGGTACTCAAAGCAGCCTCCACGCTACAACCTCCCGATTGTCCCCACAATGAGCCCAAAAAAGAAGGGCACTATCGCCTACCAAACAAAAGAGATGAAACATCGCCTCGCCACTGCAAAGCTGTGGGACCCCTAGAGGGGCCGCAACCTGTGTGCCTACAGAGCACCCCGAATGTCCCCTCTTGCCCAGTAAAAAGAATGCAAGGGGGAATAGAAGAGCCCCCGCCGAAAAACTACCACCCCATATCCACCCTTTGCCACTCGTGTGGCTTTTGCGCCCCCTAGGCCGTATGCCGCGTGCTTACGCATTCGGAAGCCGTTCGAACCGATGGTGTGGGGCTCAGCCTCGTGACTCAGGCATCTAGCAACCAATAGAAAAATGATTGCGGACACCACCCACAAAATCTCACTCCTCCCCTAGCATCTTTTGGGGGTCAAACGACCCTCCCACCCCAATCCCAAATCTCAACCTCCTCGCCCTCATCTCTTGGGGAATCAATCCACCACGGTATCATCGGGCTTCAATCATCCCCCGCGGTTCCTTCTCCATCCTGTCGGGAAGACAAATGCCGCCAGCCAATGACCAACGGTTATCGTGTGTCCGGCTCCTAGGTCGTCACTTGCGCGCATACCGTAGGCGTTATTGTTTCCAATACCGGAATCGGTTTGCCATAGGGCAGACCTCGTGAGTGCAATGAAGTCTGGAAGCTCCCTTTAGGCTCGGTTCCTTACTGGCCAAGGGCCCAAATGCTGGCTGGCTTGGCAAGTTCGAATTTCAACCACTGGGGTTGTAACGGTGACGGTGCTTGTACGAAAACATGTTTTTTTTTTCGACCTTGTCAATTTACGAGCTTAACTATCAACTAATAACAAAAGAAACCCCATCAACCGCTAGCAATACTAAGAGCCTTTTTCTAGCATTAAGTCTGGTTAGCTCGGTACTCAAAGCAGCCTCCACGCTACAACCTCCCGATTGTCCCCACAATGAGCCCAAAAAGAATGGCAACATGGCCAACCGAACAAAAGAGATGAAACATCGCCTCACAACTGCAAAGTGGTGGGACCTCTAGAGAAGCCGCAACTAAATACCTACAGTGTACTCCGAATGTCCCCTCGTGCCCAGTAAATAAAAGAATGCAAGGGGAAATAGAAGAGCCCCCGCCAAAAACCATCACGCCTTATCCATCCTTCGCCACTCGTGTGGCTTATCGCGCCCCCGTAGGCCGTACTCGTTACGCTTCCGGAAGCCGTTCGAACCGATGGTGTGGGGCTCAGCCTCGTGACTCAGGCATCTAGCAACCAATAGAAAAATGGGAGCGGACACCACCCACAAAATCTCACTCCTCCCCAAGCATCTTTTGGGGGTCAAACGACGCTCCCACCCCAAATCCTCTTCTCGACCTCCTCGTCCTTTCTCTTGGGGAATCAATCCATCACGGTATCATCGGGCTTCAATCATCCCCCCGCGGTTCCTTCTCCATCCTGTCGGGAAGACAAATGCCGCCAGCAAATGTCCAACGGTTATCGGTTATCCGGCTCCTAGATCCTCACTTGCACGCATATTGTAGGCGTTAATGTTTCCATTACCGGAATCGGTTTGCCATGGGGCAGGCTCGTGAGTGCAATGAAGCCTGGAAGCTCCCTTTAGACTCGGTTTCTTACTGGCCAAGGGCCTGAATGCCGGCTGGCTTGGCGAGTTCGAATTTCAACCACTGGGGTTGTAACGGTGACGGTGCTTGTACGAAAACATTTTCTTTTTTTTTCCTTTTTTTTTTTTTTTATCAAACTTTTCGATTCTTATTAGCTATATACCAACTATCTAGAACACTATAGGGCTTTTTATAGCATCAAGTCTGTTTGCCCTTGATCTTCTTATAACCTCCATATCCACCCCTACCCATAGGCCATCATTAGCCCTTTCCCCTATTCCCACCATCACCCAACTCTCCTAACACCTTCCTTCTTCTACCCGCATAGGCTCCTAGAGGTGGAACACTTGCAATGGGTGTTCCCTCCCTACACCTACCCCCACCCTCCTCCCCTTTACTCTTCAATAATAATCTTCTTCTCCTCATCCTCTCCCTTCCTAACCTCAAATCTCTCTCCCTCTTCTCCTTCGCCCTCTCTCCTACCAAACTCCTCCTACCCTCCACCCACCTCCTACCCCATTCCTCCACCCTCAATTTATTCCACTCTCTCCACTCCCTCCACCTTTTCTCCAACCACCCTGTTTCCGCCCTAAACTTTCTAACCGCCTCTATACCCTCATCCTCAAATAATAACCACCTCACATCCACCAAAATCCCCTCTCTGCCACTCTCACTCCACGCATCCCAAATTACCCTACTTTCCTCCTCCCATCTCCCGCACTTCAATAAAACATGATCCCTATCCTCCCTCTCCCCATACTCGCACAATACATTCCCCCACCCATACCTCGTTCCTCTCATCCTCCCATGTCCACACCTCATCCAAAACAAAAATATACTATCCCTCCTCCTCCCTCCATGCCCCTTCTCCCCTTTCCCACTTCCAAAATACGCCCTCCCTTTCTCTCTCCCTTTCCAATACTCCTTCCAATACCTCTCCACCCTCCCCTTTCTTCTCCTCTCCCATTCACCCCAACTAACAACCTTATTCTCTTCCTCTTCCTCTATAAACACTCCATCCTTCACCAATCTATCCGCCTCCTCATTCTCTCTCACCCCTACATGCCCCGGTACCCATCTCCACTCAATCTTCCATCCTTTCCTCAACAATTCTACCTCCACCTCCCTCACTCTCTGCTCCCACTTGCCACAAAATCCTCTACCCTTACTCAATCTCCTCAACACCCCTACATTATCTACCCCAACTCTCAATACCCTCGCCTCCCCTTCATACTCCCTCACCCCCTCTAATAACTTTGCCAATCCAGCCATCTTTCCGTCCCCCACTGTTAAACCATAACCCCTACTCTCTCTCCATTCTCCATACCTCAACCCATACAACCTCAAAATACCCCCTATCCCCACCCTACTACTCATCATTCTCGCATCACTAACCCCCAAAAATCCTTCCTTCATCCACTCACCCCTACACCTCTCCCATTCTTCCTTCACCTCCCTCTTCCCTCTCCCTACAACCACCTTCCAATCTAAATTTCCTCCCCTCTCCACCTCCACATCCCACACCTCTCCCGCCAACCTATTTTTCATTGCTCCTCTCACCATCCTCCCCTCCCACCCCATTCTCCACACCCCCGTCTCCTCCATTTCCTCTTTCCAACCCACTCCGAACCTCTCTCCCATACCCCTCCTAAACAATCTCACACCCCACTTCTCTACCGCCTCATCCAATTCATGCTCCACCCCTTTCAATCCCACCTCTGCCAACAACGCACACACCGGCGTTGTCCTAACAGCCCCCAATACCCCTCTTACACACCTATTTATCCACACCTGTAACCTCTCCTTCAACTCTTTCTGTCCATCCCAATATACCTCCATTCTATACATCATCGTTTTCTTCACCACCACCTTAAATAATTCCATTAACACTTCCACCCCCACCCCTCTCCCACCTCTCCCAATCAATTTTCTCATTAAACCCCATCTCCCATTTCCCAACAACAACCTATTCGCCACATGGCTTTCCCATCCCCCATCTCCTTGCCACCACACTCCTAATACCCTAACCTCCTCCTTCCAACTTATTTCCTCCCCTAGCCACCTTAATCTCCTACCCCTCCTTCCTCCTTCCTTATCTACCCACATTCCTTCCAACTTCATCATCTGTACGTCCACCTCCCACTTCTCCAAACCTCTCTTCAAACCCACCTCCATTCTTCCCACTCTTTCTTCTATATCTCCTTCACTCCTTCCTACCACCATAAAATCCACATCATCTACCACCACTCCCATTCCCACCCCTTCTACCCTCTCCTTCCTTACTTCCTCTAACACCCCTCCCAAAATAAACATAAACAACATCGGACTCAAAGCTGAACCCTGTACCGTACCCCCTTTCAAAAACGTCCACTCTCCCATCCTACTCCCTATCTTCACCTTACTCCTTCTTTCCCTCAAAAAAGATGTTACCCACTTCCTCAAATATTCATCCACTCCTAAACCCACCAATCTCTCCTCCATTTTCCTAACCCCAACATTCTCATATCCTCCTTTTACGTCCATCCACAACAACAATCCCAACCCATTACCCCTTTCCCAATCCATCATCAATCCAGCCACCGCTTCCAAACTACTCCTCCCTCCCCTTCCACCCCACTGCTCCTCCCCCAACCCTTCTTTCTCCCATTCCCTTAACCTCCCCACCACCACTCTTTCCAAACATTTCCCCCATACATCCAATAAATTTATGACTCTATAGCTACTAGGTAAACTATAATCATCCTTCTTCGGCTTCCTCATCACCACCCCTATCCCATCCCTAAACAACCTCGGCACATATTCCAAACTCAAACTTTTTCCTACCACCCACATCACAACCCTCTTTCCCCATTCCACTCCCCACAACTCCTTCAATACCCTCCCACTCAACCCATTCACACCCGCTGCTTTCCCATCACCCTGCTTCCACAACGCCTCCCTAACCTCCTCCTCCTCCGCCACCACATCTAACCAATACCCTTCCTCCTCTTGCATCAACTCCTCTCTCTTCCCCAACCCTCTCACTATTTCCCTACCCTTATCCCTATCCTCCATCACTAACTCCCCCCTTTCACCCCTTATTCCTGGTACATCTACCATAAAATCTCTATCCGTCTTAACAAAACCAAAACCCCCTCCCCTCTTTACCTTCTCCAAATAATCCAACCAATACTTCGCCTTCTTTTCCTCTATCAAACATCTATACTCCTTCCTCTCCAACCTCATCTCCACCCCTATCTCTTCCCTCCTTCCTTCCTGCCACTTCTTCTCCCAAAACCTAACCCTCAACCTCTTTTCCTCTAACACGCTATCCCACCATCTCTTTCTACCACTCTCCCACTTTCTTCTCCCCTTGCACCTCTCCAACCTCAACCTTAAACCTTCCTCCACCTCTTCCACCACTTCCTCTAACTTTCCTCGCCTAATTCTTCCCTCCCACAACTCCACCCCCTTTCCTCCCCACACCACCAATTCGCTCTTAAATTTCTCCCAATCTACTCCACCCTTCTTCCATCCCATATCCTCCACTTCCCAACCTTCCAAATCCACCTCTACCTCCAACGGTAAATGATCCATCCCTACCACACCTTCCCCTATTTCGCATTTTATCTTCAAACCCCCACCACTCACCGCCAAATCCAAAACCCTTCAAACCCCACTCCTCTCATCATACCTCGTCCCAACCCCCACCTCATTTCCCACCTTCAAACCCCATTCATCTATCCAATTTTCCACTAACACCCCCTCCCTATTCCTTCTACTCTCCACCCCTCCCCATCTCCTACTCCACGCATTAAAATCCCCCAACCAAACCACATTACCCCCTCCCCTCATCTCCTCCAACCTACCATGCCTACCCTGTCCCAAATATACCGTCCATACATCCACATATTTATTTCTGCTCACCTCCAACCTCACACCAATTCTCCACTGACACCTCTCCAATACCACATATTTCCCTTTCCACTTATCCCTCACCAACATACTTACCACCAACCCTTCCTCCTTCTTCACAAATCCTCCAACACCTCCCAAAGTCTCATATCCCTCCAAACCATAAAAATTTTCTCCCGGTCCCACTGCCACTTCTTGAAAACAATAAATATCCACCTCTTCCTCCCTACTACCCAACTCTATCATCCCATTATAACTTCCCCTCACATTCAACGACCTCAACCTCAATAAACCTCCCTCAGTAGTTTAAACTCCTCAACCTCATCATCTCTGCCCTTACCCCCAAACAATTCCCTTCCCTAGCTTCTCCTACCATATGATCCCTCCCACACATTGCACATTTCCTATAATGTACACACCCCTTCCTCTACACCTTGCACCTCTCACACCTATGCATCCACCCCGCATGCCCGTCCACAGCACACACATTGCATCTCAACTTCTTCCTCTCACACTGCCACCAATTATGCCCCACCATTGCACACTTCGTGCAAAAAATCAACTGCTTCTCCTCCACAAATCTTCTCACCTGAATCTTTCTATCATCCCAATTCATACCCTCCTCGACCAACTTAACCCTTATGCTTTCCCTCGCCACATGTACCACCACCCCCACCACTTTCAAACCCATACTTTTTCTCCTATCCTCACCTACCAACCACCTCGGCATCCTCATCAACCTTATTCCATTCTCTACCTCTATCATCTTCTTCATTTCCTCCATTTTCCCTTCCCATCTCTCCACACTCATCCCCGGTACCACAATACCCACCCAATTCTCATTTCTCCTCACATCCACAATCCCAACTCCTAACACCTCCACGGTCTCCCCCCTACACCTCTCCTCCACCTTTTCCGCCGTCCCTCTGTCCTTCATAACCATTCTCACCCTATCTCCTATCACTCTCACACTCTCAATTTTCTCCACTTCAATCCCCATCTCCTCCGCCACTTCCTCCTTCTTCCATCCAACTTCCTTTTTACCCTCCTGCGAATCCATAACCACTTCCACTACCTTCCCACTCCTCTCTTCCCTCTCCATACTATTTTCCAACCATACCATCCTCTCTTTTTCCATCTCCTTTACCACCTTATCTTCCACCCCCGGCCCTTCACCCACACCCTTCAAAACATCCCCATACGTCCTTCCACCCTTAATCCCTACCATTCTCACCAAATCCTCTTTCTCCTTAAGTCCCTCCACCACTACCACCTCGCTCCTTACCATCACTTCCTCTTCCACTTCCTTTCCCTTTCCAACTTCACCCCTACTCCCTCCCCTTCCACAACCCTCCTCCAAAATCTTCCTAATCTCCCTGTCCATCACAAAACATCTTGCCACTCCCTCCTCCACTCCCAAAATATACTTCACCTCTCCTACTACCTCCTCGTAATCCTTAAATGCCCTCCACATTTCCAAAACCCTCTCCCTTCCCATACCCTTCTCCTTTCCCCTACTCACCACAACCTCCTTCTCCCTTATTTTCTCCTCCCCTTTCAACCTCTTCACCCTCGCTAACTCCTTCTCCTTCCATTCCTCTATCAACCCTAATCCCTCCTCCATTTCCTCATCCTCATTCACCTCCACCTCCTTCCCCTTACATCTCTTAACCTCCTCCTTCCCAACCTCTACCACGTCCACCTCCATTACCTCCCCCTGCTCAATCACAACCACTTCTTCTTTCTTTCCTAAAACTTCCTTCCCCTTTCCCTTACCTTCAACCGTATTCTTCACTTCCTCATCTTCCCACACCTTCCAAACACTCTCCTCCAATCCCTTTTTCCCACACCTAATTTTTACCTTCTCATTCGTCCAAAATTCTCCCTCCTTGACCAAATCCTCCAATACTTCCCAACCAGCCTCCCTATCCCCAACCAATGCCATCCCATCATGTAACGGGGGCACCCTATAGAGAGGTGAACTCTAAGGTTGCGACCGCACCAAACACTCAAAGTAGAAGATAAAGATGAGGTAAAATAATTCAAAAGAATCAACGGTAAAACTTAATATAGTTAAGCTCGAAGGTTCACTCAATTTAGTTCTCTCGAGGAAAGTTGGTTGTCGAAGTAGAATGCCAAACGCTTAAACTTAAGTAGATATCAGATTTAAGCCTTTGACATTCACCACTACTTCCGACCTTTGTGCGAGCACC